>Ga0172379_10011239_pt1 | contig 10700 bp, 10 predicted proteins | sample GrowelOW334metaG_FD_119756 | JGI IMG/M metagenome (GOLD analysis project Ga0172379, IMG submission 119756) | Groundwater microbial communities from an aquifer near a municipal landfill in Southern Ontario, Canada - Groundwater well OW334 metaG | ecosystem: Environmental > Aquatic > Deep... | reverse complement strand
TTAAAAATATCACGCTTGATAAAGCTAAAAAACTGGTTTTTAATGAAATAGATAAACTAAATTTATAATTACAAAAACAACCAGAATAATAACGCATATAATATTGGAACTATAACTAATACAGAATATCCTGTTTTTGTATGTATCTTATTTACAAGATCCGTTTTCTTTAATTCAGTTAATTCCATTAACATTACATTTAAAGCAAAACTTATCAATATCACAAAATAAGTTAAGACCATGAATTTATCCATGAAAGTTAAATATCCAACCGGAGGAATTTGATTTGCTAGTGAAACATGAAACATGACTGATGCAACTAAAGCTGAAGAAACCATTGCAATTCTTGTTGATAATTTATCCGGATCAAGTATAAAACTTGATAACATTACAGTTATGATAAAAAAGATAGGTAATAATGTCTTTATAATTGCGTTCAATATTATTCTATATATTGGAATAGTAAAAACATATTGAGAATAAGTTTCATCATAAATAGAATAATAATGTTCTTTAACTTCAACATCATATTCTCCCATTTGCCAACCAGTTATAACAACAGATTCATCCATTCCAGTCCCTTCACTATCTACAACATATCTAACTTTATCAACAGTATTTTTTTTATCTTCCAAAACAATTTGTATTTGTTGCTTATCAAATGGAAATTGTTTTAAATCTATAGGACTAGCTAAATTAGCTTGAATTCTATAAAACTTTTCATTAGGTTCGTCTACTATCTTATCTAAACTAGATGCTCTTCCATTCATGAATTCAAAATCTTGATTAGGACAAGTTGAGTCACATTTTAATGATAAATAAAAATCAGCTGTAAACGCTCCAGATCCAACATCAAACTTCCCAATACTAATTATATAAATTCCAACTTTTATTTCAGAACTTGCATCAACTGAACTAATACTAGAAAGTGTATTGCTATTTTGAGCTAAAACTAGATTAATTGATAATATATATACCAATATAATTAATAATAGATTATACTTTTTCATAAAGTTTTTTATAAAAAGGGGTTTATAAATTTTACTTAATAAAATTATAAAGAAATTAATAGGATAAATTATACTCTAATATCTGCTTCTAGATCTTTGATTTCTTCTATCATCTCTTGAGGATCTTCTTGGAGAATCATTATTAAAACTTCTTCTTGGAGAACTTCTGCTTGAACCTCTTGAGGATCTTCTTGGAGAATCATTATTTGAACCATAACTTCTTCTTGGTCGTTCATTATCATTAAAACTTCTTCTTGGAGCTTCATCATTAGAATCGTTGCTAAAACTTCTTGTTCCACCTATTTCATGCCTTCTTGGTCTATCACTATAATCATCATTTCTTGGTCTTGGTCTAGATCTTCCTGAACCCCTATCAAATCTTGAATTTCCTCTTTCTCTATCATTCCCACCTTTCCATGCAATTTCTGCTTTTTCTATGTAAGGATTTTCCTCTTGCTTGATTTGTATACCTTCACTTTCTATTAAACTATTAAAATTTTCATAATCTCTGCTTGAAACAATATTAATTACTTTTCCTTCTTTACCTGCTCTAGCCGTTCTTCCAATTCTATGAATATATTCTTTAGAATCTTGTGGGATATCATAATTATAAACGTGACTTACACCCTTAATATCTAAGCCCCTAGCAGCAACATCAGTACATACTAATATAGTAGTCTTATTAGCATTAAAAGTCTCCATAACTTTTGTTCTTTTAGCTTGAGAAAATCCGCCATGTATTGGTAATGCATAGATTTTATTATATTTTAAATTATTAGCAACAAAATCAACATTTCTTCGAGTATTACAAAATATCATTACAAGATGAGAATCTTCATTCTTTAATAGATTAACAAGCAATGAAAACTTCATATAATCTTCAACATCATAAAACACTTGAGTTAATTTTTTTGGATCTACAAACTGCTCAGCAGTTACTCTAACTGGATCTATCATATATTTTTTAGCAAGTCTTGAAATATCCTCAGAGATAGTTGCTGAAAAAAGTAAAGTTTGCCTATTACCAGGACATTCTTGAATTATATTATCTACATCATCAATAAAACCCATATCAAGCATCCTATCTGCTTCATCAAGAACTAATATTTTTATGTGTCTTAAATCAATTGTTCCTTTATTTATATGATCTAATATTCTTCCAGGAGTCCCTACAACAACTTCAGCATATTCTAAATCATCAATTTGATTATTAATTGATACTCCGCCATAAACAGGTAATATCTTTAATGGATTATGTTTAGAAAATTTTCTTAATGCTTGAGAAATTTGTTCAGCTAATTCTCTTGTTGGAGTTAATACTAATGCCTGAATTCCATAATCTTTTTTAGTATTTTGTAATATAGCTGAACCAAAAGCAAGAGTCTTTCCAGAACCAGTTGAAGCACCAGCTATAACATCTTTACCAGCTAAAACAAGAGGTATTGATTTCTCTTGGATTTCACTTGGTTTTTCAAATTTTTCTTCTTGGATTACCCTTAGAAGAGGCGCTGATAAGCCTAATTTCTGAAATTGTTCCATTTTGAACTTTAATAACTAAACATTCATCAAAAACATATGAGTTTTTGTATTTAAAATCCGTATAAGGATTTATTTTACAAGAAAAAGTCGTGCTTTTTCTTATGAACTTTTCGTTAATATAATATTTTAGTATTATTTATTAAATAGTGTTTGTAAAGTGACTATTTAAATCTATGTTATTTAATGATTATAAAATTTATACACTAATCTAGACTTTCCTATTATGATATTTCTGTATCATTTCCCAAGCCATATTAAATTTCTTAGTTAGTTCAACTTTATCACTATCATCTTGATTAAAATTTGGATGATTCTTAATCATGTATTTTCTATAAGCAGATTTAGCATCTTCAAAACTAACATTTCTATCTAATCCAAAAATACTAAAAGCATCATCTAAACTCATCCCTTTTGAATGTCTTGAAGTATAACCAGAATTTCCAGCATTCCTATAAGAATCATTATTGGAATTATTACTTGATTCTTCTCTTTCTTGATTATTTGGTTGTTGTTCTCTAAATTGGGATTCATATGAGGTTCTAGATTGATTATTATCTTTAGAATTTACTGAACCGCCTGATCTTGTTGAGTAATTTTGATTAGATTCTGTTTTTGAATTATCAGGAATTGAACTTTCTTGAGTAGTTTTTCTTGTTGGATTAAATGTTGATGAATTATTTGAAGTTGATTCATTTTTTGAATTATTAGGAGTTGAACTTTCTTGAGTAGTTTCAGTAGGCCCAGTATTTTCAACAATATTTTCAATTGTAGGTGTATAAGCCCTACCAATTCCCTCTGGATAAGGATATTTTAAAGGAAATTGATAACCTTTCGGTAATACGAATTCTCCACTTTCTTTGAATTCTTTAGGTAAGTCATATTCTTTAGGTAAATTAAATTCCTTGGGCAGATTAAATGCTTTTGGCATTTTAAATGGCTTCATTTTTTTCATAATTTTACCATCTTTAAACCCTCTTTTTAAAGTACTATAAATAGTATATAATCCTCCAACAGTCATTAAAGAAAATACAATAGGAGCACTTGTTAATAAAAGATTATTTACAGAACTAACATCTTTATAAGGTTCTAAATAAGGAAAAACATTTCTTGTTGTAGTTTCAAAAACAGGTATTGATCCCCTATTAATTCCTTCATAAGCTATGCTTGCTAATGATGAATCAAATACATTTCCATAATATCCATTACTAAAACTTACCATAGTAGAATATAGGGAAATTACTATATAAATCTTATTATTATAAAGTAGTAACAAAAATCCTTTTTAGATTTAGATAAATTCTACTTTTTCAATAATTATATCGGTTTTTGGCCAATCAGATGCACCATATTTTATTCCAGTTTGAGTTTTTTCAATTGAATAAACAATATTCATTCCTTCAGTTACCTTACCAAAAACAGCATAACCATCATCCCTTGAACCTTTATTTAAAAAAACATTATCATTTGTATTTATAAAAAATTGATTTGTCGCACTATCAGGAACATTTGTTCTTGCCATTGCAAGAGTCCCAATCTCATTTTTTAATCCATTTCCAGATTCTAATTTAATCGGAGAATGTGTTGGTTTTTCAATACCCGCAGGAGTATATCCTCCACCCTGTATCATAAAAGTTGGAATAACTCTATGGAAAACAGTTCCATCATAAGCACCTTCTTTAACATATGTCTTAAAATTAGCTACAGTAATTGGTGCTTTATCAGGATATAATTCTACAACTATATCTCCTTTATTAGTTTTTATTAAAACTTTATTACTTGTATCGTCTTTAGTCGCATTTCCTGTCATATTAATTACTACTCCTGTTATACTCAAAACAACTAAAATCAATATTGCAGAGATTATAATTGTTTTCATTTTCATATTCTTTTAAAAAATCATTTATTTATAAATCTTAACTTCCAAGTTTAATTTTTCAAAAATTATAAAGATTAATCTTAAATAGTTCTTGTAATTATTTTTAATATGAAAAAGAGGAACAAAGAATTAAATCTAAATGATTTAAAATACCAGATTATTATTGGAATAACAATTTTATTATTAGTTTTCTTGATAGGAATTATATCTATAAATAATAATCTTAAAACTTGCGATAATTCTAATTTTGAAGGGAGTTTAAATGATATAAGGCCAATAATACAACCACCCTTGCCAATTCCAACACCCCGAGTGGGTACAGATTGTTCAAGAGACCCAAACATTTGCGGAATTGATTCTATCATAAAATCAGATGGAACGGTTATTATTACTTATCCAAATTGTCTTCAATGTATAAAAGGTAAATGTACTTATGTTGCAAATATTATTTGTGGTAAAAAATCAAAAGAACTCTTTTGTGAAGGAACAGATATAATTGAAATAATTGAATTGAAAAAATGCACTAAAAATTTTAATTGTGAATTCTCAGATAATATTGAAAAAATTCTAATTGAACAATGTAAACTTAAATTCGGCGAATGTCATTTAGGAACATGTAAAAAGGAAACTAAAAATGAACAAGTTTCAGCAACCTGCGTCGATAATAAACTTCCAGATAACTCTGATTGCGCGATTAGTCTTAATATGGATAGCAATGGAAATATGATCACAGCTGCAGCCATTGGTATTGTACCACCAGAAAAAGCTGGAAAATGTTTTAATGGCGCTTGCATTCCAATTGATGTAGGTATTGCCTAATTTTTCAAAAGAAATCTTTAAATATCCATTTTATCTTTAAATAATATAAAAAGAGAATGAAACATAATATTAATCATCAAGGACACATTTTGAATCATCATAAAATTGGTCATAATAATAAAGTTAAATCTGCTAAAAATAATCTTACACTAATAATCTTGGTAGTTGGTATAGTTCTTATTTCTATCTTCCTTGTTTATTTTTTAGTTAAAACATATAATAATTCTACAAAAGATAACGATCCAATAATAGTTCCTAATCCTCCAACAACTCCAAGTGAACCATCTACTCCTAATACTCCTGAACCTACTACTCCAACAACTCCTACAACTACAGAACCAACTTCACCTAGTACTCCAACAACTCCCTCAACACCCGTACAAGATTCACCTTATGAAAGAACATTTTATAATGATATTACTTTAATAAATGCTAAAAAACTTTATGATGAAAATAAGGAATTAATTGTTATTGATTTTTCAGCATCAGCAGTATATAAAATTAGCAGAATTAAAAATTCAGTAAATTATCCTGCAGATGATGGTTCATTAGATAATATTATTCCAACACTTGATAAAACTAAAACCTATTTAGTATATGCTAGACAAGAAGCTACTTCATTAACAGGAACTAAAAAAATGATGGATGCAGGTTTTAAAAATGTTAATAGATTAAAAGGAAATTATGGAATCTGGATTACAGAAGGTTATCCAATTGAAAAAGGTTAATAAGTTAATAAAATATTTAATCCATTAATCTATTCAATTCTTCAGATACACTTTCTAATTCTAAGGCTAATGAATCCTGATACTCTTTCAACATCTCAATTTTTTCTTCCTTTGACATGAACTTTCTTACAGGTTCACAGCAACAAGATTCACCAATTTCATATGTGCATTGCATTTTTTAACCTCCATAATTTATTTAATGAATATAACCTTAACCAAGAGGTTAAGGAAGAGATGAAATTATATTATAAACCAATTAGAGGATAGAGGGTGTCAAAAACCTCTTATTGGTATTAAATATATATGATTAAATAATCATATGAAATAGAATTCATTTAACTATATAAATCTTGTGAATTTTAAATCTATGATTAAAGAAATATTATTTTTTTAATTCAATATCTTGAATTATTAAACTATCAAAATTATCTGCAATTTTTTCAAGTTCAGCACCAGGTTTAAAGGTCAATTCTCTTTTTTCAGTATATCTAACCATTACTAAACCATTATTAGGAGCTTCTCTAAACAAATAAGGATCAACTTCTTTTACAAAAGTCCGATTATCTATTTCAACAAATAAAAAATATTTTTCAGATTGAGTTATATCGATAGGAATTTCATGACTATGATTGGAATCACTAAAAAAATCAGTGCTAACCTCCACTGTTTGTTTAATTTTTAATGCAGGAGTATAATCCTTTCCAACTACTCTTGCTTCTTTATATCCCTCTAGACTTTTAATTTCTACAATTGGAGCATTAGGATCCACATATTTAGGTTCTTCTTGTTTTCTAGAACATCCGGTAAATATTCCACTAGCTAAAACTAATCCCAATAATCCTGAAGTATAATATTTTTTAAATTCCATAATTAAATTTATTATAATTATTATTTATAAATATATACCATACATTTAAAAGTCCTTTACTCTTATATAATACATGGAACCTAGATTTGTTAGGGGGTTTCCCCATTGTTGAAAAAGAATTTTCTAAACCTAGTTTAATCTCTAAATCTATTCAAAATTCAAGCAATAACCTTTTTATATCATATATTTCTAATTTTAATTATAGTCGAAAACTAAATATATATGGCGGATGTAGTTCAGTGGTAGAATACGAGACTGTGGCTCTTGGGACCTGGGTTCGATTCCCAGCTTTCGCTTCAAATATAATGGAATCGAACTTCGATTACTTCAATTCAATGGGAGATGAATTGGAGTTAGAGAGAATTCCAAAAGGAATTGTCAAAGACCCAGCTTTCGCATCAACTTTCAATTACGTTAATAAAAAGAGGTTAAGAATAAAATGACAATAGAAACAGTTAAAGGATTTAGAGATATATTTTTTGATAAAGCATTGAAAAGAAAATATATCAGAAGTATTATTGAAAAAAATATGAATCTTTTTGGATTTTTTCCTCTAGAAACTCCAACTATTGAATATGAAGATCTTCTAAAAGGAGATAATGAAAATGATGAAGCAGTTTCAGATAGATTCAGATTACAAGATAGAGGTAAAAGAGAATTAGGCCTTAGATTTGAATTCACATTCCAATTATCAAGAATATTTAAAGAAAATCCTAATATCAAATTGCCATTTAAAAGATATGAGATAGGTTCTGTTTTTAGGGATGAAGCATTAAGACCAGGTAAATATAGAGAATTTACTCAATGTGATGCAGATATTGTTGGAGATCCTTCAATTAAAGCAGATTCAGAATGTATTGCATTAGGATTTAAAATTCTTAAAGATTTGAATATTAATGCAGAAATTAAAGTTAATAATAGAAAATTAATGAATTCTATATTGGATAAATCTTCTATAAATAAAAATCAGCAACAAATATTAAGAGAACTTGATAAACTAGATAAACTTGGAGAAAATGAAGTTAAAAAAAATCTATCTAAATATATCAAAGAATCTCAAACAAAAAACATTTTCGATTTTCTTTCAAAAGATATTGATTATTTTCTAAAAAATAAATTTAATGGTGCTGATGAAATTAAAGAACTTATTGATTATGGTAATATTTATGGATATAAAATAAGTTTCACACCAACACTTATGAGAGGATTTTCCTATTATACAGGTAATGTATGGGAAATATGGGCTAAAGATAAAGAAGTAGCTTTAGCAGGCGGCGGAAGATATGATGATAAAGTAGGAAAATATAGCAATAGAAATCTTCCTTCAGTAGGAATAAGTTTTGGTACTTTATTAGATTGGGAGGATATCAAAATTAATGAAAATAGATTAATTATAATATCCTTAGATCAGGATAAAACCACTATAGAAATAGCAAATGAATTAAGATTTAACAATATATCTTGTACTATTTTTTATGGAAAACCTTCAAAAGCTTTGGAATATGCTAATTCATATAATATTGATAAAGTTCTATTTGTAGGTGAAGAAGAAGTTAAAAAAAAGAAGTTTAAACTAAAGGATTTATCATCGGGTAAAGAGGAATTTTTAACAATAACTGAACTTCAAAAAAAGCTAAATTAACCTATATCCTATAAAATAGAAATCTTTATAAATCCCTTTTTTCGCTTTATTACTACTGAAAAGTCATAGTAGAGGTGATAGGATGAAGAATAATGAGTTCCCCTATCATAACAAAAACAATAATGATTATGTTTGTCGTTTTATTAAGTTTAAATTTAGTTCTAGCTGCTAAACCTCAATGTTCTGATGGAATAGATAATGATGGTGATTCTAAAATAGATGTTCTTGTTGAATTAAATTATAATAACAATGAATTTGTACAATACTCAAAAGATCCATTTATAATAAGATCATTAGTTAATTCTAAATCGACTTTATTTGGTTATACTAAAATTGATGATTCTGGTGATGATCAAGGTGCTTTAAATCATGATCCAGTTACAGCTGAAAAAGTATGTAATATATTAGGTTATAGAACTGTCGAAAGTTATGATTGCTTAACTGATTATGACTGGGGAAGATGCGGTTGGTATTCTTGCTTTAATAATAAGATGGGAATTTGGAACCCTGTTAAAAAAGATTTTGATATTTATAATAATTCATGTACAGTGGGTAATAAATGGATAAGTACTATAAAATGTACTAATAAAATTGCTCAATGTTCTGATGGTTATGATAATAATGAAAATGGAAAGTTTGACTATTGTTTAAGAGATGGTTCAAATTCAGCAACTTGTGATCCAGGTTGTGCAACTCCATTAGATAATGATGAAAGAATGCATGATCCAGATTGTGATTCATCTGATGATAATGAATTTGTCCCAGTATGTAATAATAATTTAGATTGTGATGATGATAAATTATATACTGAAGATAAATGCATTAACCCAGGACTTCAAAATAGTATTTGCACTCACACTAATATTACTTGTATAAATGATAATGATTGTGGAACTAATGGATTCTTTGGAATTGAATTTTGTAGTAGCAATGATCTATTTAAAAATTTCAAAACTTCAACTTGTATGAATCCGGGAACAACTCAAAGTTTCTGTAATGTAACAACAAAAATTCAATTAATAAAAGACTGCGGAGATACTATCTGTGAAGAAAATGATAATGAAAGATATTGTGTTGGAAATAAAGTATACAGACCTAAAGTCTGCTATAATAAAGGTTGTAGTAATATTAACAATGTAAATCAATGTTTTGCTTCAAATTCTGAAGAATCTGTATTAATTAACACTTGCACTTATGGATGTTTAGATGGTGCATGTTTACCTCAATGTACAACTGATTTAGAATGTAGTAATGGACAAGTTTGTATTAATAATCAATGTGTTATAACTGGATGTAAAACTAATTCAGATTGTGGCTCTAATGGTTTTGTAGGAGGCATTTATTGTAAAACTGGTGATGTCTATCAAGATTTCAAGACATACACATGTAATAATCCAAGTACTCCAAATGCAGTTTGTTCAAGTTCAATTTCACCAAAATTAAAAGTTGATTGCATTGGCGGACAAACTTGTTCAAATGGTGAATGCATAACTCCAAATATTAGATGCAATAATAATTCTGAATGTAACGATAATAACCCTAAAACTGAAGATAAATGTATAAATCCAGGTCAGGCTAACAGTTATTGTACAAATTTAAATATAACTTGCTCTCTTGATTCAGATTGCGGTTCAAATGGATTTTTAAATCAATTATTCTGTAAAGAATCAAATGTTTTTGATAAATACATTTCATATACTTGTATAAACCCTGGAACTGGATTTAGTTTATGTATAAATTCAACTCAAGATAAAAACAAATTAAATTGTACTAATGGATGTTTAAATGGAGCTTGTTTAGGTGATAATCAATGTATAACTGATAATGATTGTGATGATGACTACTACTCTGAAAACTTCTGTTCTGATGACGATGTTTATAGGGACAAATATGATTATTCATGCATTCTAAATACTTGTAAAAAAGATACTATAAGACAAGTTGTAAGAACATGTAGATATGGTTGTGATAATGGAGAATGTATAACAAATGACGATGACGATGGATTTAATTATGACGAAAACTATCCAGAAGATACTCCAATAATATTATCTTATTCACCAGAACCAATATACTCATATGTAAATCATACAACTAATGAATCTATTAAAAAAATAGAAACAAAAAAATCAATTATTAAATTCAATATTTGGGACTATCTTTGGTTAATACTTTTAATCTTAATAATAATCCTAATAATTGTTATTGTAATACTTCT
>Ga0172379_10011238_pt1 | contig 10700 bp, 10 predicted proteins | sample GrowelOW334metaG_FD_119756 | JGI IMG/M metagenome (GOLD analysis project Ga0172379, IMG submission 119756) | Groundwater microbial communities from an aquifer near a municipal landfill in Southern Ontario, Canada - Groundwater well OW334 metaG | ecosystem: Environmental > Aquatic > Deep... | reverse complement strand
GCGCCTGCTCAAGGGTGATAGAAAAGCTGATTTGGCCATGGTTGAACGGCAAGAAGAAGAGATTAATAAGCTCTGCCAAGAAATTGAAGAAAAATGTGTCGATCTCTTGATCGAGAGAGACTCTTTTGGTGCCAAAGAAATTAGGGCTCTCGTGAGCATTCCTCTAATAGCTGCCAAGTTTGAAAGGTTAGCAGACCATGCCAACCGCGTAGCACGGTTTGCAAACTGGGCCATCGAAGATGAAATTGAGATTCCAGAAGAACTGCCGAAAATGGCTGCCACTGTTTATCATATGGTGCAAGAGTTGTTACTTTGTTTTCTCACCGATTCAGCAAGCAAGGCCAAAGAAATTCTCGCTAGTGATAACACTGTCGACTATTTGCACGATGTGTTGTCGAAGAAATTGCTCTCCAATTTGGGCGAGCAAGATAGCGCTCATGCTCAAATGCGCGCTCAATTCTTATTTTGTTCGCGTTTTCTTGAGCGCATGGGCGATGCTTGTACCTCAATTGCAAAGCGGGTCTATTTCCTTTCTACAGGCGAGCGAATCTTTAACTAATGCCAGTAATTGTCTTAGCTGGAGAAGAAGACTTTCAACTCTATCGTCGCCTTGACGATCTCAAAGCAGAGTTGCTTGACCCTGCTTGGGCTAGCTTTAACTACAGTCGACTGGATAATCCCAGTGCCCAAGAAGTTACTGAACTTGCAGCCTCTCTGCCTTTTGGACCAGGCAACAAACTAATCATTATTGACCGTTGCGATTGGTTTGCCAAAAAACGTTCTAGCTCTAGCTCTGGCTCTAGCAAAGAAGAAGGTGGCAAGAAGGCCGCCAAGAGTAAAGACTCAGTAAATGAAGATGCGCTAGAGGCGGCACTGTCTTCAGTGCATCCCAGTACATACATAATTTTTGTTAGCACCAGTAATTTTGATACCACTCTTAGGCTCTCTAAGCTTGCAGCTAAATATGCCAAGCTTGAGTCTTTCCCCCGGGAGAAGATTTGGGCCGGTACTCCCAGTGCAAAACTTCAACAGTGGTGCCAGAAGGAAGCGAAGCGCTTTAATGCCACCATTGAAAATGAAGCAGCCGATTATTTAATTGAAGGTCTGGAAGCCAATCTGCGCCAGATTTCATCAGAGATTGAAAAAGCAGCAATTTATATTTTGCCCAAGACTTTTATTACTCTCGATATCATTCGCCAACTGAGTCCGCATCACTCGAGTGTTTTTATCGTAGCTGAGCATTGGCTTGCAGGTGATACTCAAAAGACTCTTTTGACTTTGCGTGAATTATTGAGTCATCAAAATGCCATGCAAATATTGGCCACCATGCAAACCATGATTAGCAAGTGGGTGCAGATTAAGCTGTTATGTGAAACATATAATAAAGAGTCAAATTTTGGGCCCGGCATCAAGCGCCGCGAACTACCACCGCAAGAACTTGCCAAGCTTTTGGCCTCCGATATTAAAGGCGGTAATTCTTTTGTTTTAGAAAAAGATGTAAGAAGGTTGTCTCACGCGTCAGTAGAGTTTTTGGTCGATAGTCGCATTGAGCTGACCAAGCTTGAACAACTTGTAAAAACCGGACAAATGCCTGATAGTCATGCTCTTGAATTGTTTTTCTTACGCTCTCCCAAGCAACTAAATCTTAAAGGCAGAAGGTAACCAGTGGCTGATTCTCAATTTGTTTTAGAAGATATGGGTGCCAAAGACACTTGGCGTGTTTTTCGCATGATGGCAGAGCTGGTCGAAGGTTTCGACGAGATGTCACAAATTGGGCCAGCCGTTTCGATATTTGGCTCGGCACGCTGCAAACCCCACGATCCAGAATATGTTTTAGCCGAAACTATTGCCAAGAAGCTTGCAACTAAGGGCTTTGCCATTATTACTGGTGGCGGACCGGGGGTGATGGAAGCGGGCAACAAAGGGGCGCTTTCTGCTGGTGGTGCCTCTATTGGATTGAACATAACCCTGTCCCGTGAACAAGGACCTAATCCTTATCAAACCAAGTCGCTTGATTTCCGCTACTTCTTTGTCCGCAAGCTCATGTTTGTCAAGTATGCGGTAGCCTTCGTTATTTTGCCTGGTGGCTTCGGCAGTCTTGATGAATTATTTGAGACCGTGACCTTGATTCAGACAAAAAAGATCAAGCGTTTTCCAATGTTTCTTGTGGGCTCAAAGTTTTGGAATCCCCTTCTTGCATGGCTTAAAACTGAGGTCATTACGCGGGGCTTTTTAACTGAAGACGAACTCGATTTATTGACAGTAGTTGACGATCCAGACGAACTGGTAGATCACATAGTCTGGTGCAACAATGAAAAATGCTACCTCACTCCTGAAGGTTTGAGCGGACGCCGCCTAACTGTTGATAACCAAAAGGGCGAGCCTGATATAAGTTCGGCTGGTACGGTTGATAACCTTATTGATAAGCCAGGAATAGAAACATAGCCAGATCTTTGGTATTAAGGAATGTGGTAATAATCCTTAGTATTGCCTAGAGCATGCCTATAATTTGGTGCTGAATTACACTCGAATATTTGCCGCTCTTAAGGAGACATGGCCTTGAAGATTGCTGTTTGCGTTAAAGCCGTGCCAGACACGGAAACTAAAATTGCCATAGCCGCGGACAAAAAGAACATCGACTATACAGGTGTTCGCTTTATTACCAGCCCCTATGATGAATTTGCAATAGAAGAAGCACTCAAACAAAAAGAAAAGCACGGTGGAGATACCACTGTGATTGCTTTAGGTGGTGCTGAATGTACCGATGTTCTGCGCGATAGCCTCGCTCGCGGCATTGATAGTGCCGTGCATTTGAGCGACGTTGATTTCGCCAATCTCGATACGCTCTCGACAGCTAAAGTTTTAGCAGCTGCTATCAAAGATGGTGGCTACGATCTAGTATTCTGCGGCCATCAAGGTGCCGGTGGCGATAACAGCCAAGTGCCTTCAATGTTGGCTGAGCTGTTAGGTTGTGCTCAAACAACAATGGTGCTTAAGCTCGAAGTTGAAGGAACCACATTCAAAGCTGAGCGCGAAATTGAAGGGGCCCATGAATCAGTGGAAGGTACCTTGCCTGCAGTTATTAGCTGTCAGAAAGGTTTGAATGAACCCCGCTATCCTGGTATCAAAGGTGTAATGGCTGCACGACGCAAAGAAATTGCAGTGAAAGACGCTACTGCTCTTGGTGTAAAAGGTTCAGTTGGCGGTGCCAACGTCAAGGTGCGCATCAAAGAAATGATGTTGCCACCAGATCGCCCTCAAGGTCGCAAAATCGAAGGCGACGCTGATAGTCAAGTTAAAGAGCTGGTCAGCTTGTTGCACAGCGAAGCTCACGTGCTCTAAAAACTGAAAGAAAATTTCTTAGGAGAATAAACAATGTCGCAAGGCTATTTAGTTTTTGTCGAACAGCGCAATGGCCAATTGAGAAAAGCTTCGGTTGAGGCCCTTTCTGAAGCAAAACGCCGAGCCCAGAGCGGTGAAACTGTCACAGCATTTTTGGTAGGCAGTGGAGTAAAAGCACTGGCTGCTGAAGTTGCAAAATACGAACCAAGTTCAATTCTGGTTGCCGATAGTGAGCAGTTCGCTAGCTATTCAACTGAAGCTTTTACAGCAGCTGCTGCTGAAGCAGTTAAAAAATGTGATCCGCGCTACGTTTTTGCTGCCCACACTGCTATGGCTAAAGACTTCATTCCTCGTGTTGCTGCCCGTCTCGATGCTCCTTGTATCGCCGATGTTATGGCTTTGCAGCAAGAAGGTTCAAATCTTTTGCCGGTGCGTCCGATGTACTCAGGAAAATGCTGGGGCGTTTACGAGATTGATGCACCACTTTCATTCATCACTCTCAGACCTAACGTCTTTGCTGTAAATGAGCAGGGTGCTGCCGCTGGTGCAGTTGAAGATCTAGCGGTGACTAGTGAAAAAGTGACAGCTAAAGTTGTTGCTGTTCATGCTTCTGAAGGAGCCAAGATTGAGCTTTCTGAAGCAGCGATTATCGTCGCTGGCGGAAGAGGCATTAAAGGTCCTGAAAATTGGCCCGTCTTGCAGTCGCTTTGTGATGCCCTGGGAGCTGCTCTAGGAGCTTCTCGTGCAGTAGTTGATGCTGGTTGGATTGACCACCAATTCCAAGTTGGTCAGACCGGTAAAACGGTCAGCCCACAACTTTATTTCGCCTGCGGTATATCTGGAGCGATTCAGCATTTGGCTGGCATGTCGTCTTCTAAAGTTATTGTGGCGATTAATAAAGATCCTGATGCACCGATTTTCAAATTTGCCAATTACGGTATCGTCGGTGATGTCTTAGAAATCGTGCCTAAACTAACTAGCGAAGTGCGCAAGTTGCACGAACACAACTAATATCAGTTGTTAGATTGTCTAAATTAGAAAAGCAGGGAGAAGCAATGATCCCTGCTTTTTTAAACTGCTTTTTTAAACTTTAGAGTAGTTACTTTCCACATAGTCGTTGACTAGTTTGATGAAGTCTTGAGCAAGATTAGGACCGCCCAAGGTGGTGAAGTGCTTACCATCAATGTAGACTGGCGCGCGCGGTTCTTCACCGGTGCCTGGTAGTGAAATGCCAATGTCGGCGTGCTTCGATTCACCAGGACCATTGACGATACAACCCATTACGGCCACTTTCAATTCTTCTACACCCGGATATTGTTTTTGCCATCTAGCCCGCTCAGCAGTTAGATGTTGTTGAATATCTTGAGCTAGTTCTTGGAAAACTGTGCTGGTGGTTCTGCCGCAACCGGGACAGGCTGTTACTTGCGGGTTAAACGAGCGGATGCCCAGCGATTGCAAAATTTGTTGGCAAACTCTTACCTCTTCATCGCGCGCCGCACCGGGCGCCGGGGTCAGGCTGACCCGAATTGTGTCGCCAATGCCTTGGGCAAGTAGCACTGAGAGAGCGGCAGTAGAGGCGACAATGCCTTTCATGCCCATACCTGCTTCTGTCAGGCCAAGATGTAGGGCATAATCGCAGGAAGCCGCTAATCTAGAGTAAACACTTACTAAATCGCGTACTTCTGAAACTTTGGCCGACAGTACAATTTGTGCTTTGCTTAGGCCGTACTTCTCTGCCACCGCTGCTGATGACAAAGCACTTTCGACGATGGCGTCTATCAATACTTCGTGACCATCTTTAGGCTTTGCCAAAAGTGCATTTTCGTCCATCATTTTGGCTAGAAGTTCTTGGTCTAAAGAACCCCAATTAACGCCAATGCGCACGGGCTTTTGCCATTTTAAAGCGGCTTCTACCATAGCTCTGAAGTTGCCGTCGTGTTTTTCACCTCGGCCGACATTGCCGGGATTAATTCGATACTTTGCTAATAAACGCGCACAATCATGAAACTCAGATAACAGCAAGTGGCCGTTATAGTGAAAATCACCTACTAAAGGCGTGTCGTAGCCTCTTTTTTCTAGCAAGCTAACTATCGTCGGTACGGCTTTGGCCGCTTCTTTTGTGTTGACCGTGATACGCACAATTTCAGAGCCAGCGTCCGCCAACTCGATTATCTGGTTGGCAGTGGCCTGGGGGTCTTCAGTTGGTGTATTGGTCATTGACTGAACCAACACAGGCTTTGAACCGCCTAGCTCCCTGTTGCCGACTTTAACTACTGCTGTATTTCTTTTTTCAGTGAATGTCATAGCAAAATCATACTTGAAAGTTGCTAACAGTCCCATATATCTGGATGATTTTCGCGGAAACTAAATATTTCAAAATGCTCGCGGTCACTCTTTTCAGCCTTGTTTCTGCTCGTAAGACCCAATATGAGGTGATCGAGCACACTGACTCCGAGTACTTTGCCCGCTGCTATGAGCTGCTTGGTGGTTTCGAAATCTTCTTTTGAAGGTGCTAACCGCGCCCCAGAAGGATGGTTGTGACAGACCAGTATGGCGTAGCTATTGGCAACTAGGGCTGCCTTAAAAACTTCACGGGGGTGCACCAGCGAAGCTGAGAGGGTGCCGTGAGAAACTTCATGGAGACCAATGACTTCAAATTTAGTGTTGAGGTGCAGGCTGACAAAGTGCTCTTCTGGAGCAAAGTGTAGGGGCCTCAATAGATTCGCTGCATCTACTGCCGACTTAATAGCTGGAAAGGGCGGCTTTTGATTGCCATCTTCTTTAACCAGACAAAGCTTGAGCCGAGGAATTTGATAGTCGAGCAAGGTGCTCAGTTGCACCGCTCTTCTCTTCTTGGGTTTAGTCTCAGTAAGTAGTTCAATTTCTCTCTTCATAGATTTTGTCCTCAGCGCTTGCCTTTTAGTAAAGACGTCGCCACTGATTTTAAAGTTCAATTGAATTTTCTCTTTTAGACTTGCTGGGTTTTCCACACACCAGAGCGGAAGCGCCAAACAGCCAGCAAACCAATCACTGATGAAGAAGCGGCAATGCCTAACCAGATACCAGGCGGGCCTAAGGCAAGGCCATACTTGGTCGTAAGTAAAAAGGCCAGGGGGAGGCGCACCACAGTCAAACAAATGATGCCAATCCACATCGGCCACTTGGTGTAACCCGCTCCGGTTAAGGCGCCAAAGAGTACGATCCAGCAGGCTGTGAGCGGTTCTGACAGACCTACTATGCGGAAGTAATCGGCAGTACAGCTCACCACATTTTCATCGCTACTCATCATGCGAGCAATAGGCGTAGCAAAGATAAACATGATCAATGCTGTGGGAAATTCAATAGCCAGGCCAATCTTCATAGCCTGCCAGCCAGTTGCTTCTGCTCTCTCTGGTTTCTTTGCCCCTAGATTTTGGCCAACAATGGTACCTATAGAGGTAGCTAGCGCGTGCAAAGGCAGTGTGCATAGCATCTCTTCTACGCGAAAACCTATTGTCCATGCGGCTTGACAGGCGGTAGGATCTTTAGTCATAGCGAAAATGAGAAAGAGAGCAAAATTACCCATGACCCAGGCAAGATCTTGAATGCATGTCGGCAAGCCGATCTTCAGGATGCGCCAGATCCATTCTTTTGTTTCTTTGGTCAAGCCCGCCTTAATGGCTGGCCAAAGATTGAGTGACCCAGCCAAATCAGACTTAGATAGCAGGTAAAGATTGAGGGACATGCCCACCAGTCCGCCGCCAAACCAAGCCCAACCAATTCCCGAGACCCCGAGCTGGGGCCAGCCTAAACAAAGAAAGAAATCGAGGCCAATAATGACCACAGCCATGAAAAACCAGTTGAGCAGGGGCACCCGCGAATTGCCGATGGCGCGAAACATAGAGTGTGCGGTCCAAACAACCGTAAACGGGAGTTGAGAGAGCAAATCGATTGATAGATACTGCCAACCTAGCTCTTGCACATGTGCGTTGGCTCCGGCCATGGCTAAGAGTGGACGAGCTGCTGCCCAGCCCGCAAGGGTTGAGAGCACACCAAAAATTATGCAAAAAATCAACGATTGGCGACCGGCTTCTACGGCTTGACTGTAGTCACGAGCCCCCCAGAAGCGGCTAATTAATGCCATGGTTCCTGACGAGAGTGCAACTGTTAGAAGTAACATAAGAAACCAGATTTGGTTGCATATGCCTAGAGCAGCTTGCACTTCTGAGCCCAGTTTGCCGGCCACCCAAATATCAACAAAGCTGGCTAGCGAGATAACCAGCATTTGCACCATCATGGGCCAGCTCATATGCCAAATGGCGGCCCAGGTTGAGCCGCTGACCAAGAGGTCAGTGGAGTTTATCTCGCTCGATTCAGACTGCACCTGGTCTTCTGAATTGAGTGAGATTTCAGGCTCGTCCTTAGGAGCGGACATCTACAACTCTCTTTTTTACATCGCTTGTACTTTAGCTTGCTTGCTAAGAGCGAACTTACTAGACTATAGGTTGGTTGATAGTTTAGAAAGGGGTAGTTACGAAGTTTGACGTGTGAAGAGATTGTTTTTCGCAGACCAGATGTCAACGAACTTTTCGTTGCAGCCCTAAGGCAACTTGCCTTCGAAGAGCCCGCTAGCCGTTTTGCCAGAATGCGGAAAACAGTCGCCAAACAATGTGCGAAAAACCCTGATACTAAGCCGATTCTTCGTTCTATTGAAAGCAACTATTTAAGTCTGGCCAAAACATTCGGCCAGATTTTTGGCCCGCAAAATGTTGAAGAGCCTAGTCTTTCACAGATTCTTAGCTTGGCCATTGCCCTTGATGACTTGCGTGTTTTTAGCGAAACCGCTTTCACAATTTGGTATCAGCAGTACCAGCTAGTCAGTATTGAGTCACCACTCTCAAATAAAATGGAAGCTTTGATAGAGCTTCTCGGTCATAACTGCTCACCAGCCGCACGTGCTTGGCTGCGTGCATGTTTTTTGTCGGCTATAGATTGGCGCTTTAGTGAGTGGTCTGACCTCAACCAGAATGAGAAAAAAGAAGACTTAGAGCGGGTTCTGCTCGTTCAAGATATTTTTCGCGAGCTCAAAGCCGAAGGTCTCGTAGCAGAGAATGCGGCCTTGCCTTTACTCAGTGTCGAAAATTTGGCAAATAGGGTCAATCAATGTGCCAAGAAGTTAGCAGGAAAGTTGCGGCCCAATATTCTGTTACTGGTAGAAGGTCAAACTGAAGCCATTGTTTTACCTCACTTTGCCAGGTTGTCAGGCCTGTCATTTAGCCAATTGGGAGTTGAAGTAATTGCCAGCGGCGGCGCTAAACAGGTGGCACGGCGCTATCTTACTATTCGCGATACTGTGCGACTGCCGATTGTCTGTGTGCTTGATGGTGACGCTGAGCAATCGGCTGAACTGATAGAAGATTCGCTGCGTGATTGCGATGAGCTGGTATCGCTGGCGGTGGTAGAGCTAGAAGATAGTTACTCGTATGAGCAGCTCATTTATTTGCTCGATGAACATCTGGCACGCTTTGGTCAAACTCTTGCTCAGTGCGAGTTTTCATTGCCTGAAAGCGGTCGTAGAAAAGATGCGTTGAACAAGATATATCGCGACCGTGGACTCGGTGACTTCGATAAAATTGGCTTTGCTCATGAGGTAGTTACTTCATGTAAGAAGAGCAGCGATGTACCTGCTGAAATGGCTAAGGTGGTTGAGGCTGTGCGCACGACATTGTCTCTAGGAAGCTTAAATGGCTGATGGCGACAAGAAAGCGAAATCAAAGCAGTCACTGATTGCCACCGTGCTCTCAACAGCTCTTTGGGTCATCAGCATTGTTTTAGCTTTTCAGATAGCGCCCGCAAGCTCTCTCATCTGGCTGCCAGATTCTCTGCTTCTATTAGGGTTTGTACCTTTGCTGATATTAGCCAAACAATCGTGGCTAGTACTTCTTTTTGGTCTATCGAATGCCTTCATCGGTTTCTTTCTTTTGGTATTAGTCCATCTAGAAAGCGATAAGTTTGTCGGCGAAGTGCTGCAAATGAAGCAGCATCTAATCACCATGCATTCACCCTGGGCGTGGCTCTATATCGGGCTTGCCATAGCCGTTTGGGGTGCTATTGCTTGCTCGATTGATATAGTCAAATTAGTTAGACGCATGCTGGCAGCTAAGCGTCGCTAATTACATAGAAGTCTGGGTTCTGCGTCCTAATTTTACAGGAGCGGTGCCATCTTCAGGAATGAGCACGCGAGCTAAGAACTTCTTCTCTTTTTCCCATTTCTTCGGCACTGTGCCACAGATTTTCAGTAGATGGTTGAAGCCTTGCATGCCTTGATCAGCAAACTCTGCATTCTTTGCGACGAAAAGCCATTGCTTGATGACATAGTTGTACAAGGCTGGATCGCGATCTTTTTGTTTGATCAATTTTTTCTCGAGGGCTTCACCGTAAAGAATTCGACCGTCCATATCTGCAGGAGCCAGTTCGACAGAGCGCTGTAGCACCATTATGGCCCGGTCCAGTTTGCCCAGACGCATTGATTGCTCGCCTTCAATTCTTAGGCCGTTGGCAGAAGGTACTCCCAGTTCAAGAAACTGGTCTGAGCTAACCACTCCATGGTGGTCTTGTCCTATTTCGGAGGTGTCGACGAAAAGGTCATCGTAGGCTGCTAGCGCCCCGCTGGGAAAAGCAAGTTGAGCGGCCAGCACAAAGGACACTGCCAGTGTCAGGGCACTCGAGATACGCTTTGTCATTGTCAACAACTCGGTCATTGTCTTCTCCTTACTACTTGAGCGCTGCTTTTTCTTTGACGGGGGCACTCTTTCCCGCGGCTTTCAAATCTTGAATAGCTTTACTTAAATCACTAGAACCATATACATAGTTACCAGCAACTACTGCTGTGGCACCACTGGCCACAACTTGTCTGGCGGTATCGGCATTAATACCGCCGTCAACTGAAATTATTACTTCTGGCCTTCCGGCCTCATCAAACATTTTTCGCAAACTGGCAATTTTGGGCAGCACTTCAGCAATGAATTTCTGGCCGCCAAAGCCAGGATTTACCGACATAATTAAGACCAAATCGAGGTCTTGCAAGACATATTTTAGTGTTTCTTCTGGTGTGGCCGGATTTAGTGCCGCTCCCGCTTTTTTGCCCAATGAGCGAATGTGTGACAGAGTGCGTTGCAGATGATGGCAAGCTTCTTGGTGCACAGTTATGTAGTCTGCACCGGCATCGGCAAAGTCAGAGAGATATTTATCGGGGTCGCTAATCATCAAGTGAACATCAAGCGGCAATTTAGTAACACCCTTGAGGCATTTAACTACTGGTGCACCAATGGTCAAGTTGGGCACGAAATGGCCGTCCATGACATCAACGTGAATCCAGT
>Ga0172379_10011236_pt1 | contig 10702 bp, 14 predicted proteins | sample GrowelOW334metaG_FD_119756 | JGI IMG/M metagenome (GOLD analysis project Ga0172379, IMG submission 119756) | Groundwater microbial communities from an aquifer near a municipal landfill in Southern Ontario, Canada - Groundwater well OW334 metaG | ecosystem: Environmental > Aquatic > Deep... | reverse complement strand
TAAGACAAGGAGTTGGAGTAGGAATAGGAAAAGATGATAGTGGACATTTTTTGTCTATCAATTTAGAAAAAGACGAAGGTGAGTCTTGGCCAAAAGATATAGATGGAATACCTGTCAAAGTCAATATAATAGGAAAGATAAAAGCACAAACTGGATAGTAGGCGAATGTTGGTTTGTCGCGGTTGATTCGAGATCAACTCTGCCCTAAAAAGCAGCCGCAGTTCGATTCTGTGACTATCCGTTGGTTTTTGAATATTTGGTTTTCGGGCTTTTGGAGAATGGAAATGTATAAAATGTTGTCTTGTTTAGTATTTTTGGTTCTGACTGCTTTTGTTTTTGGAGAAACAATTGTAACAACTCCTATTGGTGTTTTTAGTGGCCACGAAAGAGAAGTCACATCTATCTCTTATTCTCAAAATGGATCTTCAATTTTATCTACTAGTGGTGGAAGTCCTTCAGTTCCTGTTTTTCTAAGAGAAGCAAACACTGGTTCTGTTATCAGGGAGTTTTTGGGACACACTTATGATGTTACCTGTGCGTCATTTTCTCATAATGAATTACAAATAGTATCTAGTGGATGGGATAGAACTGCTAGATTATGGGATACTAACACTGGAGTTACTACAAGACTATTCAATTATGCTTCAGGATTGACTTGTGGGGTACAATCGTCTTCCTTTTCTCCAGATGGAAGCAAAATTCTATTGGCAATTGATAAAAAACTAGCCATGTACGACAAGTTGACTGGTACTCTTATTCGAGAATATACTGGTGGACACACAAATATTATTTTGTCTGCCACGTTTACTTCAGACGGGACACAGATATTAAGTGGTGGTCGAGATTCAGCGGTGTGTTTGTGGGACGCAGAAACAGGAGTGTTGCTACAAACGTATGCGTTTCCGAATGTTAATAAAAATAGTGCATGGGTATATTCAATAGTTTGCTCTAGGTACAATAATACGTTTTTGATAGGTTGCGGAGATTTTACAGCAAAAATTTGTGATATTACTACAGGCCTTGTATTGAAAACGTTTTCAGGACACGGATCTCCTACTATTCCTGGATGGGTATATGATGCTGTTTTTTCTCCTGATGAAAGCAAAGTTCTTACTGGAAGTGTAGATGGGACTGCTAAACTATGGGATTCTACTACTGGAATTTTATTGATAACTTTCCAGCATCCGTCACCATCAATTTATTCCACTGAATGGGTTACGGCTGTAGGATATTCTCCCCTTGGAAACATTGTGGCTACTGGTGATACAACTGGCACTGTTCGCATCTGGTCTATTTCAGGTACAAGCATTGCCGACTTTAACAATGACGGTGACGTGGATCAATCTGACATGAGTATTTTTGACTGCTGTTTTACGGGTTCGTTAGTCCCATATAATCCAGTTAGTCTTCCTGATTGCTGTACTCTTGAACCAGTTAATGGTAAAATACCTGCTGACTTCGATAATGACGGCGATGTTGACCATGATGATTTTGGAGTTATTCAGCGTTTTTACAATAGGTAATTTTTGTTAAATTTTTTAGGAGACCAAGATGAAAAAATGCTTTTGTTTATTAGTTTGTGTAATTTTGTCTGGATGTCTTGATAGGGAAGTTTATGAATATTCTGATGTACTATCAGAGCCTGCGAAAGTGATAACTCTTGTACATTCTCCTAGACATAGTTCGTCTGATGTTGTAACAGGAATTACTGGAAATGGAGATTTAACAATTACTCCTGTTTCTGTACAAGTTCCAGAGTCTTGGGGAGTTGTTTTTGAGTGCAAACACGGCAGATTTGTGATTAATAGAAAAGAATTGTTTGATACTTTATCGCCAAATCAAAATGTTACAATTCAATACAGAGAGATATATATATGTATATATGATTATGACAAAAAACAGTTGAAAACAAAAAAATTGATTGATTATGATTTTCTAGATGCAATTCCAGAAAATAAACCAGAACAAGAATAAATAAAGTTATACTTTAACTCCCAGAAACTATATTTTTTATTGTATTATAGAGGGCTGAGTTTTACAGTCCATAGGAGGTTAAATGCGTGTTGTAGAATATCCTTGCTATTTAGGGTCAAAACGAATTTTAAAGGAAAAAGAGTGGAACGAAAAATACGGGATTGATAATTGGGAAATAGGATGGCTGGATTCTTTTCAGAACAAAATGACATTCCCAGAGATTTTTGAACATTATATTTTGGGATATGAATCTTATTTTCGCAAAAATATTGCGTCTCTCTATTTTTTGGCTTCAAAATATTCTTTCGTCTACGATATAGATTCTGACATAACCAAAACCCAAGCATTCGACAGAGATCATTTTTATAATAAACATGGAAAACCCAATCAGTTTCATCATGTTGCAATAAATAGGGCAATTGAAGAGAGAATTGGAATAAAATTTAGTGGCAATATTCCTGGGCAGGTGAGAGGTCTTAAATTTAATATACCATTGACTGATTGGCCGACTGAGGCTATGCTACAGCCAGGATTTATAAAATGTATTTCTCCTCAGTTAATAAGAAAGCCAAATGTAACAACTTGGTGGATAAATGTTGATAGCATTGAGGGGCTGTATCAATATAATAAGGTTTTATTTATAAGAGACTGAAAATGAAAGCTAAAGAATTAATTAATATTGGATACAAGCAAGGGCCAGTAATTGGCTTATTGTTAAAAGCGTGTGAAGAAGCAAAGAAACTTAAATTCTCTGCTGAAGATATTCGTTCTATAGTAAAACAAATCCATGAAAATCCAAGCTTATTTACTGATAGAGAAATCTGGAAAGATGTAGCTAGTGAATTGTTTAAAATCAGAAACCCAAAAGAAACATACACATTTACAAAAAAAGAATATAAAGTATGGGGTTCAGATATTGAAGAAGAAGCAATAAAACAAATGGAAAGAGCAATGGATTTGCCAATTTCGGTATTTGGAGCGGTTATGCCGGATTGCCATAGTGGCTACGGCCTACCCATTGGGGGAGTTTTAGCAACCGACAATTCTGTTATTCCTTTTGCTGTTGGTGTTGACATAGCGTGTAGGATGATGTTGACTGTTTTACCTTGTGATATTAAAGAAATAGATTCTAATGAAAACGATTTTATAGAAGCTATTGAGAAAAACACCTTGTTTGGAGTTGGAGAGGGATTTAAACAAAAAAAATATCATCCAGTAATGGATAAGGATTGGAGTTTTTCAAGAATTGTTCATCAAGTTAAAGATACTGCTTGGGAACAACTTGGGACTAGTGGGTCTGGTAATCATTTTCTGGATATAGGAGAAATAGAATTTTGTGATGGTAGAAAATATGTTGCCATATTAACTCATTCTGGTTCTAGAGGGGCTGGTGCTCAAATTGCTCAATATTACACAAAGCTTGCAGAATCATTGCATCCTTATCTTCCTCCTGAATACAAAAGGCTTGCATGGCTTGATATGAATAAAGAAGAAGGTCAAGAGTATTGGAAAGCAATGGAATTAATGGGCGAATATGCTTCAGCCAATCATCATCTGATACATGATGGAGTTTTAAAAACTATGAAAATGGATACAGTAATGCAAATTGAGAATCATCACAATTTTGCCTGGAAAGAAATTCATAACGGAAAAGAAGTAATTGTACATAGAAAAGGTGCCACTCCTGCTGGTTTAGGTATTATGGGAATTATTCCAGGCTGTATGGCTTCTCCTGGTTTTTTGGTAAAGGGTAAAGGAAATTTATTGTCATTGAATTCAGCATCACATGGGGCTGGAAGAGCTATGTCAAGAAAAAAAGCAAAAGAAACAAATAGATGGTCTCAGGTAAATGGAGTGTTGAAGCAGAAAAAAGTGAAACTTATTTCAGCAGGGTTGGATGAAGTCCCAAATGCATACAAAAACATTCACACGGTGATGTCTGCTCAATCTGATCTTGTAGAAGTTGTTGCAAAATTTACTCCAAGAATTGTTAAAATGTCAGGTGATGGCGAATCGGAGGACAAATGAGAAGAGTATATGCAGTTTATAAAGGTTATGATAAAGACTTAGACAAGAGGCTTGAAGTTGCTGTTGGGAAAGATTCAAATGGCACTGGTTATGCTTTTTTGGGATGCCTAAGAGATATAAACTGGATTTTCAGAGATAACATCAGGGCTAAAACAGCAGTTAGTAAACTTAAGAGATTTAAGGGAGTTATTGGAATTGAAGTGTATGATTCAAATGATGATCTTATAATTGAATGGAAACGCCCAAGAAGAAAACTCAAAAAATGAATAGGAGTCAAAATGACCGATTTGGAAACACAAAGAAAACTTATACAAGACTTAGATGACAAAAAATTATCTAAATTGGTATGCAGAACATTTAAAGGGGTTCATTGGACTACTTATGATGGTAAACAAATATATGATTCAATAATTTTAATGGAACACATAGCAAGAACTAACAATAAGATAAGTGATCTTCAAGAGAAAATTAATATTTTAGAATCAAGAATTGATTTCTTAGATGGGTCATATGATGACTGACTACGAAAAAAATCCTCCTGTTGAAGCATTAAATCCTCACATTTCATGTGGTATTACTAATATTACAAAAAAAGCAGGAAATATAACTTTACATTTAGTTAAAGAAATAGATAGATCATACCCCGAATATACTTTCAGATATTATTGGAAAGAACTGAGAACAGATTAATTTTTTATGGAGGCTTGAATGAGTATTAGTATTTTGGCATCTAGCATAGCATCAGATTTGGATTTTTCAGAAAGAAATCATCCATCTGCTATTAATCAAGGTGATTGGAAGGATTCCGACGAATGTGATAAAAATTATTTTTTTGCATCAGACACCAATAAAGTCCTAGAAGAGGGATTAAGAAAGGTTGTTGAGTATTTTAAGACTGATGTAAGTGATCTTTGTATGTATCTTTCGTCAAGTAATCCTAAGTTTTTTTCTAACCTGAATAATAGTAAAATAGAAAAAAGAATACCGATAAATAATATTTTTGTAAATACCTCAAGGAAATATTCCAGAATTGCACTTCCATCAAAGGCATATATTGGAGTAACCATTTATTCTTCTAATGGATTAGAATTCGCGGCTATTAATACATTTAATATGTCTTCTTGTTTTTATGTTTTTAAGAAAGGGACTTTATATAAAATAGTAAGACAATCAAAAAGAGACTCACTAAAACTTTTGAAAGTTAAAACCCCAGTTATAGATGAGTTTCTTCTCAAAGACGTAAAAAGCAATACTATAGATTTTATTTCTAACCATAGGATATACGTTGATTTTGGGGTTGATCCTAAAAAGGGAGTCTTGTTTTCTGGTCCTCCTGGTAATGGAAAATCAATGCTTTCAGCTTTTATTGCAGAAAAATTAATTAAAAAACAGAAAAAAGTTGTAATTTTAAGCAACAAAAATATTGTTTCAGATGACATACCTCTATATCTTTCTACATATGATTGTGTGATTTTTGACGATATAGATATAAATTTTTTGAGCAGGTCTGGAAGTGGTGCTTCTATTGCTTGCATGTTGTTGTCAGCACTGGATGGTCCAATTAAAACAGACAAACCTAGTTTAAGAATTTTTACAACTAATGAGTCTTTGGAGACAATAGATGTTGCGTTTCTAAGGAAGGGAAGGATAGATAAAACCTATACTATAGATATGCCAAGCAAGACATTAAGAAAGAAATTGTTTTTAACATGGAACAAAACAATAGCAGAAAACATAGACATAGACAAACTGGTAGAATTGACGCAAGGATGGTCTTTCGCTAAGCTGGAAAGCGTTAAAACTAAACTTGTTATGAATTTTATAGATGAAGAAAAATGGGATTTGGATACGGCTTTTGAACAAATAAATTCTGACGGAATAAAATACAAAGAACCAGTTGGGTTTTCATTGAATATGGAGGAAGTATAATGATTGCTGTTTTTCCTGGTACATTTGATCCTATAACGTTAGGCCATTTGGACATTATTAAACGTTCAGCTTCTTTGTTTGATAAATTGATAATTGGAGTAGGTATAAATCCTCAGAAATCTCCGCTTTTTAACCCAGAAGCTAGATGCAAAATGATAAAGGAAACATTGCTGGAAGACGCTTTGATTGCTATTTTTGCACTTCGTGGTTATTCAATAGATGTTTTAATTTATAGTGGGTTAACAGCCGAATTCGCACAAAAAATGAAAGCAAATGTAATTGTTAGAGCAATAAGAGATTTTTCGGACTTACAATATGAAGCCCATCAGGCAAGAATAAACAGGAGAATAAGCGGAATCGAGACATTGTTTTTGTCTCCAAGTGATAGTCATTTGGTTACGTCTAGCACTATGGTAAGAGAGATATGGGAATACGGGAACAGGAGAACCGATCTTCTCACTGACTTGGTCCCTGCTTGTGTGATTAAACAGTTTTTAGAAATTCCAAAGAGGCAATAAACATGGGAAACTATATAATTGGGATTACTGGAGGAATCGCATCTGGGAAAAGTACTTTGTCAAGTGAGCTTGAGTCTCTTGGGTGCTATGTAATTCGTGCTGATCTTATCGCACATGAAATAATGCATCTTCCCGAATATGTATTAGAAATATGTAAGATTTTTGGTGATGATATATTTGTTACTGGTACATATTTTGAGAGTCTATTTCCCGGAAAATTCATAGAAAGGAAAATATTACGCGAAAGATGTATGGAAGACCCGTCCAAATTGATAAAACTGAATGATTTATTGCAAGCCGAAATAAGAAAAGAAATAGTTTCGTTAACAAAAAAACATCGTTTATCTGAAAAAGTAGTATGGGATATTCCATTGCTATACGAACAGAATTATGATTTGTTGTGTGATTATAAGATATTTGTTGATGCCTCATATAACACAAGAATGAGTAGAGCAATGGAAAGAGGATGGACAAAAGAGGAATTCGACTTTTTTGAAAGTAAGCAAGTACCATTAGAATACAAAAAAACACACGCGAACTATGTTTTTTGGTCTGACAATGCTTTGGGGTTTGCCAGAGATGTATTGGAAAAAATTAATGTGAGGGATACAAAATGCAAATCGTAGATAGATACAGGGTGCCAACAGGAGATATTTTAGTTGTTGAAGGACAAAAGGGAAAGCTTGAATGTCTGTCTCTTGGCGATTACGGAAAAGACGTAAATATAAAATGTAATGCACTGGGTCTTGACAGGACTCCAGAGAAAGTAAGGCATACCAAATTATTGCCGTTGACGGAAAAATGGGTTATAACAATCTCAACTCAGTACAAGTGCTCTTGCGAATGTAATTTTTGTGATGTACCAAAAGTGAAATATACTGGAAATGGAATAAATGCAACATATACAGACTTGATTGGTCAATTTGTTATTGCCAAAAATCTGCACAGAGAAATAACATCTGCAAAAAGAATAAATATACACTACGCAAGAATGGGCGAGCCTACATTCAATCCAGAGGTTTTGGATGCTGCCAAGACTATTAAAGATCTTTATCACAGAGACAATTTTCCAATTCACCAAGTTGTGTCTACTATGATGCCTGCTAAAAATAAATATTTGCGACAATTTATATGGTCTTGGGTTTTATTTAAAAACGAGATAATGAATGGGGAGGCTGGACTCCAATTGTCAATAAACAGCACAAATGAAGAAGAACGTCAGCAAATGTTTTGCGGAAATGCGTTGGATCTTTATTCGATATACAATATTATGAAAGGATTGAAACCAGCAGGAAGGAAATTTACTCTTAATTTTGCGGTTGCGGGATGGGAAATTGACCCTGAAATTCTTTTGCCACGATTTCCCCCAGAAGACTACATAATTAAGCTTACTCCTATGCACAAGACTGCTTCTGCCTTGGCTTCTGGCATAAAAACAGGTGGAGACTATACTGATTATTATCCTTATGAAGAAATAGAAAAGAAGCTTGTATCAGCGGGTTATGATGTTTTAGTTTTTATAGCAAGCAAAGAAGAAGATGAAAGTAGAATAACTTGTGGTAATGCTATTTTGTCTGGTACTAAACCTTTTGAATTTTAGTTGTGAGGATTAGATTATGGCTAAAAAGAAATCAAGATTAAAAACATATATTGTTACCGTTTCTCTGAGTCATGAGTCTTATAATGGCTATGACCATAACGACGGCAACGAAAAGTATGAAGTCCAGGCTATCAACAAAGAGGTTGCCGGGCGAAAAGGGAGGGAAATGGCAGAAAAGTCTTGCAGTGGTGTTTATTTGGTAAAACTCAAGGGAGTTCAAAACAAAACTAACGAGAACGATTGGATTTCTTATGGATAATTTTAAGAGATACAAAATGACTAAAACAGAAAAACTGGCTGATTTACTTAGTCAAGCATCTGAGGCATATTATTTGGGAATTAATCCTATATTATCAGATGCAGAGTTTGATTCTAAGCGAAGAGAACTAGAAAAACTTTGTCCATCTCATCCTTTTTTGTCTCAGATTGGCACTTCGGTTAAAACCAGTCCTCTTGCTAAAAGGAAGCACTATCTTCCTATGGGTAGTCTTAATAATGTATTTGATATTGATTCTGTTGATAAATGGATATCAAATATGAAAGCAGACGATGATCCTCTAGTTGTTTTACAATGGAAACTAGACGGACTGTCTGTCGAACTAATATATATAAATGGGGTTTTTAACAAGGCTATAACTCGTGGTGATGGAAGGGAAGGGGAAGACGTAACGCATACTATTAGTCTTGCCTCTGGTTTTCCAAAAAAGGTTAATAATTTCAAAGAAGATTTTTCAATTCGAGCAGAAGCCGTTTTACCAATTTCTGTATGGCAAAAATATCATTTTGATATGGCAAATCCCAGAAATGCTGCATCTGGAATTGTACGAAGAAAGAGTGCTAAGGATTCAGAACATATAACTATTGTTGCTTTTGATGCAGCACTACATGATGGAACAATTTCTTTATGGAAAGACGAGAACGACAAAATAGCGTGGATGGATAAAAAAGGGTTTAAGACTGTAGGAACTTCTCTAAATAAATCTTCTAAGACTTTACTTCATTTGGCAAATTTCGAAAATGCAAGAAATGATCTAGATATATTGACTGATGGAGTGGTTATCAAGATAAATGATTTTGCTTTACAAGACCATCTTGGGGAGCATGAATTAACTCCTAAGTGGGCAAAAGCATATAAGTTTGCAGCAATTGGGGCTCATACAATAATCGAAGATGTTTCTTGGCAAGTCGGAAGCAGTGGAAATATAACTCCAGTTGCTTCGGTTAAACCAGTTTTTGTTGGCGGCACAACCATAAAAAGAGTTACATTGCATAACATAGACGAAGTTGAAAGACTTAAAGTTTGTATTGGGGACGAGGTTGAAATAATTAGAGCAGGAGAAGTAATTCCTAAAATTATTAGAGTCGTAAAGGAAGGGAAAAACAGGAAGAAAATATCTTGTACTAAATGCCCGGAATGTGGTTCTAAACCAGAAATAGTTGGTCCGATTCTTAAGTGTGTAAACGAAAACTGTTGTGGCTCTCGTTTGAAAAAAATAATGAATTGGATAGAAAAACGCAATATAATGCATTTTGGAGAAGAATCTATCATAAAGATGGTTGAATCAGGAAAGATTACTAGAATTCCTAATATTTATACTATTACTATTGAAGATATGATAGAGTCTGGAATTGGCAAAAAAATGTCTGAAAAAATAATGGAAGAGATAGAGAAATCAAGGTCATGTACAATTTTTGATATGATTGGAAGTTTAGGTCTTGATTTATTGGGCAGGTCTGAGGCAGAAAATATCTGCGAATTAGGATATCACACTTTAGACGATTTTTTGAAGATTAAGCCAGATGATCTGAAAAAACACTCTGGTTACGGTGATGTTAATTCTGAAAGAATTGTGGACTCTATTCAGAAAAACAAATCTCTTCTTAAAGAAATGGAGAAGCATATGAAGATTTCTAAGTTTGCAAAAGCCAAGTCTGGCGGAACCTTGAGTCAGAAATCTTTTTGTTTTACAGGGGCTGCGTCTATCCCAAGGAAAGAGCTTCAGGAAATGGTTACTAACAGAGGTGGAATCAATGAGTCAAGTGTGAAGAAAGGACTTAGCTATTTAGTAATGGCAGACCCGAACAGTACTACAGTTAAGACACAAAAAGCAAAAAGTCTTGGAGTCGAGATTATTTCTGAAGAAGAATTTTTTAGGATGTGTGGAAAATAAAATGAAACAAGAGTTATCTGCTGGACAAAAGGTTATGCTTATAGCACAAAGTGAACCTCCTGGTTGGTGTGAATTTGATGATGACAGAGGACGAGTTGCAAAACATGTTAAGAAGACGATACTTGATAGGTTTTTTAAATGCGACAACAAACTAACATGTGAAATCGTTCATGTGGTAAAAGAGGGAGAAAGAATTAAGTTGCGGAAATCAGGTAGAACAAAAGTAAGGATAAGAACTCCTGCTGGTGAGTCAATAATTGTTCCAGTTGAAATAGAAAAGTTAAAGAAGGTATAAATTAATGGGCAAAGCCAAAACTAAACCCGAATGTAGTTGTCGGCCTAACATAAACTGGGGGTGAAACATAAACTGGTGCTGGCCAATATGTTTGTGTTTCATAATATATATTATATGATGGAACAGCATAAGTGTATGACGGAACAGTATAAGTATATGTTGGACAGTATGGTCTATAATGTATTGG
>Ga0172379_10011235_pt1 | contig 10704 bp, 5 predicted proteins | sample GrowelOW334metaG_FD_119756 | JGI IMG/M metagenome (GOLD analysis project Ga0172379, IMG submission 119756) | Groundwater microbial communities from an aquifer near a municipal landfill in Southern Ontario, Canada - Groundwater well OW334 metaG | ecosystem: Environmental > Aquatic > Deep... | reverse complement strand
CCAGATCCAGGTACCATCGACATGGAAGCGGACCTATTCCAACCCCCTGTTCGCATCGAACTACCTTGACCGTGAGATCCGCAAGGACCAGGCTAACCACCGGCGCGAAACGGCGTGCCATTCAAGGAATGCGGCCAATTCCATGAGCCGCCTGTACTCATACATAGTATGGCACAACTACGAAAAACGTTTTCTCATCAAGAAGCCGGTACATTTGAAGACGACAGCAGCGGAAAAGGCGGGTATCTGCCGCGATGAGCAGAACAGGCTCCGGCAATTCATGTTTACCCGGCGGTCATTTATTAGCCATCTCGACCTTGCGGCCCTTGACTACAAAATATGGGCCAAGACGTTTTTCTCGCCTCTGCTAGGAACTTTGGTCAGCGCAACCTTACCAGCGTTTGCTTTCGGTTGACGCAATGGCTCAAGCTCATGGTGAAGCTTCCCTAAGGTTCAGGACACTCGGGACATATTGACTCTTGCACCAGCTGATTTCATCGTTTAGTGTAGGAATACATCATGATTAGCCTATCATCAAACGCTATTGCCGATGCGTTCATCCACGTTGCCGCGCTGGCTTTTTCTGCCTGCATGGCCATCCTGGCCGGTATCAACGGCTTCCGACGCCGGGACGTCAGATTTTTCATGGTTACCACCATGGCATACACCGTATGGGTCATGTTGAGCCTGCTTGAAGCCTTCGCCCATGAAACGGCTATGAAGCTGTTCTGGAATGCTTTACAGTGGCCTTTGATGCTTATGGTAGGAGCAGGTTACCTGTTGTTCGCCCTGGCATATGTCGACTCCGCTTCCAGTAAAATATCGCCGACCATCACCGTGTTGCTTTCCGTGCCTCTGGCGCTGGCGACACTTGCCTCGGGAATGACGGTGGCCGGGATGGAATCTCTGCTGTACCTGCGCAACAACCGGGCAGACTTTTTTTTCTCACGGCTTGCCTACAGTCCCTCGGCGCTGGCCTTGGTCTTTTCACTCTATTATTATGCAATCCTGCTGGCAGCTACCGTCATGGTCGCGAATCTCGCTGTTTCCAGGACAGCCGAGCGGCGCAAAGGCGCCGCCGTCGTACTCGCCGGCTTCTGCATCCTGCTCGCCGGCAATGCATTCAGGGCGTACAGGGGAGCCGTCAGCGGCCAGGCATGGGTCGTATTGCTGCTTGATACTACGAGCATGGTGGTTTTTGCATACGGGTTGTTCAGTGAACGGCTCTTCGGGTCCCTTACCAAGGCTCGCCGCGCCGTCATGGATACGCTGCTCGATCCGGTTTTTGTCCTTAGCAAAGGCGAAGCGATCGTTGACTGCAATGCCGCGGCCAGCACCCTGCTGGGAGTCCCTCCGGGAGAGCTGACCGGGCGACCCGCACGTGAGTTGTTCGCCGAATGGCCGTCATCCGTGATAGCTGCCCTTGGATTTTCCGAGGCCGAGGCAGAACTGGACCTGCCCGACCGGGACGGCGGCACGCGCCGCAGCTACCGCATCACGGTAGCGTCAAGTTCCGCCCTCGACCGCTCGGCGGACTGGAAGCTGCTCGTGTTCAACGACATAACCGGCCAGAAACGTGACGCGCGCGACTTGGCCTCGACAAACGAGGAGCTGGAGTTCTGGGTCAAGCAGCGCACGGCGGCGCTGAGGCTGGAAGTCGCGCAACGGACAACCGCCGAAGAACGGCTTCGCGAGCTCAACGAGGAGATAACCGAGACCCAGCGGGAGATCCTGTGGACGCTTTCGGAGGTTGTGGAGAACCGAAGCCGGGAAACTGCTTTCCATGTAGTCAGGGTGGGTGAATACGCGCGCATCCTTTCACAGGGCTACGGCCTGTCCACTGAAGAGGTGGAGATAATCACCGCTGCCGCGCCAATGCACGATGTAGGCAAGATCGCCATCCCCGACGCCATACTCTCCAAGCCCGGGCAACTCACGGATGACGAACGCGAACAGATGAAGCGGCATACGATCGTAGGCAAAGAGATTCTCGGCTCCTCACAGCGGCCCCTGCTCCGCGCCGCGTCCATCATCGCGCACGAGCATCACGAGCGCTGGGACGGGAAGGGCTATCCCGTGGGTACCGCCGGCAGCGACATCAGCCTGTCTGGCCGTATCGTGTCGCTCTGCGATGTATTCGATGCGCTGTACACCAAACGCGTCTACAAGGAAGCCTGGCCTCTTGAGCAAGTACTTGACCTGTTCAGGGCAGAATCCGGCAAGGCCTTCGAACCGCGTCTCGTTGATATTTTCTTCGACAGTCTCGACGATATTCTCGTCGTGACGGAACGTTTCGCCGACCTTCCCATCCTTCAGGCTGGTTGATGGAGCGTTGCGGCCATCCCGGTTACACAGTATGCTCCTTGAGCCATGACACAAAAATCGCCGTTGTTTTCGGTTGTAGCCATTTTCCTCGCAGTTCTTTCATGTAACCTGATCGCTTGCTCTCCGGCACGTGGGAGTCCAGCTTCCTTCAGTGACGGCATCGTCGACCTGAGCGGTATCGACCTGAGCAAGCCGATTCCGCTGGACGGACTCTGGGAATTTTACTGGAACCGCTTTGTGGATCCACTGGTGTTGCTTGCCGGTGATCCTCCCCTCTACGATGCGATCGCACCGTTTCCCTCAGAGTGGATGGCGTACGATTTACCCGGCGTGCAACCAGAAGGCTACTGCACGTGGCACCTCAGGATTACCGGGCTGCAACCGGACCAGAGTTATGGCCTGCGCTCCTCTTCGTTCCTGAGCGCGGCGAACCTCTACGTCAACGGTACGCTCGTCCAATCGCATGGCCTCCCCGGCAAGTCCGCCCAGGAAGAGGAACCAGGCTGGTTTTCACTGCTCTCGCCCGTGCAAGCAGCTCCGGATGGAAGCCTGGACCTCGTCATCCATGCCTCGAATTTCGCTGACCGTCAGGGTGGCACGCGCTCGAGCCTTATCCTGGGTACCAACCGCGCCGTAGCCGCGGACCGCGAGCGCGCCGTGGCTTACGAGCTGTTCGTCGTTGGAGCCATAGCAGCGATGGGCGCGTACTACCTCGGTGTGTTCGGCTTCCGCCGCAAGGAAAGAGCCGCGCTGTGGTTTGGCCTTCTCTGCCTGGTCCTGAGTCTCCGGGTGCTGTGCTACGACGAATATTACCTCCTGTCCATCGTACCAGGCATGCCGTGGCGCCTCCTTTTCGATCTTGGCTACCTGACATTTACCACCGCGGTAGCGCTGTTCGCCGCCTTCGTACATGCCACCTATCCGGACGAATTTCCGCTCTGGGCCGCGAGAACCGCGGCTGGAGCCTCTGCCCTGTATTCTGCTGTCATCATGTTCGCGCCAACGCGCATCTCGTCGCTCGGACTGGTCTGGTTCCAGGGGGCGACACTCGTCGTGGCGTCGGGAACGGCGGTCGCCCTCATCGCGGCCGCGCTCCACAAGCGGCTAGGAACCGGGCTGTTCGGCTTGGGGTTCCTGTTCATGTTCGCCGCCATGATCCACGACATACTCGTGTCCTCTGGCCTCGTCCGTGGCGCGTTCCTGATGCAGTTGGGCATGCTCGCCTTTCTGTTCGCGCTGTCGCTGATACTGACGAGGCGCTTCTCCGGTGCTTTCGCCCAGGCCGAGGCGCATTCCGGCGATCTGGCCAGGATGAACCGTTCGCTGGAGCGCTTCGTTCCCAGGGAATTCCTGGGTTTCCTCAAGAAGGACACGGTAGAGCAGATAGCGCTCGGGGATTCCAGCGCCGAAGAAATGGCCGTGCTGTTCGTAGACGTCCGGGCATTCTCCGGCCTCGCCGAATCGTGCACGCCCGAGGAGACTTTCGCGTTCATCAACGAGTATCTGGCGCGGGTGGGACCGGCTGTCAGGGAGTACGGCGGGTTCATAGACAAGTACCTCGGCGACGGGTTCATGGCCTTGTTCTCCGGTGGAGCAGAGTCGGCGGTACGCTGCGCCATCGATGTGCAGGCGCGCGTCGCTGCCTACAATGTCGACCGTCAGAACACGGGAAGAAAGCCGATCCGGGTAGGAATCGGCGTGCATACCGGTCGCCTGATGCTCGGCACCATCGGCGAAGAAGCACGCATGGACGGCACGGTCATCTCCGATGCCGTCAACCTGGCTAGCCGCCTTGAAGGCGTCTCCAAGGCCTATGACCTCGGCATCGCCGCCAGCGAGAGGATCCTGGCCGACCTCCCCGACCCGACGGCTTTCCGCATGCGCTTCATAGGCAAGGTCAAGGTCAAGGGCAAGTCCGAGCCCGTATCGGTGTTCGACATCTACGAGGGCGACCCCGAAGATCTGCGCTCCAAGAAAGACCTGGTGCGCGCCGCCTTCGAGCGGGGCATCCAGGCTTACTACGAGCGGCGCTTCGGCGATGCTCGTACCTTGTTCACGCAGGTCCTTGCGGTGTTGCCCGGGGACGGGGCAACGCTCAGGTACCTCGGCGCCATAGAGAGTAAAGCGCCGAATGACGGATTGATGGAATGATGATCGGGAATTAAGGCAACGAGACATAGAGAAGAAGAGTAAGAAAAACAAAATAAAAAGATAAAGAAAAGAAGAATACCACGGAGGCGCGGAGACACGGAGAAGATGAGTAGAGTAGAAAATGATAATTGAAAAGAAGCCTGGTTCATCGAAGCTTGTGTTTCTTCAAAAATCATACATTTTGCTGTACCGATTTGAGTAAAACGGTACATTGGAATGTATCAATAATACAAAACAACAAGGTTCGATGAACCAGTAATCAGTTACAGTGCAAAGTTGCCATGTACGAAAACCGGGACTTCGGTTCCGTCGGCCTTTATGCCGGTGATGGACAAGTCTGCGCTGCCTATCATGAAGTCCACGTGCACCAGAGAATCGTTGGCTCCCGCCGCCAGGAGCTGTTCCTTGGTCATATCCGATCCGCCTTCGATGCAGGTTGGGTAGGCCTTGCCGAGGGCGAAGTGGCATGAGGCGTTCTCGTCGAACAGGGTGTTGTAGAACAGTATGCCCAGGTTCGATATGGGCGAATCATGGGGTACGAGCGCTACCTCGCCGAGGCGCCTGGCACCTTCGTCGGTGTCCAGCAGCTCCTTGAGCGTCGCTGAGCCGCTCCGCGCGCCGTAGTCAACCACGAGTCCGTCTTTGAAGCTGAACCAGAAGTCTTCGATGAGGTTGCCGTTGTAGTTGAGGGGCAGCGAGCTCTGCACCTTGCCGTTGGCGCCGGTCCGGTGTGGCATGGTAAAGACTTCCTCGGTAGGCATGTTGGCCACGAATCCGTAACCTTCGGGACACTCGTCACCGCCGCCGAACCACTGGTGGCCTTTGGGCAGGGCTACAGTAAAGTCGGTTCCCTGCGAGTTTTTGTAGCGCAGGCTGGAGAAGTCGTGTTTTTTGAGGAAGCCCAGCCGGGTATCGAGCGCAGCCTGGTGGGCACGCCAGGCCTCGACCGGATCCGCCTGGTCGACCCTGACGGTTTTGTAGATGGCGTTCCACAGGGCGTCAACGGCTTCAGCCTCGGTCTTGCCGGGGAATACTTTCTTTGCCCAGGCTACGGTGGGCACGGAACCTACGCACCAGACGGTTTTGTTGCTCATCTGCCGCGAGCGGAAATGCTCGAGCGCCGCGCTGCGGGCCTTGTTCTGGCGGCTGATTCGCTTTGGATCAACGTCCTTCATCAGTTCGGGGTCTGAAGCCATGATGGTCAGGAAGGCGGCTCCCGAATCAGCGTAGTCATTGAAGAAGGCTTTTGACCATGCAGGGAATTCATCGAAGATGGCGTCTGGAGCCATGTCAAAGGTGATGCGGGTGGATTTCTCGTCCAGCCAGCGCATCACCACTTCCCTGGCGCCGGCGCCGTAGGCCTCCACCTGGGCCATGCGGGCGAACTCCGCGCATTCAATGGGAGCAGCGATTACCAGGGTCTGGTTTTTTTGCAGGTTGATGCCCACCTGTACGAGGAGCCGGGCATAGCTTTCCATGGGGTTCAATGGTCTCTCCTTTTAATGCGCGCTGTGTATTGTACAGCAGTATGGTCAGTCGGATGAACGTATCAATCGAGAGGAAATATCAGGCGGCGGGTCCACGGGCCGATGCAGTCGGCTCCGATGCACCGTATGCGGTATTCGCGGCCAGGAGCTGGGTGTTCCTCGGTCCAGGCCGGGCGGGGCAGGTTCTCTCCCACGAGTAACCAGGGGCTGTCGGGGCGATCGCGCATGGCTACCTCATAATGCAGGAACTCCGGAACGCCCTGCCAGGTAACGACGATATTCCCTGCCGACGTGCTGGTCCGTACCGATTGTATGGCAAGGTTCGATACATCTGTCGTTTCGTGCGCCAGCTCCGCCGGAATTCCCTGCCGTTCCTGCGCATCCGCATCCGGCCCGGTCACGGCATCCGGTTTTGCCGCGGACGGTTCTTCTGTCCGTTGTCTGGACAGCGCCTGGACCTCTTCCCGCCGTTTCTCCGCGAGCATCCTGATGGACGCCTTGAACTCGGGATACTGCTCGACGACCACGTCGAACTGATCCTTCTCCAGGCGGTACAGGTCGCAGAAACCGGCGGCTTTTATGGTAGCCGTCCGGGGCATGCTCAGGAGCAGTGATATCTCCCCGAAGAACTGACCCGCGTTGAGCGTCGCATACGTTATCGTTTCGTCGGCGGAAATGACCAGAACCGAGCCCTTGCTGATGAAGAACATGTCCCGGCCCAGTTCGCCTGCCCGGACGATGTAGTCTCCCGGGGTAAAGACTACCGGCTCGAGCTGCAGGATGATGTCCCGTATCAGGCTCGCGTCCGCTTTTTCGAACAGGGGAACGCGCTCGATGATTTCCTTGTTCAGGTGCAGGGCCACCGATTCCTTGAGCGCTACCGGCAAATCATGCAGGAATGCTATCTCGTCGTAGCCCTTCCTCGTGTCCCAGAGGTAGCTGTAGTAATTGTTTATTTTCTTCATCAAATGCTCGGGGATGCTCCGGTACTTGAGGAAGGAATTGATCTTGTCGAGCTTCTCCCGGTACTGGCTCTTGGCGACGTCGATGTTGGCTATGAGGCCTGCGATGTTACCGATGACCAGGCCGTACATGGCCGCGCCGAGCAGCTCGATGAGGATCACGAAAAGCATCTGCTGGCTGCCCTTGGGCGTGATGTCTCCATAGCCTATGGTCGCGATGGTCGTGATCGTCCAGTAGAAGGACGAAATGTAGCGGTCCGGCGGAGCCAGGCTTTCGGGATTGCCCGAGACCAGGATCCAGAGGCAGGCTATCAGGTGGGCCGCCATCAGGATCCAGAAGACGAGCATAAGCAACCTGAAGATCGCCGGGTTTATTATCGACTCGCCTGACTCCCTGAGCGTCCGGTTCACTTTCAGCAGCTTGAGCAGCGGCAGGAAGAGCACGACGATGAACATGCCGTCAGGCAACATGCCCTTGGACTGGAGGAACATGCCGGGGAACGCCGCGACGATATCGGGCAGGAGGCTTCCCTTGAGGTAGCGCAGCGTCCGTTCCCGAAGTTCGACGATGAGCGCGCCTTCGTGCTGGTACACCGTCTGCAGCTCGACGAAGATGTCCGCCGCGAATACCAGCGCTATCAGCAGTGAAAGCGCGGGAACGTACGGCGCGGAAAGCGGATAGACGACGAAGAGCGGTATGAGTATGCCGTTGAGTACTGCAAGCGCCGCCACCCACAGGTTCCAGAACCGCCGTGCCAAATTTTCAGACTGTATCATTGTTCTATATATCGTTATGTTTCACGCGCTCCATGAGGGCATGTGGCATGCGGCTCCGGCCCTTTGCATATACTCCGGCTTTTTGGTACAGTGGACGGCACGAGAAGCATCGGAGGATACTACCCATGAAAGCCGTCGAACTGGCCAAGGCCTACGACCCCAAGGAATTCGAAGACCGCCTCTATGCGGCCTGGCAGGCGGAGGGCTACTTTACCCCCGTCGCTCCCAACGGCAAGAAGCCCTTCGTCATGGTAATGCCTCCTCCCAACGTCACCGGCGTACTGCACATGGGCCACGCCCTCAACAACGCCATGCCCGACATTCTCGTGCGTTTCCACCGCATGTGCGGCGAGCCGACGCTGTGGCTGCCGGGCACCGACCACGCCGGCATAGCCACCCAGCACGTAGTGGAGAAGAAGCTGCGAGCCCAGGGCGTGGACCGCCATGAGCTGGGCCGTGAGAAATTCGTCAAGGAAACCTGGAAGATGGCCAACGAGCACCATGACATCATCAAGAAGCAGCTGGAGAAGATAGGCTCCTCCTGCGACTGGAGCCGCGAGCGCTTCACGCTGGACGAAGGCCTGTCCAGGGCCGTCCGCGACGTCTTCGTCACCCTGTACGAGCGCGGACTCGTCTACAAGGGCGAATACCTGGTCAACTGGTGCACGTCCTGCGGCACGGCGCTGTCGGACGACGAGGTGGAGCACACCGACGAGGCCGGCGGCATGTACCACGTCCGCTACGAGATCGTCGACCCGCCCGCCGGCGGCATCACGCACATAGAGATTGCCACCACGCGCCCCGAGACGATGCTCGGCGATACCGCCGTGGCCTACCATCCCGAAGACGAGCGCTACAAGGCTCTCGCCGGCGCCAGGGTGAGGCTTCCGCTCACCGACCGCGTCATCCCGATGATCGCAGACCCGTACGTGGACCGTGCATTCGGCACCGGCCTCGTCAAGATAACGCCGGCGCACGACCCCAACGATTTCGAGATAGGCAAGCGCCACAACCTGCAGAGCATCAACATCCTCAACCCCGACGGTACGCTCAACGACAACGTGCCCGCCAAATACCGCGGGATGAAGGCCAGGGACGCCCGAGCCCTCGTCGTGGAAGACCTCGAGGCGCTCGGTTGCTTCATCAAGAAGGAACCCGTCACCCACGCCGTCGGGCACTGCTACCGCTGCCATACCGTGGTGGAGCCGTTCCTGTCGAAGCAGTGGTTCGTCAGGATGCGCCCCCTGGCCGACAAGGCCCTCGCGGCCTGGAAAAACGGCGACGTGCGCTTCTACCCCCAGCGTTGGGAAAATACCTACGAGAACTGGATGACCAACATCCGCGACTGGTGCATCAGCCGCCAGCTGTGGTGGGGGCACCGCATACCCGCGTGGCACTGCGCCCACTGCGGCAAGACCGTCGTCGCCAGGGAAGAACCGCTGGAATGCCCGTTCTGCAAGTCCACGGAGCTGACCCAGGATGAAGACGTGCTGGACACCTGGTTCAGTAGCTGGCTCTGGCCGTTCAGCACCCTCGGCTGGCCGGGCGAGACCGCCGACCTGCGCAAGTTCTACCCCACGACCACGCTGCTCACCGGATTCGACATCATTTTCTTCTGGGTGGCCAGGATGATCATGGCCGGCCTCGAGTTCACCGGCCAGGTGCCGTTCCGGGACATCTGCATGACCACCCTGGTCCGCGACAAACAGGGCCGCAAGATGTCCAAGTCACTGGGCAACGGCCTGGATCCGCTGGAAATCGTAGAGGAATACGGCGCCGACGCGCTCAAGTTCACGCTGGCCTTCCTCTATACCTCGACCCAGGACATCCTCATCAACAAGGATGATTTCAAGCTGGGCTCCAAGTTCGCCAACAAGGTGTGGAACGCCAGCCGCTACATCCTCATGAACCTCGAGGGCCGCGAGCTGGTGGAAAACGCCGCCCTCAACGACGCCGACCGCTGGATCAAGGCCCGGCTCAACGCAGCCGCCGTGCAGATACGCGACGCGCTGGCTGCCTACCGGTTCAGCGACGCAGCCGGCGCGGCCTACGAGTATTTCTGGAACGACTTCTGCGACTGGTACCTCGAAGTTACCAAGCTCTCCACCAGGTCCGAAGACGAGGGCGAGAAAGACCGCGCCGTCACCGTGCTCCTGTCGGTGCTGGAAGAGTCGCTGGCTTTGCTGCACCCGTTCCTGCCCTTCGTCACCGAGGAGATCTACGGCAAGCTGCCCGGCGTCAAGGGGCGCCTCATCGCCAGGCCGTACCCCGCCGACGACGCCGCGCGCAGGCAGGCCGACCCCGAGCTGATCGAGCGCTTCGCCTCCGTCAAGGAACTGGTCACGATGATACGCAGCCTGCGCAGCGAGTTCGGCATCGCTCCGGAGAAGAAGCTGCGCGTGGCGGTGCGGTTCGACCAGGGCTTCCCGGGCGGCGAATTCATGCGCCGCAACGCCGACCACGTGACGCTGCTGGCCGGCGTGTCCGCCGTCGAGTTCGTGAACGCGAAGCCGGAAGGCGCGCTGTCGCTCGCCGGCAAGGGCTTCGAGGCGTATGTGTATGCGCGCGAAGCCGTCGATGTGGCGCAGCTCGCGGCCCGTTTCGCCAAGGAAGCCGAGAAGGAACGCCAGTACGTGGCGCGCACCGGCGCCAAGCTTTCCAACGCGGCCTTCGTCGAAAGCGCGCCGGCCGACATCGTGGAGAAGGAGCGCCAGAAACTCAGGGAAGCTGAAGTCCGAACCGCGAAGCTCGAAGGGTACCTCGCCGATCTGGCGTAGGGGGATATATGGACAGAAAGGGGCAACCGCTTCGGATTGAAGCGGAACTCCCGCGGCCTGAAACCATGGCCCAGGAAGAGATGATACGCCTCAAGAGCATGCATCTTGCCCCGTACATCCAGCTTGCCACGGAGCTCATAGGCAAGCGACGCCGCTCGGGCGGTAACATGTTCCGCCACCAGATAGACACCTTCGGCATCCTGATGGACTATGGGTACATCGACT
>Ga0172379_10011234_pt1 | contig 10705 bp, 8 predicted proteins | sample GrowelOW334metaG_FD_119756 | JGI IMG/M metagenome (GOLD analysis project Ga0172379, IMG submission 119756) | Groundwater microbial communities from an aquifer near a municipal landfill in Southern Ontario, Canada - Groundwater well OW334 metaG | ecosystem: Environmental > Aquatic > Deep... | reverse complement strand
GTTCCATTGTGCGATTGAATAATATGCTGAACAATTGCTAGTCCAAGTCCGCTACCTTTGGCGGTATGAACAAGGCCTTGAGTTACCCGGTAAAATTTTTCGAAGATTTTAGAGTGATGTTCCGGGGCAATGCCAATTCCATGATCTTCAATCTCAACGGTGAGAGAATTATTCATTCGAGAAGTCACTATGCGAAGATATTTATTTTCTCCGCTGTATTTTATCGCGTTATCGATAAGATTGTGCAATGCTTCGGCAAAGGCTTCTTCATCAACAGCAACAGGAGGAAGATTTTTTGAAAGAGATGTTTCAAGCGTAAAGTTTAATTTCTCTAATTGGTACGAATAAATCGTCAAGACGGAAGAAATAAGCTCATTGATATCGATTGTTTTTAAATTGAACTTTCTTGTTTTTGATTCCATCCGCGAAAAATTGAGAATATTGTTGATCAACCTGGTGAGTCGCTCAGTCTCATGTAAAATAATACCGTAATATTCCTGTTCCTTTTTTTCGGTCTTAACGCGCTTCATCTCCAATGTTTCAGCAAACATTCGAATGAGGGAAAGAGGAGTCCGCAATTCGTGGGAGACATTGGAAACGAAATCGGATTTCATGGCGACTAGTTCCATCTCCCGCTTGATAAGACGATAGACAAAGAAAGCGCCGGCGAGTAAAATTACATCGAGCAAAATAATCAAAATCAAATTTCTGTAAAACCGTTCGCTTGCAGCTTCCTGGATGGTAATGCCGCGCAAGCGAATCTTCACAACATGATCCGGAAATATCCACAACGGTCGTTGATGAGAGAATGATTCATCCACCAATGGTATTGTGGAAAACACTCTCTTTGCAGTTGATACTCTGTTCACGGTGAAAATAAAATCATTTTCGGCGATATCGCTCAATTTTTTTCCGATGATGTCATTGATGAACCGTTCGTTATTAATCATGATTCCGATAATCTGCGATGATGTTGAGGATGCAAAGAGAATCATGAAAGTTGAATCTGAATCGATCACCGGTTCAAGTTTACGGTACGATGCAGAACGATAACGGAGTAACCGATCAATTTTTTCTGTGAATAAATGAAATCGGTTGAAATATTCTGGCCGCCGAACGGGGAATGATGACCAGGAAACAAATTGTGTGTCAGAAATAATAATCGATTCAATCGATGGATTAGATTGAAGAAGTTGATCGAAGCGATTTTTCGTCAACCCATTCTCTATCTGCGTTGCCCAGCCGGAGGCAACGTCCAGCGTATATTGATTGACGGAAAAGAGAACGGCATCCAATTGGCGCTGATACATTTGTGACACCATCTCTTCGGTATCATCCAGAGATGAGATTTCATACACGGAATAAAAGATTGCCGGCAGAAGAACAATGCAGAAAAGAATCAGAAATATTTTTGTGCTGTTATTCATTTTGATGCTTGAAGTTTACGCACCATTCGCAAAATAGATTCTTCGGTTATGTAATTTTCTATTGTGTATAGTGGAATCCAGGCAAGATCTTTTGATTCGGCTGTTATTGTTAATTCGTGTGAATCGTTTGCTTCAAAGAGAAATCGAATATCATAATGAAAATGTTCAGGTTCATTTTTACGGGCGGGGATAGGGTGTACATCCACATCAAAAATATCTTTTGATACCGGAATGATACCTTTTATCCCGGATTCTTCTTCTGCTTCACGCAGTGCAACATTCAACGGATCCGGATCTCCGTCCGAATGTCCACCGAGCTGCAGCCATTTTTCCAACTTGTGATGATGTGTCATTAATATGTGTGTTCTCAGTGTATTAACGATTAATGCCGAAGCAGTAATGTGGCCGATCTGAAGTGAACGTTCGAAACAACGTGAATTAGCAGTAATGAAATCAATAATGCGATGCTGCATTTCCTTTTCATGAGCATCGGCAGTTTGATACATAGACAGTTTTTGCAATAAACCTTTTCGATGCATACGTTAATCGCCTTGATAGATCGAAAAAAGATTGTAAACGCTGACAGTGAATCCCATGGAATGTACAACGCCGTTCATTTTCCAATATTGGTAAAAATATTTTGTTTCCGTATCGCTTTTGTTGAATTCCTCAAAGCGCTGATTGAATGAATATGAAACGCTCAACGTGAGATATGATGTGGCTGGCACCTTAAACAGAGTGTTAAATCCGAATGCAATAGGATTCGATAACGATCCGGCATCCGTTGAATAGACAGTCTGTTCAGGACTAGCCGTTGTTGGCGGATACCAAATGGCCGTTGCGCGGGAATAATCCACTGATCCCCATGTCCACAACGGAGAAACATGTAGTGAAGCAAATTGTCCATCCGGATTTTGACCAAATGCGGCGATTGATATAATAAACAACAGTGACAGAATCTGTTTCATAGAAACTCCATGGTTAGGATACAACATTCTGAGGTTTTCCTTCCAAAAATAAACGGACATTGTTGACCACCACATCCATCAGTCGTTTTCGCGCCGCTTCCGATGCCCAAGCGATATGCGGTGTGATAATGCAATTCTTTGCTGTGAGCAATGGATTTTCTTTTGTCGGCGGTTCGGTCGACAACACATCAAGACCGGCACCAGCGAGTTGATTATGATTTAGGGCATTTGCAAGAGCTTGCTCATCAACAAGTAAACCGCGACCGGTGTTAATGAGATATGCTGATGATTTCATTAAACGAAGACGTTCTTTATTCATCAATAAATGCGTCTGTTCGTTTAAGGAACAGTGAAGGGAAACAACATCTGATCGTGTCAGAAGTGTTTCAGTGTCAGTGAATTCATAATTTGGAAAAATCTCCCGAGCCTTTGAGGCTTGAGAAGTTGGAGCAGATCGTGAAGAAATAATGACAGTCATACCGAAGGCAGAAGCAATCCGTGCTACCGCTTGACCGATATTTCCAAAGCCAATAACGCCGAATGTTTTTCCCTGAAGTTCAACCAGCGGAAAATCCCAAAATGAAAAATCGGGGGATTGACTCCAGCGTCCCTTGCGCACTTCATTCGAATGATGACCTGTGTGATGCGTAAGTTCCAACAGCAGTGAAAAAACTGTTTGAGCAACGGATGGCGTGCTATATGCCGGAACATTCGTGACGACGATATTTTTTTCTTTTGCTGCTGCGATATCAACAATATTGTATCCAGTTGCCAGAACACCGATGTATTGAAGTTTTGGAAGCTGTGCAAGAATGTTGCGGGAAAGGGAAACTTTGTTTGTAAGAATGATCTCTGCATTTTTTGCGTGGGAAACTATATCGTCAATCGAGGTTCGATCATAGATTGTGCAGTTTCCGAGTGATAGAAGATCGTTCCATTGTAAATCACCCGGATTGAGAGTAAAACCATCGAGGACAACAATATTCATAATAAACCCATGCTAATAAAATCTATAGGTAATTCCAAAACTCATCTTCGTATTGGATTCTACATATGGCAACGATGGATTAATCTTTTCAATTTCGTCAGTATGTTCAATTCTTGCAAATAATGAAACAGCATTCTCGATATAATAATATGTGTCGAGACTAGCCGAAGAAAAATGGTGTTCAATAACGGTATTTTCCCAGTCTGCTTTATCTTTTTTAATACCGATTTGGAGATCACTTCCTATTTTGTCACTAAATTGATAAAACATTCTCATAACAACATTCGCCGCGTCCCTTTTTTTAGGATAGACACGTTCAATGTTTACTTCGGTCTTTAAATATGCATGAAGATAAAGGGAAAAAGGGTAACCAAATTCTGCTTGAACAATCACTCCATCATCTTTCTTTGCAATGGTGTTTTCTTCTACAAAGAAATAGGTTGAGGCACCGATCGTATTGGGATTGGGATAATGTAATGAACCGTAAACGCCATATCCTGCCTGTATCGAAAATCCGTACAAACGGGGAAATATCGATTGTTCAACAACTTCATGAACCCGCAACACTTCATACGCCGTGACGTTCTTTACCAATCCTTTTTCAAGGAATACACTAAAAACGTCATCCAGCAAATATTTTGAAAACCGCTCATGTAACACATTGTATTGTTCTTTTTTTGCAATAATATTTACAATGTCAATAATTTCGTCTCTTGTCAGAGTGCGGATGAAGTACCCGTCATTGTTCAATCTTTCGATGATATTCACAACAGTGAATACAGCGCTTGCGTCCCGCATTTTTCCGTAACCAATACCGGCGTTGATGTCGTTCGCAGCGAAATTATATTTTTGAGAATAGTTATTTGTTTGTCTGTCCGAAGAATAGGAGTATGTATATGAATAATTAGCAAAAATGTCTTCAAGAATAAAGAGATACCACTGATCGGGAATTATATAGCGGGAATACTGTGCGGATAAGGAGGTGATGAAACGATCTTTTTTTTCGGTGATGCGATTGGACAGTTGCGGGACGCGATATTCGTCATTTGTTGACGCGTGGCCCCCTTTAATTAATGTTGAAATGGATAGCGCATATTCTTCATTAAAATATCCATAACGTCCATCCGTGCGAAATTCATATCGTTGCTCAGTATATTCTTTTGGCGATACATTGGATCTGTTACGGTTCCAATAAAATCCTGATAAATTTCCCGTCACTCGAAGAAATTCGGATTGGGGGATTCGAAAATCCTCAATGGAAATATTTTGTGAAAATGCGGTAAGAGGAATTGTGTAAAAAAATAGAGTCGTAAGGAAAATACGTTTCATTAAAAACACCCTATCGAATAGGTAAAACGTTACCAATAATCAATTGAATTGATCTTTCAATCTATATCTCTATCCCGTACTCCAATCAGGTACAAAATCCCGTCCAATCCCAGAGTAGAAATTGCTTGTTTTGCAGTTTGCCGTACGATCGGTTTAGCGTTAAATGCAATTCCAAGGCCGGCTAGATTGAGCATGGGAAGATCGTTTGCGCCGTCGCCAACAGCAATAACTTGTTCGAGCGATATCTGTTCTTTCACAGTAATCTCTTTGATGATTTCCGCTTTCCGCTTTCCGTCGACGATTGTTCCTTTTACGTTTCCTGTTACTGAGCCGTTGATCATCTCCAATTCATTCGCGAAGACATAATCGATGCCGAGTTGTTGTTTAAGAATATTTCCGAAATAGGTAAATCCGCCCGAAACGATTGCTGTTTTATATCCTAATTTTTTTAGTGTGGAGATTAACCGTTCAGCGCCGTCGGTTAACGGGAGAGCATCGCCAATTGTTTTTACGTTTGCTTCCGTCAATCCTTGCAATAACGATAATCGTTTCGTGAAACTTTGAGTGAAATCTAATTCGCCTCGCATTGCGGATTCGGTGATGTTGACGACAGCTTCGCCGACGCCGTGCGCTTTTGCAAGTTCATCGATCACTTCAATTTGAATGAGCGTGGAATCCATGTCGAACACCACCAGTCGCCTATTCCTTCGGTACATCGAATCGGCCTGAAAGGCGATGTCTATATCAAATTCATGAGTGATATTCATGAATGCAGCCCTCAGTCCAAGCGAATCTTCCAGTTCGCCACTGACAAGGAATTCCACACATGCTCGCTGTTCTTCACTTTTTTGATTTAATGATGCGCGGCCTGAGAGCCGTTCGATGATGTCGATATTCAAACGGTGATGTTCAACCACGCCGGAAACTTTTGCAATATGCTGGGCCGTGATTGTCCGGCCGAGAAGCGTAACGATATATCGGCTTTTTGCCTGTTCATTCACCCAGGTGCCGTATTCCTCTTCGGTAATCGGCGTGAAGCGGATCGTAAGACCAAGATGCTGTGCTTTTAAAAACACCTCTTTGATCATTTCATAGGATGCGGATTTTGACGGTACGTCGAGCAGTAATCCAAGCGAAAGTTGATTATGAATAACCGCCTGTCCGATATCAAGAATTCGAATATCATAACGGGAAAGAAGATTGGTAATTTTACTTGTCAGTCCAGGTTTATCGATTCCGGAGATACTGGCGAGAATAAGTTCGTTCATAAAGGCAGTAATTAGGTCTTAGGTGTTAGGATATAGTTTATAGAAGTCAAAAAGTTAGTCAGATGTTCAATACTTCGAGAGTTAAAGAATAAAATAAAATACGGAGAAGTAGTGAAAAATTGAAACTGATATTGAAAGGAAATATGGGTAACACTTTTCTGGCTTTTAAATTAAAATATCAATTACCCATTCTCCACTATCAATTGCTCTTTAATTCTCCAACCACTTCTTCCATCCATCGTAGTTAAAATCTCTTCCAAGAAATTCTTTTACCATTGAATCTGCCGGTTTTGATCCGCCTCGTGCGAGAACAAGATCGCGGTATTTTTTAGCAATATCAGATTTCATCATGTTTGATTTGTCAAACAGACTGAAAAAATCTTTTGCGATCACCAGTGACCACATGTAGGTATAATAGATGGCGGAATATCCGTCAAGATGACCAAACGATGTCTGAAAATGAGTTCCTTCCACATATTTGTACGGCGTATATCGCTCGCGAAGTTCTTTCGACAATTGATCCGTATTAACAGCACTTGGAACTCTGTCGTAACATGAAAGCGAAAGTTTTGCATAGAACATCTGCTGGCGGATGAACAATCCTTTTCCAAATTCATCAGCGCGTTTCATTTGCTCAACCAGCGATGCCGGGATCGGTTCGTCCGTTTGATAATGCAGAGCAAACGTCTGCAATGTTGAAGTGTCCCACGCCCACTCTTCAAGTAACTGGGAAGGAACTTCAACAAAATCCCACTCACATGAAATTCCTGAAAGCCCCATCCATGGTTGACGTCCGGCAAAAAGATGATGAAGCAGATGGCCGAATTCGTGGAAAAATGTTTCCACGTCGTTATGCTCCATCAAACCCGGATCACCCTCTATACCACCGGGAAAATTGCAGATGAGTGCTGCTTCAGGAATCTGTTTTCCCGCAACACCGTTGCAGATTCCGAATTGTGCTGCGTGGTTGTATTTATTCTCTCGAGGATGCATATCAAGATACAAACGACCAACAAGCAGATCGTTTTCAAACATTTCGTAGCATTCTACTGAATGATGCCACACGGGAATTGTTCCATTCACTTTAAACTCGACATCGAACAGTTTGCTCATTGTATTTAAAATCCCTTGCTTCACTTTTTTGTATTGCAGGTAAGGGCGGACTTTTTGTGCGTCAAAACTATATTCGGTTCGTTTCAACAGCTCAGAATAATAGCCTGCTTCCCACGGATTGATCTCAGTGGCATTCGGAACATCTTGTTGTTTCCGCGCAAGAAGTTGTTTGTAGTCTCCTATTGATTTTTGCAGCGAAACAGAGGCGATATGTTCTATAAATTCAGATGCGTTTTTCTCGTTTTTCACCATCTTATCTGCCGTAACGCAAGCAGCGAAATTTTCAAATCCTAATATTTGTGCAAGTTCGTGACGTTTCGTAATCAATCGATCGAGTACTTCCATATTCTTCGGGTATGCGCGATTGTTAAATTCCATGTACATTCGTTTTCGCAAACTTTCGTTCTTAGCATATGTCAACACCGGAACAGCATCGGGATAATCTGTCGTGAGAATGATCTCGGCGTTTTCATTCGGTTTGTGACGGTCGATGTAATCTTGCGGAAGCCCTTCAAGTTCTTTTACTTCGGTCACTTTTACACTGCGTTTGTCTTCGCGGATATTACGGGAAAATTCTTGGCTGATCAGAACCAATTCTTCACGAATAGCTTTGATCTTGTTTCGTGTTGCTTCATCTTTGTCTACACCGGCTAAACGGAAATCGCGAAGAGTTTTTTCGAGAAAAAATTTTGTGGAATCGTCCGCGCTGGAAATATCGATTGCCACAAGCGCGTCATACACCGCCCGGTGAAGGGAGAGTTCGGATCCGAAAGCAGAAATTTTTTGACTGAACTGTTCTGAAGTTGTTCGCATTATTTCTTCAGGGTGAACATTCTCCATCAAATTTGCCTGTGAACCCGCAGCGTCAAGATTCGTAAGAATCGTGTCATAGAGCGTCAACGAATTTTCAACAGTGCGTGTACCGGTAATGGATAAAAGTTTTTCCATTGAAGATCGAGCATGAGCAAGATGCGATTCAAGTTTATTTGAAAAATCTTCTGTTGTAGTAATTCCTGTGAAAAACGGTATATCAGTTGTCATGGGATGCAAATTTTATTGGAAATTGTTATGCAGCGAGAAAAAACCAGTCCTGCTGAGCGAGTCCGTCGTTGGCGGACGAGTCGAAGCATGATAGTATTTAGTGAATGAAAAACCGCTCTTAACTTTCTTCTGTCAAAATAAGCGGGGTGAATGCAATATGCGAAAAAATATCGACGGGAAAAAGAGGTGGGGTAGTGTCTTAGTTTGGCTACTAAACATTAACGAGTATACCCATCTTGAGCAAGCGACGTTTTTTTTTGCGCCAAAGGATTCCTGGTTCGACTCGTCCCTTCGGGACTCGCTCACCATGAGCATAATTTAAAGTGAGACACTATCAGAAGTGGTTGTTACGATTGCAGCCAGAGAACGGCATCATCATAGTTTCGAAAAATATGGATTTCTTCAGAAACTTCATCTCCTCGAAGCATTTCATAGATGCGGGACATCCCATACGTAAAATCGGATGCCGAAATAATTGCCAGCCGTGGGCGATGTCCAAGACGATCTTTTGGATTATACATTGATATCAAATTACGGAGAGCTTCAGATGATACATTGAACCGATCGACTAATCGAAGATCGACAAGATCCTTCGCGGTAGGATTGTAATCAGGTCTGGTAAGCAATGCCTGATACGAAGCAATAAGTTCACCGTCCGAAATGGAACCGCTATAGGTGGCGGTCCGAATATTGGTTTCGATATCGAATGAAAAGGTAATCATAATGTCTATTGATTATTGCCGACGCCTACTTCGGCAACAATCTAAGAGGAATGTATTTCATTCGCAAAAGGTTTTTGCCGTACGATAAGAACATCATTGATAGTATTTCCGCAATTTTATACTTTAGACAGAACCCTTCATGAATGTAGTTTATTATAATCTATGAAAAACATACTAATTTTTACCTGTTTGTTCGGATTTGCAGCTGTATTGAACAGCTGTATTAAAGAAAATAATAGTGTTGAGTTTGGAATTAATTCCGATAATCTTTTATTTGCGAGTTCAACCAATCTTGTCATCTTGAAAGGGAATGGAGGTTCCTCTGTTATTACCGGCGGGATTGAACCATATTCTATTATGGAGATAATCAATGGCTCGTCAGTATCGGCTCAAATATCCGGCCGCCAGCTACAAGTGAATGCACTTGCCGAAGGAATATCTTCTATAAAAGTAAAAGATTCTTCCTCGCCGTCTAAAACGGTCACTGTTACGGTTTCTGTCAAGTCTACGTATACAACAAATACAGCAGGAATTCTTTCGTTCGAATCGAATCGCGGAAATTTTTCTGTCAACGGAATTGCACAATATGGCATCAACCCACCGGCATCAGGTTCCGGTGCCATTGCCATTCAGGATTTTCAATCCATTACACTATTTGCATACAAAGTGAACTCTTCCACCAGTATTGATGTGACGACGATAGAATTTGAAAGCAATACGTCTAACTATTCCGGAACATTTGTCTATCCCGGCATGGGTAAACTGGCGTATATCTCTTACTTCCCGAATAATAATCCTAACGATCCTACTTATTTACATTCAGGATTTATTCTTGCCTCTTCAGCAACTGCTTCGGTAGAATCAGTCACTTCCACAAACATACAGGGGACATTTTCCGGCAAAGGATATTCGGCTATAGCGGGTGCGTTATATCTCAACGATAAAATTGATGTGACGAACGGAATATTCAACATTCCGCTTCTTCAAATAGGAGGGGTGGGTGGAATGATGGTTGAAAAGAATGTTACAAAAATAGTGCAAAATATATTTTTACAACGCAAAATGTATTGACACCGTACACTGTTCAGAAGAACAATTTGTGTTTGTTACAATTTCTCTATCAAGAACCGCAATATCTTTAATTTCCATTCGCTGTACGGCGGTACTTTCAAAAACCAAAATTCAAGCCAGGTCGGTTTTTCCATAATTGCTTTGTAATGGGAAAACGTCTTAAATCCTTCAAATCCATGATATGCACCGATGCCGCTGGAACCGACTCCTCCCAATGGCAGATGATCGTTCACAAAATACATAACGGCATCGTTCCCGGATCCTCCGCCAAACGAAAGTTCGTTGAATAATTTTTCTTTCTCACCATTGTTTGACCCGAAAACATATAAGGATAACGGTTTTGGATAATCTTTCACTCTGCTGATTGCTTCGTTAAGATCGTCATACCTCACAACAGGCAGCACCGGCCCGAAAATCTCCTCCTTCATAATCTCATCGTCGAACGTTACGTTATTCATGATGGTAGGTGCAATGAATAAGTTTTTTCTGTCAATCACTCCACCGTAGTATATTTTTTTTGGATCAATCAATTGCTGAATTCGATCGACATGCCGTTCATTAACGATTGCCATATAATTTTCCGAAACGGCATGTTGTGGATAATGACGTTCTAACACTTTTTTCATCTCCGCTAACAATTGTTGTTCAATGGAGGAGTGGACCAAAAGGTAATCGATGGCAACGCACGTTTGGCCGGCATTCAATAATTTTCCCCAGACAATTCGTTTTGCTGAAGTGACAATGTCGCAATCCGGCAGGACGAACGCAGGATTTTTTC
>Ga0172379_10011233_pt1 | contig 10705 bp, 6 predicted proteins | sample GrowelOW334metaG_FD_119756 | JGI IMG/M metagenome (GOLD analysis project Ga0172379, IMG submission 119756) | Groundwater microbial communities from an aquifer near a municipal landfill in Southern Ontario, Canada - Groundwater well OW334 metaG | ecosystem: Environmental > Aquatic > Deep... | reverse complement strand
GCCGGCGGCCTGGGCAACAAGGAGTTGCTGCTGAAACTGGAAGGCGTTCTTTGAATCGTAGCGATTTCGCGGGAACTTTCGCGCGATTCACTGAAACAGTATCTGCGATTTGAAATCGCGGTACACGGCCTCGGCCAACTCGCGCAGCAACGGAAACTCGCTGGGTGCCAACGTCGCCGTGGTCATGGTGCTGTCGAAAGTACGCTTGACCGTGATGACGGAGCCTTCCAGCGCATAGGACGCGGTGTACTTGCCCAGCGCGTTCTCCTTGGCCACCGGTTTTGGCAAGGTGGTGATCTTGGTTGCCTCAGGGAAGCTCAGCGTGGTGATCTCCTCCTGGTACCCGCCAAAGGCCGGCAGGGGAAAGTCGCGCTTCGGCTGGCGCAGCGCTCCGGCAATATTCCCGATCGGGGTGAGGCTACCCAGCCCCGGCGGCACACGGATCGCGCTCGGCCCCGGCATCTGGGCGAAATTCGGCGAATCGAACTCGGTGGCGTAAGCGAACGGCCGCGCCAGATCACGCGCGTCGCCGACTTTATAGGTGCCGGTTCCGGGCTGTCCCGTCATGCCCAGCACTTGCGCCGCGACCAGGGCTTCGGTGCCTTTGGCCATGCGCGAAAACACCTGGCGGGAAATCAATTCATAGAACCCGCTATTGACGATGCTGCTGTCGCCCTTGATGGTGCCTTCCGGCGTCACCACGATCCTGGTCACCACCTTGACGCGATCCTGGCGCGAATTCGCCAGCGGCAAAGTGGCCAGCCGGGGCCGGCCGGGGCCGTCGTCGGTGAGCAACGCCTGCTTGCCGAGTTCCTGCGGCGGCAACACGCCGAACGGCGCCGTCCCCACGGTGGAATCGACATACAGATCGAACTCGGGCAAATAGGTGATGACATGGTTGAACTGCCCCGGCGTGATCGCCACCTTGGGCAGCCAGTAGGAACCGGCGGCATTCACCAGCACGCTGCTGCTCTGAATACCCTTGGCCGCCAGCAAGGCTTCGAGGATCGTCACATGATCCTTGCAATCGCCGTAGCGGGCCTTCTCGATCTCTTCGGCCGAGTGCGGCACCACCCCGCCGAAACCGAGGAAGATGCCGACGTAGCGGATTTCCTTGCTGACCCAGCGATATAGCGCTTCGGCCTGGGCGCGCTTGTCGGTGATGCCGGCGGTGATCTGGTCGGCCAGCAGGCGGATCGCCGGGGTCACCGCGGCCTTGGACTGGGCGCGCTCCAGATAAGCTTTCGCGGCCGCCTCGTAGCTCGGAAAGCTGGTCACGGCGAGGCGCGGGCTGAAGTCGGTGGTGGCCACCGAGCCGGGTTCCGGTATGTGCAGTGTCGGGTTCTCCAGCGTCCAGCGCCATAGCTTGGTGCCGGGCCGGTCGGACGGGATTTCGCCGCCGGCCAGGTCGATCGCTTCGATATACAGCTTCATCGACTCGGGGGCGCGCACGGTGACGCTGCTGGCCTTGAAGTCCCAGGTCCGCGGGAACTCGCGGCTCATCGAGAAGGCGCCGGGAAACAGCGGCACTTTCTGTTTGATGCGCACCCGAAAGCTCACGATGGAACCGATTTCGACATTGGCGAAGACGATGGTCTTCACCTTGGCGTCGTCGAACATCGGCGCACCGGCGCTTTGCCGGCTCTGCTGCGTGAGGATCTTGTCGGCCGGGACATCGGCGCGCTTGCCGTCCTTGGAAGTGACGTAAGCCTCCAGCACCTCCATATCTTGCAGGGTGGTGCTGTAGGACAGCGGCACCTGGCCGGAGGCCTGGACGCCTTGCTGGTTGTTGATGCGCATGCTCTTGAACCGGTCCAGCGTATAGGTGCCGTCGGCATTCACGTCATAGACGAAGTCCTCTTGCAGGACCGTGTCGTGGGTTTCGTAAGGCGCCGCGGGAACGGGGGCCTGCGCCAGTCCCTCAAGGCCGAACAGGGTCAGGATCAGGGCGAAAATTGCGGAAGTGGCTCTCGACACGGAATACTCCTCGGTCTGAAAATGAAATTGGCGGCAAACTTATTGTGTTCATGGGGCTACCGGGATACGAAAACACTACGCCCGGATACTCAAAAAAACGGGGGTAGAGCGTTTCGCTCCACCCCCCAACATGCACTACAGGAGGAAAAATGCATGCGGTCGATTCTATTGATTTCCTCCCGCGAAACAATACCGGTAAACCCATAATTTAACCGTTTAGAATGCAGCGAATTCGTTCCTCATCACCCCTTAAACGGGAGCACCCATGCGCCTTCCCAATCTGCTGGCGACCAAGAACGGCCGCCTGGCGGCCTTCTTCCTGCTCTACGTCACCGAGGGCATCCCTCTGGGCTTTGCCGCGATCGCAGTGGCCACCCAGTTGCGTCGGCTGGATGTCGGGCCGGCCGAGATCGGCGCCTTCGTCGGCTCCTTCTACCTGCCCTGGGCATTCAAGTGGGCCTTCGGGCCGGTGATCGACGTCTTTGCCTCCGAACGCTGGGGCCGGCGCCGCGGCTGGATCCTCCTCACCCAGGTGATGATGGCCCTGACCCTGTTATCCACGGTGCTGCTGCAATTGCCCCAGCAACTCGGGCTGTTCACCGTCATCCTGCTCATCCACAATACCTTCGGCGCCATGCAGGACGTGGCGATCGACGCCCTGGCCTGTAACACGCTGCACCAGGACGAGCGCGGCCTGGCCAACGGCATGATGTTCGCCGGGGCATCCATCGGCAGCCTGGTCGGCGGCAGCGGGGTGTTGTTCCTGAGCGGGCTCACCGGCTTCCAGCCGACCTTCTACTTCGTCGCCGCCTGCATCCTGGCGGTGACGGCCCTGGTGGTGCTGCCGATGAAGGAGGCGCCGGGGCCGCTGGGCACTGCCGCGCCGGGTTCGCGCCTGGCCCGGGCCGGGCGCGAGATGCGGGTGTTCGCCATCGATTCGTTCCGCTCTTTCCTGGGCAGCCAGGGGGCTTTTTCCGGCGTGTTCTTCTCGCTGCTGCCGGCCGGCGCCATGTGCCTGGGGCTGGCGCTGCAATCCAATCTGGCGGTGGAGCTGGGCATGGACGACGACCAGGTGGCGGCCTTGAGCCTGTGGTCCGCCTTGCTGATGGCGGCATTCTGCGTGGCCGGCGGCTACCTGTCGGACCGCTGGGGACGCCGCCGCACCCTGTTCGTCTATCTCGCCTTGATGAGCCTGCCGGTGTTCTGGCTGATGACCGAGTTGACGCAGCACGGCTGGATCATGCCGCTCAGCATCACCGTCGCCGATCGACGGGCGGTGCCGGCGGAACTGGTGACGGCGCTGTGGATCGCCACCCTGGCTTATTCGGTGTTTCAGGGCCTGATGTACGGCACGCGCTCGGCCATCATGATGGACGTGACCAATCCGAAGGTGGCCGCCACCCAGTTCACCGCTTACATGGCGCTGATGAACCTGGCGATTTCCTATTCCGCCACCTGGCAGGGCATCGCCATCGAAGCCTGGGGCTACCCGAACACCATGTTGGTCGATGGCATCCTGGGCCTGGCCTGCCTGGCCTTCCTGCCCTGGATGAAACGTCTGGACGGCGCCGCGGCGGGCTTTGCCGACGCGCGCGGCCCGCAACGCGCCCGCGGCCTGGCACTGGCGCTCGGCTTGCTGTGCCTCGCCTGGTGGCCGTATGCCGCCTGGCATGCGGCTTTCGGCGCCGCCCAGCCCATCATGGGCACATTATTCACCCTGGTCTTCATCGCCTCGGCGCTGTTTCTGCTGGCGGGCAGCGCGGTGCTCGGGTCCGTCGGCGGCTGGCCCGGCCGCCTGGGGATGTGGCTCTCCCCGATGCTGCTGCTGATGTATGGGCGCTATTACCTCGACGGCATCGGACAATGGCTGGCGCCGCTGATCGAACCGCAATCTTTCCGCAGCGCCGCCGAATCCGCCATGCAGTTGGTGGCGCTACTGGCCGGCGTGGTGCTGATCAGCCTGGCGCTGCGGCCCTGGCGCGAGATGCTGGCGCCCGCGCCGGTGGTGGCCGGATGATTCTCCGCGCCGTTGCGCGGTGCCGTCGCATGACGTTCAGCGAATGAATCTGAAGTAGGCGATCAGCTCCCGCAGGCGGGACGAGGTTTCCTTCATCTCCACCGCCTTGACGCTCACTTCGGCGACGGAGGCCGAAGTCTGGTCGATGCCGCTGACGATTCCTTCGACCTGGCTGGCGATCTCGTTGCCGGCCTTGGATTGCTGCCGGGTGCCATCGGTGATGTGCCGCGAAATCGCCGCCACTTCCTCGCCATGGCGCGAGACCGCATCGAGTCCGCTGCGCACCGCGCCCACGGCGCTGTTGGCGCCGGCCACATGCCCCCCGGCCGTCTCCATGGTGGTCACGGCAACCTGGGTGATGCGCTGGATCTCCTGAACGCTGGCGGTGATTTCCTTGGTCTGCTTGCTGGCGTTCTCGGCCAACTTTCTGACTTCATCGGCTACCACCGCGAAGCCGCGGCCCGATTCACCGGCGCGCGCGGCCTCGATGGCGGCGTTCAGGGCGAGCAGATTGGTCTGTTCGGAAATATCCCGAATCACATGGCTCACGCGGTCGATGGCGAAGATCGACTGGAACAGTTCGTTCATGGTCTGGCCCGCGCCGGCGACGGTCGTCACCACATTCTGGGTGGCCTCCTGGCTGTCGCCCATGCGTGCCGATGCGTCTTCCAGCAGTTCGTGGGAGGTCTGGATGACCTGCGATGCCTGCTGCGCGCTGCCGGCAATTTCCGTCACCGAGGCGACCAGTTGCTCGACCGCCGCCGCGATCGAGCTGACGGCGCTGGACTGCTTGTCGGTGACCTGGCGCGTCTGGTCCATCTGGGCGCTCAGGAGGTCGGCGTTTCCTCCCACCTGATCCGCGGCTTCGGCGATTTCCGCCATCATGGCCTTGAGGTGGGTCTGCATGGTCACCAGCGCATCGTTGAGTTTGCCCAGTTCATCGACTCGGTGCAGGGGAATCACGTCGGTGAGATCGCCCTGGGCGATATGATCCAGGCGCTCGGTAATGCGCTTGACGATGGTCATGATCTGGTCCTGGATGACCAGCAGCCATACTCCCGCGACGACGTCCGACCAACCCAGCGACTGGCGGACGACTTCGACCGCATCCGGCGCGAGACCCATTGAGGGTCCCAGCCAGTGGAGCATCGAACCGATCACCTGGGTGGCGATGATCCAGGCAACGAAGCCGGTCAGCTTCGCTTTGATGGACAGGCGCATCCAGGCGGTCGGCTTCGGAATAGTCGCCTTGCCTGCCTTCAACAGCCGATACAGCGCTTCCGCATCGGCGACCTGCTGCCGCGTCGGCGCGGTGCGCACCGACATATAGCCGATGGTCTGGTTGTCCTTGCGCACCGGCACGGCCAGCGCGTCGACCCAGTAGAAGTCGCCGTTCTTGCAGCGGTTTTTGACGATGCCGCGCCACGGGCGGCCTTCCTTGAGGGTGTCCCATAGCCAGGCAAAGGCGCCCGGCAGCATGTCGGGGTGACGGACCACGTTGTGGTTCTTGCCGATCAACTCTTCGCGCGAAAATCCGCTGGTGTCCACGAAGGTGTCGTTGGCATAGGTAATGATGCCTTTGAGGTCGGTGCGGGAGACGATGTAGCGGCCGTTGGGAAAGGGTACTTCGACTTGCGAGACGGGAAGATTGATTTTCATTTTACGTATCCTGAGCGCTTCGATTAGGAATGACAGTCGGTGGCGGCGATCCGGGCAAATTGCTCGAATCCGTCAATGGGTAGTGGGCGGCTGAAGAGAAAGCCCTGGCAGGCATGGCAGCCCTGGGTGGCGAGGAAATCGCGCTGGCCTTCGGTCTCCACGCCCTCGGCGATCACGTTCAGTCCCATGCTCTGGGCCAGGGCAACGATGGTGGCGGCGATGGCGGCATCGTTGGGGTCGGAGAACAGGTCGTGGACGAAGGACTTGTCGATCTTCAGTTGATCCAGCGGCAGCCGTTTCAGGTAAGCGAGCGACGAATAGCCGATGCCGAAATCGTCCAGCGAGAAGCCGATCCCTCTTGCCTTCAGCACGCTCATCTTGGCGATGACCTCGTCGACATCCTCCAGTAGCAGGCTTTCGGTCAGTTCCAGCTTGAGCCGGCGTGGATTGGCGCCGCTGCGGTCGAGGACAGCCAGCACCTGCTCGACGAAGTCCGGATGACGGAACTGCCGGGCGCTGACATTGACCGCCAGGGTCAGGTACTCGGTGTCCGCCCTGGCCGCCCATGCCACCAACTGGGCGCAGGCGGTTTCCAGCACCCAGTGGCCCAGATCCAGGATCAATCCGGTTTCCTCGGCCAGGGAGATGAAGTCGTCCGGCGCAACCAGCCCACGCTGCGGGTGCTGCCAGCGCACCAGGGCCTCGGCGCCGGTCAGCCAGCCGCTGCCGATCATCTGCGCCTGATAGTGGAGAACAAACTGGCGCTCGCCAACCGCCTGGCGCAAGTCCGCTTCCAGCGACGCGCGCGCCGTCACCGCCGCCTGCATTTCGGGATCGAAGAAGCGCAGGGTGTTGCGGCCGGCCGCCTTGGACTGATACATGGCCAGGTCGGCGCGCTTCAGCAGTTCTTCGACGCTCTTGTGGGGGATTCTGAAGAGGGTGACGCCGATGCTCGGCGTGCTGTGGTGTTCGTGGCCGGAAAGCCGGTAGGGCAAATTCAGGGCCGCGAGGATCTTGTAGCCGACGGCCTCGGCCTGGGCGCCGGCTTCGTCGAGGTTTTCGCTCAGGTCGGCCAGCATCACCACGAACTCGTCGCCGCCCAGGCGGGCCACGCTGTCCTCCTCGCGCACGCAGGTTACCAGGCGTTGCGCCACCTGCTTGAGCAGCTGGTCGCCCATGTCGTGGCCGAGGGTGTCGTTGAGCGTCTTGAAGTTGTCGAGATCGATGAAGAACAGCGCGCCCTGCCGCTTGCTACGGGCGCTGGCCGCCAGGGCCTGTCGCAAGCGGTCGAGCAGCAGCCGGCGGTTGGGCAGATTGGTCAGCGAATCGTAGAAAGCCAGATGCTCGATCTCTTCGGCCGCCGCCTTGCGTTCGGTGATGTCTTCCTTGACGGCGACAAAATGGACCAGCGTTCCCTGCTCGTCGAGGATCGGCGAAATGGTGGCCTGTTCCCAGAACAGCGTGCCGTCCTTGCGGCGATTATGAAACTCGCCCCGCCAGGTTTGTCCGGACAGGATGGTGGCCCATAGTCCGCGGTACTCGTCCGCCGGCTTGTCCCCGGAGCTGAGGATACGCGGGTTGCATCCTATCGCCTCGGCGCTGGCGTAGCCGGTCAGTTGCTCGAATTTGGGATTGACGTACTGGATGTTTCCGGCGGGATCGGTGATGACGACCGATACCGGGCATTGCTCGATGGCGCGCGACAAGGTCTTGAGTTGCTCCTCCAGCTTCCTGGTGTCGGCATCCCGGCCGGGAACGGCTACGGCGGCCGCCGCAGCTTGCCGATCGCACTCGGAGCGCGCGCCGGAATTCATTTCAGGCCGCCGATGAAAGGACGATAAGCCTGGTCTTCGCCGAGAATATGCTCGCTCAGCCAATCCCGCAGATAGCCCAGAATCCGCATGCCCAGTTGCCGGCGCCGATGAAAAGTGAATTCCTCGCGCAGATTGGCGACCCACTTGACGAAACCCTGGTGGATCCGCCGATGGGTTGCCAGTCCGGGATAACCCGCCGCCTCGATAAGCTGCTCCTCATAATGAAAATGGAACACCGCATAACTGACCAGTTCGTCGATAATCATGGCGATCAGCGGACGATCGTTCTGGCTCTCGGCGCTGGCGAGCTGGTTGATGGTGTCGATCAGGATCATGTGCTGTTCGTCGATATGCAGGTTGCCGACGCTCATCGCTTCAGACCACTTCACCAGGGACACCTGCTCCCGCTCGCGGATGACCTCAATGAAGGATTCCGCCAGCAGCGGATCGAACTGGCTGCCGGCCTGTTGGCGGATCTGCGCGATGGCGCGTTCGCTGCTCCAGGGACTCTTGTAGGGGCGGCGCGAGGTCAAAGCGTCGAAGACGTCGGCAAGGGCGCAAATGCGCCCCGCCAGGGGGATGTCGTGTCCGGCCAGTCCGTTCGGATAGCCGCTGCCATCGAACCACTCATGATGGGTCAGGGCCACCTCCGCGCCGGTTTGCAGATAGCGGCTGTCGGCCATCATCAGGCTGGCCTGTTTCAGCAACTGGCTGCCGGTGACGGTGTGCTGCTGCATGACGGCCCGTTCCTCGTCGCACAAGTGGCCGGGCTTGAGCAGTATCCTGTCCGGAGTGGATATCTTGCCGACGTCGTGGAGGATGCAGGCAGTCGAGGCCAACTCTATATATGCTTCATCGACGATCTCAGGAAGCTGGCCCTTCATATACAGCTTCCTGGCGGTCTGCCCGACCAGGCGCGCCACGCGCAGGACGTGCACACCGGTATCCGGATCCCGATGCTCGGCAAAATTCGCCATGGCCACCACGGTGGCCTTGGCGTTGCGCCGCACTTCGTCCAAAGCCCGGTATTCGCGGGTGACATCCTGATAACCAAGGACATAACCGCCGGAAGGCAACGGCATTATGGAAATGCTCAACACCGTGCCATTCGGTCGCACCCGTTGGAAATGTTGGGTCTCTTTGCTCCGCAGGGAGGTCAGGCGTTCGGCGACGAAGGCGTCATGGTCGCCGCTATCGAAGAACTCGCCGCGGGCCAGCAGGAACTTGAGGACGTCGCCGCACGGCCGGCCGACGAAGCGCTCCATCTCGTCGATTCCCAGGAGCCTGGCGCAGGCCTGATTGTGCCCGCGAACCGTGAGATTGGCGTCCAGCCACAGCAGGCCCTGGTCGGTTGCCTCCAGAACCTCGGATACTCCACTGCCGCCTGCCAGATTTTCAGCGATCTCCAAGATCTATTCCGCTCACGATTCACGATTCGCGATTCGCCGCAGGCGTATCGGAGGGGCGCAAGGCAGCAACACGCCGGGCTGCGGCCAGCGCCGAGCCCTTTTTTCCACAACCCATTCTATGGATAAACGCGCTGGCTCGATATTCTGGCAACCATGTACCTGCACTACCGGTAAACCGGTAGTGTTCGCGAATATGTCACTGATTTTATTGGTGCCTACTTGTTGGAAACGAGACCCTGGCGGATGGCGTAGCGCGTAAGGGCCACGACGCTATCCAGATTGAGCTTGCGCATGATGTTGCGCCGATGAACTTCGACGGTGGCCAGGGTGATGTCCATCCGCTCGGCGATTTGCGGCGAAGTGAAACCTACGGCGACGAGTTGCAGAACCTGCAGTTCACGGGGGCCGAGCTTGACCTGCGATCCGGGCCTTTCATCGCCCTGGCCGGACACCGCCTCCCTCACCGCGTCCGTGGCATCCGGGCACAGATAGGAGCGGTTCCGGCTCACCGCGTCGATCGCGCGCAGCAATTCCACGCCGGCCCCGGCCTTGGAAACATAGGCCGAGGCGCCGGCATTCAGCATGTCGGTAACATAGCCCCGGTCGGAAAAGGTGGACACGGCGATCACTTTGATCAGCGGGAAGGCGGCGGTGATTTGACGGGTGATCTCGATGCCGTTCATGCCGGGCATGTCGATATCCATGCAAATGATGGTCGGCGACGTCTCCCTGGCAAGGGCGAAGACCTCGCGTCCGTCGCCGGTCTCGGCCACCACCTCGAACTCCGGATTTCTCTCCAGCAGTATCCGCAACGCCTCGCGGAACATCTGGTGATCGTCGGCGAGCAGGATACGGACGTTCATGCCGGTTCCTCCACGGCGTCGATTTCCACGCTGATGCGGGTGCCACCGCCCGGCGTCGACGCCAGGGTGAATCTGCCGCCGGAAAATTCCGCCATCTCCCGCATGGTGAGGACGCCCAGGCCGCTGGCATGGGTGGTTTTCCCGAGCGAATCCGGATCGAAGCCGATACCGTCATCGCCTATGGTCAATACGACGGGGCGGCTGTCCATGCGCAACGACAACAGGATGGACCGGGCACGGGAATGCTTGGCGCAGTTGGTCAAGGCCTCCTGGGCGATGCGGAACAACACCGACTCCAGCGCCGGCGCCAGCCTCAGGTTGGGACTCGGACAGTCGATCCGGACTGCCATGTTGGTACGCCGTTGAAACTGCTTGGCATAGCTCTCCAGCGCCGCGAACAGGCCGGCATAGTCGAGCACGGGTGGGCGCAGATCGGAGCAGACTTCACGGATGCTGGCCGTGGTATCTTCGATCAGCGCGCGCACATCGTCCAGGCGGGCGGAGACGTTCGCGCAATTCCCCTCCAGCACGCTGGCGGCGACGATATCGAGATTGACGCCGATGGCTGCCAGATTAGGGCTGGTGCGATCGTGCAATTCCCCGGACAGCCGGCGGCGCTCGCTTTCCTGCACCACTACCAGGTGACGCGACAACTCCTCCATCCTCAGCTCGGCCTGGCGGTGTTCGCTAATGTCCTGCTTGACGGCGATGAAGTGATGAACCGTGCCGTCGTCGTCCTTGACCGGGGTGATGGTTTGGGCTTCCAGGTAGTCCGCGCCATCCTTGCGTCGATTGATCAACTCGCCGCGCCAGACGTCGCCGGCGAGGATGGTGCGCCAGAGTTCCCGGTAGCCCTGCGGCGTTTGCGCGCCGGACTTGATCAGCTCGCGCGGGTTGCGGCCGAGGGTTTCTTCGAGGCGGTAGCCACTCAGGGCACAGAAGGCCGGATTGGCCCACTCGATCGTC
>Ga0172379_10011232_pt1 | contig 10705 bp, 3 predicted proteins | sample GrowelOW334metaG_FD_119756 | JGI IMG/M metagenome (GOLD analysis project Ga0172379, IMG submission 119756) | Groundwater microbial communities from an aquifer near a municipal landfill in Southern Ontario, Canada - Groundwater well OW334 metaG | ecosystem: Environmental > Aquatic > Deep... | reverse complement strand
GTGCCATTTTCCTGCGCCGACGTCTGCGCTTCTTTTAAATCTTTAATGCGCGCTTCGTATTCCTGCTTAAATTGCTCAGTTAAATAAACGCCCAAATCTTCACGCAATTTTTTCGAAACCTTTTTCACTTTTTCCTGAATTAAATACTGCCAGGCATTATTATCTTTTATTAAATCTAAGTAAGTATAAGTAACATAATAATACTTAGTATCTTCTTCAATCTTCTCAATTTTAAAATCCATATTGAAATTATCTAAGTCGGCAGCGAGCAATAAAGTATTATCAACCCCCTCAATGGTTTTTTCTTGCGCACCAATAATTTCTTGGCCAGTTGGAGTGGCCGCAAAAACGCCGCTACCTAACAGAAATACCGCCAACATTAAAACAACTGTCAGGTTATTATACTTGATAAAATATATCGTCTTGTTTAACATATGTGTGCTTTATTATACTGTTTTTAATGGAAACGTTCAACTGTTTTTTTTCTCAATGAATTAAGAATTATGAATCAAGAATCAAGGATGCTTTTTGATTTTTTTATTAAGCCATTTATTAATTTGTGAACTGAAACTGACTGTTTGGCTATATCGTTAAAATGTTCACTGTCTATATAATTAACATCTCTGGCTATCAATAATTGATTCTGCAACTCCGTGACTGATCCCTGTGAGATTGAATAAAAACGTGCTTTGTCCGTATAGGAATATCTAGAAAAACCTTCAGCAATATTTGATGCTATTGAAACGGCGCACCTCCTCATCTGCGAGACTAACCCAAACATTTCTTCTCTAGGAAATAATTTTGTTATTTTATAAATTTTAATCGCTAATTTATGGCCTTCTTGCCAAGCAACTAAATCAGTAAAACTTTTTATTTTATCTCCTTGATTCATAATTCTTACTTCTTGATTCTAACCTATCTCAGCATTATATTACTCTTCAATATCGTCCTGGTTTTTAGAATCACTGCGTTCAATGTCGTTGTTGCTTTGGAAGTAAATTCTTCCCAATCTCCCGTACTGGTACCGCGGGCGTTAACCGCAAAAGCGCGATAATAATATTTTGTATCTTTGGCTAAACCGGTCATCACCAAATCAAAAGCGTCGTTATTTAAATAAACATTTTTAGATGTGCTCCAAGTTGGATCTTGCGTTAGGCCGTATTGGAAACCAACAACCGCAATTGGACCTGTACCGCTATCCGAAACTCTGCCTATCCCCTTAGCCACGGTTGAACCGGTCCAAGCTGCTGGCGACGTCACTACTGTTGGCGTTGTGGAGGCGGTAACATAAACTATTTCTAAATCAGATAAGCTTGGTATGTTTATTCCGTCCGGTATTAAGGTAATTTTATATTGCAGCCAACGATCGTTATAACCGTCACGCTGCGCGGAATAAATACCGCTGCCAGTTGGAGTGGTGTAGCAAGTTCCCGCTCCGGTCGCACCATACCAATCAGACCAGCTCGTTGGCGATCCTGTCTCTCCGGGCGAAGTTCTAATTTGCACACAAACGTCAGAAGATACCGGCGCGGTTTCGTTCCAAGTTAGACTGTTAATAACATTATGAATTTCGGCAGTATCAAAATATGATGAATATAAACTGCTGGAAGCAAAGGAATAATAATTTACAGTTACATCACCTAATTCCGGCGTGGCATAAGTTGAACTAGTCGCATAAGCCGTTGTTAAAATTGCTTGATACTGTAAATAGCGTTGGCCATTTGTGACGCAATTACTCGCAGTAATCAACGCGCCGTTCTCAATCGTATTGCAATTAGACCAATCTGTCGCGCTGGTCATGCCTGAATTATTGTCTGACCGCACCTTCATTGTTACTGTAGAAGTTGCGGACGTTGTCGCCGTCCAACTAATCGCATCAAACCCCACGCCTTGCCCGAAATCTTTAACCGACGATGTTATGTAGCCGGTATTTTGTTCAATATAGAATCCGTTAGTTAATATCCCTACTCCGCCGTTAGGATTAGTGACGGTTAACGTATAACGCCCTGGCGAATAATTAGCCATCGAAAATGTCGCCGTAATTTGCACGGAAGTTGAAGCTGTAATTGTACCAGTCGCTGTCTGGTTGATATCATTTCTTAAACTAATAGTCGCCCCGCTTTGAAAATCCGAACCGTTAACAGTCAGTGTTAAAGATGATGGTGCCGTAGTTGTTGATATTGGACTAATGCTCGTAATTACGGGAATATTAGCATCGTAATTTATCGTCACATCCGAAAGCACAGGCAAATTAGTTCCGTCCGATACCAGCCAAACTTTATATTGAATATAGCGATCACTCGCTCCGTCACTTTGGGTAGTATTTATTGTTTCGCCGCCGCCCGGATCAGTATAGTAGTCGCTAGCGCTAGTCGGCCCGAGCCAACTGCCCCACGAACTACCGTTAGTTGAAGTACGAATTTGAAATTTAACGTCAGTAGTGCCTGGTTTAGTTTCATTCCATGATATCTTAGTAACCCTGCTATCAGTAACGCCCGTATCATAAGGCGAAGAAACCAAAGTTGCACTAACACTATACCCAATTTCTACGGAATACAGTTCAGCCGAAACGAAAGTAGAAGTGCCGGTATAATCAGTCGAAAAACTAGCCTGATATTGTATGTATTGATGACCATCTACAACGCAGCCACCGGAAATGTCGACGCTATTAGTTGCGTCACTGCAAGTTGACCAGGCCGGAGCCGAAATCATACTTGAAGTTGTTCCGGTCCGCACTTTTATCGTAATCGTAGAACTAGCCGAAGTTGAAGCGCTCCAACTCATTAATCCAAAAACCCCACCACCTGTCGTATCTTTTACTGAAGAAACAATCGTCCCGGTAGCAATCGTCGCCTGCGCCGGTTTAGCAAAAAATCCAAAACTAAGAATCATAGCCATTGCGCCTATTCCTAAATACATTGTCAGTTGTCGAATGTCATTTTTCATATACACGAATTCTTGTGCAACTTAATGATAAAATCAAAAAAATTAATTATTGCAGGCGCACAAACGCGCACCCGCAACACTTGCGTCCCAAGTAGAGCAATTAGGAGCATAAGATACGCCATTAGTCATAAAGTTAAGTATTTTAGGAGAAGTGTTAGTAGTGTCTGAAGAACAGCTACCTATATTATTATTAAAAACCGCCCTCCATCCGTTACAATTACTATCATCTGTGAAACAGCCAGCAGAGCCTCCACGTGAAGAGCATGCCGAAGTACAGCTAGTAACGCCATAATACAAACAATAATTCCCAAAAATAGTTCCGCTACATGAACTACAACCCGAAGACCCACAAAAACCACCCTGACATTCGCTACTCGCCGTACAACTCACTCCGTTCGGTTTTTTTAGATAAACCGTACCGTTACTAACGTAAACGTTACTCGTTGAACTAGCGCCGTTAAAATTCGCGTCTGTCGTATCGGTCGTTGACGCGGTTGTTGACGCAAGAGTTAATTGAAGACTATCTGAAGAAGTAGCTAATAAACTATCCTTTGAATAATAGTAAGTCCAACCGCTTATATCTCCGGGATGACGTGCGACTGCGGTCGTTGACGCACCGCCTAGCCAGGAAGTTTGCAGCCAACCGTAATTAGCACCTTTGGTTATAAAAATTTTATAAAGCAAAGCCGAGGAGCCGAGGACGACAAAGACAAGAGTAAAGATAAGGATGTGCTTTTTGGTAAAGTTTAATTTTAGGTTTTTTGGTATTTTCATATATCTTACTTTATTTTCTTAGTCCCTTCCCTTTTGCAAAGGGAAGGATAGGATGGGTTAGAGCTCTAAACATCCAAACTTCTAACTCCTCCTATCCTCCTCTTTATCAAAAGAGGAGGAACTAATATTTTTCTTGATTCATAATTCTTTATTCTTGATTCTAGTTCTACTTTGCGCATCTAAACCCGATATTACTCGTCGCGGTCGTCGGACTATTGCTTAGGTCTAAGCTGTAAATGCCGTTCGTACCGCGGACAAAGCCAGCTAGAATTATATTGCCATCGCCAGTCTTAATCTTACCGATACCGTTATCAGAATTATAGTAATACGGCGGTGCGATGTTCATACCTTTATAATCGGTGATACCGTAGTATTCTTGCCAGTCGTTAAGTATTGGTTCAACTAGCCCTGTCTTCGGCGTTGTCTGGTCGGTCCACTGCGATACTGTGCCGACTAAATTATATATTAAATTGCCATTACTCAAAGCGTAAGTAATTGTCGTGCTCGTTCCGTTCGGGTCAGTAGAAGTTGCTAACTGCAAACCAACTTCAGGACTAATATCGTTACTTGATACGCGTAAAATATTTTCCGCAATCGTCAGCCATTCATTTTCCGTAATCAAGTGATAACCATCGCCGCGTCCCTGGCAAGTGAGTTGCGCTTCGCCTTGCGAAATATTATTCCAAACTTCATTACTATTGGTTATCTTGGCTAAATCTTCTTCCACACAGAAGCCCGGCATCGTGCCATATTTACTTGAGCCCGGCACCCAAATATAACCGTCTTCGCAGTATGATTCAAATGCTCCAGCGACAACTTTACCTTCAACGCCCATATCACCCATCGTTTCGTCAACCGCGTTGTCTAAGTTAGAACCGCAAGCACCACCAGAGCAGATCATAATACGTCCGTCCACTAACATCTCACCAACGATAGTTACTTTACCGGTGTCAGCTATGTTCACAATACTCACACCGTCGGTCTGGAAGTCAGCAACATCGCCCGCGCCGCGTTGATTAATTACTAATGCCGTCTTGTCAGTTGAAGTACCAGTGACAATTTCGTAAACGGCGACATCCGGGGTTGAAGTACTGTAATCGCTTAAGTCGCCGACTCTGATATTGCCTTCTTCGGTGACGGTCATAACTTGTGTCATTTTATCAACCTGCGCTAGCTTATTAAATAGTTCGCCTTCTCGCCATGTTTCTAAACTATCTAAACGTAAAGCAATATTTTCTAAACCGCTATTTAAAGACGCTATGTCTAAAGTTAAACTATCAACGCTAGAAGCAACCCGGTAAAGCATGCTGTTAGTACTATCAAGTTTTATTGTTAAAGCTTCGTCGAATTGCGCAATCTGTTCGCTGGCAATGGCAACTACTTTAGCGTCAAAATTATAATTAACCATCGCCTGCTCTAACATAATCTGCACTTCGTCTTCAATTTCCATATCGGCAATGCGTTGTGTCACTTGCGCTTCAACCATTTCTACCGTTAATGTTTTATTCTGACGGGCAATCAAAACATTTACTAACCCTGTGCCACTGTCTAGTTTTTCTAAAGCCACACCAACTGTTGGATCGCCCGGATTAGCGCGCATTGCGTAGCCCGGAGTTGATGAAGCTGGTGTTAAGGCATCGCCCGGTCGGATAGCGCCATTTTCAGCCGATACTTTGGCTGGGATCTGACCGATTAAACCGACGATAGTGTAATTAGAATTGTCCGCGTATTCTTCTTTATAATTTCCGGTCACGGCTGGTCTGGTAGAAACGATACCCATTACATTGCTGTCGCTACCGCGATCGCAACGTTTTACTTGGTTATTTTCAGCCACATCCATACAGACTAATTCACCACTAGCTAAATTTGTATCAGTCGTATAGAAATATTCAGCATAATCAGCGCCGCCAGCCGTCACGCCGCCAGCACCATAGTATGTTCCGTCTGCATAAACATTGCCTCCGCCATTAATTTTGAAGATGACGCCAGAGGTGCTAGTTGATATGACAAACAGATCGGTAGTCATCGTTGCAGAAGTTGTAGCGATTGACAACATGGCATAAGGAGACGTTGTGCCAATGCCAACTTTGCCAGTAATAACTAAATTGGCTGCTCCGGTTCCATCGTAATTACTGCCGATGCCAAGTGTGCTGGTACTTATTCTGCCATAGAATGTGTCTCTCGTAGCATAACCAGGGCCGACACCAATGAAGCCACTGTTATAAAATACTAAATTTGAGTTAGATAAACCGGTTCCGATTGTAAAGGCTCGACCATTCGCTGCTGAAGTTGGCGCATCTCCTAACATATTGAAGCATTGCGTTGTGTCGTTGGCGCGACAATCCATGTATAATGCGTTGTTAGTTGCAGAAGAAACGATCTCTAATTCCGCATCGCCTGATATAGTATCTGTATTAATGCCAATGTCGCCATTTTCCAGGATGGTGAAGAGAGAGGTTGAAGCACTGTTAACAAAGTTAACTAAAGCGTTCGTGCCCGCAGCGCTACCCCAGACAGTCAACTTAGCTGAAGGCGAAGTCGTACCGATGCCGACTTTACCAGAAGAATCTATTCTAATCCTTTCACTACTATTAGTAGTAAAACTCAAATAAGATGAAGCATTCAAATCAGCGTAGCCATTTGCCAGTGAAAGATACGCGTTAGCGCTAGTATTTGCAAGAACATAACCCATTTCTAAATAAACATTGCCTCCGCTAAAATATGAATTACCGGCAACGTTAAATTTATAATCATTGGTATTTGCCGTATTAATTCCGACGTTGCCATTAGCATCAATGCGTAAAATATTTTGGTTAGTTGAACTTGCCACCTGGAAAAGATTACCGGTAGTGCCGTTGATTACTAAGCTGGCTTGAGGCGTTGTCGTCCCAATACCAACATTGCTAGAATCAGTGATAAATAAAGTTGAAGTAGCTGCTAAAGTATTGTCAGCACTAGCGTATAATGTATAACCTTTAGTTATGGAAGTTAAACCGGTACCGCCGTAGCCAACGCCGATAGTTGATCCGTTCCAGGTACCGCTAGCTATTGCGCCATTACTATTAATATAGAAACCAGCGCCAATTTCTAATCCTCCGGCAATGTCTAGATTACCGGCAATAGTAGAAGTGCCTGTACCATCAACGTAGAACAATCCACCCGTCTCCAAATTTCCAGAAATGTAGGCATCATTATAACCAGTGGCAGTTATTGGCGTAGACGAACCGATATGCAACAAGGCCGATGGAGAAGTTGTGCCGATACCGATTCTACCGGTTGAAGTCATTGTGAAGAAAGTGGAAGAACCAATAGTATTACCGGTACCAATCTTAAATTTATTGTCCGTATGATCCCAGGCTAAATAATAATACTGCTGGGCGCTATTATATTCTCCGTTTAGTATAACTCCTGCATCTTTGTCCGTACCTTCACCTATGGTTAGAGCTGAACGGGTTGAAGTCGATGTCTGGATTGTAAATATCGGGTAACCGTTCGATTCGCCGACCTGGAAGTCAACATAATTATCTATGTCTTTGGCTAAACGTAGCTGCGTTGTTCCGTCAGAAACAACAGTCAATTTAGATGCGGTTGGGAAATTGCTGGTGGTGCTAGTACCGATAGCTAGATTACCGCTCGCGTCCAACACCATCTGACTGGTGTTATTAGTAATAAAAGACATTAGATTGCCATCAGCAAAATTTATGTAATTATTGGTTACTGCACTACCAATCCTGCCCGTACCATTATCAAACAAAGAACTGGTCGCAAATTCTGTACCGGTCCAACGCACCATATAATTAGCCTGCAAATTAGCAACCGTGCTAGTGGACAAGAAATCATTCACCGTAGAAGTGCTATCAACCCAAGAATCTCCGTCGTACATTATAAAGCTACCGTATACCGCCCCTGTCACATCAACATCCGACATAGAGCCAAGAGCGCCAGCTGAACCGGCTGAACCTACATTAGTCCATTGACCGCTAGCATTTTTATACTGCATGGTACCGTTGTAGTCACGGAAACCGTAGGTACTAGTAGCGTCGGCATTACCAGTATTAAAACTGATATAACGACCAGTGCCTTCTAATAATAAATTACCGTTCACGTCTAATTTAGCCAAAGGCGAGGTGGTACCAATACCGAGATTGCCAGACGCATCGAGATACAAAGTTGAGGTACCAGATACTGTATTGGCATCCGACCAGAATGCTAAGTAATTTTGCGTACTAGTAGAAACGCCCCAAGTGCCGCCAACTACTTTTACCATACCAGACCAGCCAGACGAATCGGCGCCGATACCACCTTGTGTCGTGCTAGCTGTACCGCCGACACCGCTGAAAGTAATACCTAAAGTAGAAGTGGCTCGATTTTTCCATTTACTATCAGCACTATCATAATATAGAATATCGCCATACAAAGGATCGGTTATAGTAATATCTGACATTGAACCGAGTGCACCAGTCGAGCCAGCCGAACCAATGGCGACCCATTGACCGCTAGCATTTTTAAATTGCATCGTGCCATTGTAGTCGCGGAAACCGTAAGTACTAGTGGCGTCAGCATTACCAGTATTAAAACTAAGATAACGGTTTGTCCCTTCTAACAGCAAGTTGCCGTTCACATCTAATTTGGCTAAAGGCGAGGTGGTGCCAATGCCGAGATTGCCAGACGCATCGAGATACAAAGTTGAGGTACCAGATATATTTCTGCCATTAGCTTGATAGAAGGCCAAATAACCAGCGTTACTTTCGTTAACAGTACCAATACTACTGCCAATACGATCGCCTAATGTTGAGGAAGAAATGTAATCATAGCCACCGTTAGTATTACCGATAAGTAAGTAACTATAACTTGGTGCCGTAGACGTACCCGTACCGCCAACGTTTATAGAGAGCGTGGAGGTGCCGGCGGTAGTACTCGCGCTGGTCCAGTAAGTGACTTGTCCAGCAACACCAGAACCGCTGATTCCGCCTGCTTGACTCCAACTGGTAATACATTCTCCGTTCATACACAGAGAGCCAACAGTAGTGGTACCATTAACGTCTAATAATGTCGTTGGGATATAGTTGTTGCCGATACCGACATTACCATTGCTCAATACAGTAAACTTATAATCAACGTCTGATGAACTTGGGCCAGTTGAAGAACCTATAGTAAAGAAGCTATAGCCGCTTTTACCAACCACAGACAAAGAGGAAGTAGGACTAATTGTCCCGATGCCAACCTTGCCATCCGGTAAGATACGTAATGCTTCATCACCATAACCGAGGGTCGTATAGGCTGAGCTTGATTGAGTTATCGATAATTCACCAGAACTATTAACATACAATTCAGCATAGTTATTTGCGTCATAAGCTAATCGTAATTGTGCATTACCAGAACTAGACATAACTGTTAAAGCGTTATTTGAGGTTGTTGTCCCGATCATTAGGTGTATGCCATCGTCATACAATAAGCTATCTATAACCCGACTGCCGTCCCATTTCGGTAAATAGTTTGTTGTTAATCCCCCAACGATATTAGAAGATAATAATCCTAAAGTACCAGTTGCTGCATTTGTCCACGCTAAACCATTAAACATTAACAAATCTCCATAAGCGGCGGAAGAAATTGAAACATCAGACATCGAACCAATCGCACCAGCTGAACCGGCTGAACCGATAGCCACCCATTGGCCGCCAACGTTTTTATATTGCATCGTGCCATTGTAATCTCTAAAGCCGTAGCTACTGGTGGCGATAGCCGTACTGGTACCAAAGTTGATATAACGATTAGCACCTTCTAGGTACAAATTGCCATTAACATCTAATTTGGCCAAAGGCGTAGTGGTGCCAATGCCGAGATTGCCAGCAGCATCAAGGTACAACGTTGAAGTAGCAGTTGGATTATTCGATGCATTACCGACTAAAATACTGCCCTGCGCTAAAGTCATATTATCATATGGGTTAAGGTAGAAATTCTGCCAAGCAGTAGTAGAAGCTGACAAAGGAATTATATAATTACTGTCTAAACCAATTTGCAAAGTGCCGGATGTGGTAATCGGATGGGTGCCATTAACTACTAAACCAGTTGGCACACTGATGTCTATACTGCTGACTGTACCGCCGAGGCCAGCGCCACCCCAGTTTGAGATACAAGTATCGCCAAAACAGATTTGGGAACCGCTGGCGACTGTAAAATCGCCGCCGACTGACAAGAGCGACATCGGTGATGTGGAACCAATACCGACGTAGCCGTTGCTGCCAATATATATAGTTGAAGTAGCAGCTGGGTTGTTGGATGCATTACCGACTAAAATACTGCCCTGCGCTAAAGTCATATTGCCATATGGGTTAAGGTAAAAATTCTGCCAAGCGGTAGTAGAAGCAAGAAGCGGCAAAGAGTAATTGGAATCTAACCCCAAAGCCAAGTTGCCATTAGTTGTAATTGGACTATTACTAATAGTGAAGCCGGTTGGCACAGACATACCTACGCTGCTGACTGTTCCGCCAAAACCAGCCTGCAACCAATTATATATACAACTATCGCCAATACAGAATGCTCCTGTACCCGTAGCTGTTGTAATTTTCCCATTAACCGAAAATTCAGTCATCGGTGATGTGGAACCAATACCAACGTAGCCGTTGCTGCCAATATATATTGTTGAAGTAGCAGCTAGCGTGTCGGCAGCTGAACCGTAGAGAGTGTAACCTTGCGTGATGCCAGTTAATCCAGTGCCGCCTCTGGTTACCTGCAGAGTGCCGGTGGTGTCGGACAGGGCAATCGCTAATGTATTGGTAGCTATCCAGTTGTAGTTGCCACTGTAGTCGGTGTAAGCCAACGAACCAGGGGTGGAAGTAGCGGCATAAAGTGTGTTACTCAGCCAGGTCAAACCAGTGCCAGCCGCAATGCGGTTGGACGGGGTATTGTAGAAAGTATCCCAATTAGTCGTAGAAGCGGACAGCGGTAGAATGTAGCCGGTGTCGAAACCGAGTACTAAATTGCC
>Ga0172379_10011231_pt1 | contig 10706 bp, 9 predicted proteins | sample GrowelOW334metaG_FD_119756 | JGI IMG/M metagenome (GOLD analysis project Ga0172379, IMG submission 119756) | Groundwater microbial communities from an aquifer near a municipal landfill in Southern Ontario, Canada - Groundwater well OW334 metaG | ecosystem: Environmental > Aquatic > Deep... | reverse complement strand
TTACCGGCCTGGAGCAGGGTGGCCAGCTCATGACCACAACCGAAGTCGATAACTGGCCCGGCGACGTCGAGGGCCTGATGGGTCCTGACTTGATGGACCGTATGCGCCGCCACGCCGAGCGCTTCGACACCCAATTTATCTACGATCACATTCATGAAGTTGATCTTAAGAATCGCCCGTTCAAGCTGCGTGGGGATTCCGCTGAATACACCTGCGATGCGTTGATTATCTGCACCGGCGCCAGCGCGAAGTATCTCGGCTTGCCGTCAGAAGAAGCGTTCCGGGGCAAAGGCGTTTCCGCCTGCGCAACCTGCGACGGCTTCTTCTACAAAGGCCAGGAAGTCGCGGTCATCGGCGGCGGCAATACCGCAGTCGAGGAAGCCCTGTATCTGTCGAACATCGCCAAGAAAGTCACCGTCGTGCATCGCCGTGACAAATTCAAAGGCGAGAAAATTCTGCACGACAAACTGTTCAAAAAAGAGCAGGAAGGCAAAGTCGAAATCATCTGGAATTCAGAACTGGATGAAGTCCTGGGCGATGCCTCCGGCGTTACCGGTATGCGGGTCAAGAACGTACAGGACGGCAGCACGCGCGACGTTGCCCTCGCTGGCGTCTTCATCGCAATTGGTCACTCGCCGAATACCGCGATTTTTGAAGGCCAGCTCGAAACTGCCGGCGGCTATCTGAAAGTGAAAAGCGGCACCGAAGGTGGGGCAACGGCAACCAGCGTCCCTGGCGTGTTTGCTGCTGGCGACGTTATGGACCATGTCTATCGTCAGGCGATCACCTCCGCCGGCACCGGCTGCCAAGCCGCACTGGACGCCGAGAAATATCTCGACAAACTCGCCGCGCATTAATTGGCAGCGCGATACCGCAGCCACAAGCTGCGGTATCGGCGTTGTTCGGCGCTCGCCGTAATAGGCGCGCCACGCTTAAGCCGCTATGCTTGGGCTTTAGTCCGTATTTCGTGCGCAAGGACAGACAGGCTGTGAACAGCCGCCGAACGGGCATATTTGCTGGCGGCGACTATTTCCGGATGTCGGCGTAATTTCATTCGAGCCCACTTTATGTCCAAACCGCTTGATCCCAAATTTTATAGCCGTGCCGATGCCTTCATTCATCTGGCAAACGATCAATACAAAAATAACGACGTCGGCCGCGGCGAAGTCTGTGCGTCATTCATGTATGGCGCGGCCCGTTTTAACGCTTGGCTCAGCGCGCGCGAGTACGAGAGCGGCGCGGAGATGCAAGACGCGAAAGACGCGACCATCGAATCGTTTGTTGCGCAGTACAGAGCAATGCTTGCTGATCATTTCAGCGACTACATCGCAAATTTCGATAAGTACATGGGCAAAAATAAGGTGCCGCCGAACGCGTAATCTTCTGAGTGCGCCCGCTTCACTCAGCGTTATTAGGCGCATCAGATTTTCGGACGCGCTGACGACTCATCGCCGCCGGACAACAGGTGCGCTCGGCTGCATCTAAATATTAAATTCGCTAGCCAGTTGGCCGCTGTCGATGGCAGACTGCAGGCATGCGCATCCCGATACAAACCGTTGTTTTCAGCCTGCTATTGCTACTGCTGAGCGCCTGCAGCAGCGTTGCGCACCGCGAACAAGCACAGCGGACTGACGACATCACGGGCCCCGAACCGGCGCCGCTGGCCGACGGCTTTTCGCCCGCGCCGCTGCGTAAGCGCGTTGTTGAATCTGCGCTGCTGCAACTGGGTCGTCCTTATCACTTCGGCGGCAGCGAGCCGGGGGGATTCGACTGCAGCGGTTTGGTTCAGTACGCGTACTCCGAAGCGGGGGTCGTTGTCCCGCGCAGTACGCGAGAACAACGCGGCACCGGCAAAATAATTCGTCTCGATGACGCCCAGCCGGTTGATTTGCTGTTTTACCACTTCGGACGGAAAAAGACCGACCTCCACGTCGGCCTCTATCTCGGCGACGGCAAGATGATCCACGCGCCGTCCAGCGGTCGGCAAGTCAGTATCGTCCGCGTTGACGAGCCACAGTGGGTTAAGCGCTATATCGATGCGATACGGATATTGCCGTAGGAACGCCGCTTTGCCTTGATTGCCAACAGACCAATCCAGCGTACGAAAATCCAATGGCATCCGAAATATACGGCGACTTACTGCAACTGGCGCTCGCCGGAAGATTCGACGTGATTATTCATGGCTGCAACTGCCAATGCACGATGGGCGCCGGCATCGCCAAGCAGATCAAGGCGCAATTTCCCGAGGCTTACAAAGCTGATCTACGGACCGTTAAAGGCGCCGTCGAAAAGCTGGGGCCTGTTAACACGTATGCGATCACTGCGCCGGCGGCCGTGAACCGCCAGTGCAACGAGGAAGGCGCAGCCAGGGTGGTTCCCTCGGCGCGACGACCGAGGCCGCAATGGCGGTTCACGGCCCCGTCCCGAAGGGTTATGGCCAAAAATCCGCCTGCCATCGTTGCGAACCTTGACCTTGGAATCACCAAGGCCGGCGGCTCGCGCCTCGTCAGGCGGATTTTTGACCGATAACGCAGAGACCGCATACGTGTTAACAGGCCCAGGCTCAATCAGCACCGCCAACATCATAAGGGGCGACATCGAATTCGTCATCGTTAACGGATATACGCAACGTCACTGGCGCGGTCCGGGTATAAAAGCCGATTACGCAGCTATCCGTTCGGTCATGCGGCAGGTCAAAACGAATTTTCCAGGTCGCCGCATCGGCTACCGGCAGATTGGTGCCGGCTTGGCCGGGGGCAATTGGTCTGAGATCTCCGCAATCATCGAACACGCGCTTCAGGGTGAAGACCACACACTGGTGCTGTTTCAGCCCAACACATAAAAGCTGACGCTAAAGTATTTCCCACCTCATTATTGACTCAGTTTCTCGATATTGAACGGAGCACCCTTCCCAGCTGAACTTCGTCATCCGAGATCAAGGTTCATGTAAGCGTGCTCGGCAATATCGAACAAACGCGCACTTTCAATTCCCCATCAGAAACCTCGCGGCGTAGCTGCTGAGGTGCAGCTACGCCGTATCGCTTTTCTTAAACGATGATACGGCTAGGTTCCGGCTGGCTTTGCTGCAGAATCAGATGATTCAGGCGGCGCACAAACGCTGCCGGGTCTTCCAGCTGCCCGCCTTCTGCGAGCACGCTTTGGTCGTAGAGCAGTGCGGCGAGATCGTCGAATTCGGCATCGGCTGAATTTTTTAGGCGCGCCACTAGCGGATGCTCGGGATTGATTTCAAGCACCGGCGGGAATTTTGGCGCGCTTTGCCCAGCGGCGCCCATAATTTTTTCCAGACGCCGGCTGAAGCCAAACTTCGGCGCAACCAAGCAGGCCGGCGATTCGACTAAACGCGTCGATAAGCGCGCCGATTCAATCTTCCCGGTCAGCGACTGCCCTAGCTTCTCCAATAACGGCCCGTAAGTTTCGTCTTGCTTCTCTTTTTCCGGCGTCTGCACCGCGCTATCCAGTTCCGAAGCATCGCTGGCGCACGACTCCAGCGATTTGCCGTCGAAATCGTGCAGGTGCATCACCACCCATTCGTCGATGCGATCGGACAACAACAACACTTCCCAGCCGCGTTTACGGAAGCCTTCAAGATGCGGCGCCGACTTCGCAGCGGCAACGGTATCAGCGGTAACGTAGTAGATCTTCGACTGCCCTTCTGGCATCCGCGCGACATAATCGGCGAGCGATACTTTTGCCTGCTCGCTTTCGACGCTGGTGCGGAAACGGCAGAGCTTCGCAATACGCTCGCGATTGCCGTTATCGTCAACCAAGCCTTCCTTCAGCACGGCACCGAATTGGTCCCAGAACTTTTGATAGTCATCCGGCCGGTCTTTGGCCAGCTCGTCGAGGAGATCGAGCGCGCGCTTGGTGAGTGCGCTACGCAGCTTCTCAACATTTCGATTGTTCTGCAGCAGCTCGCGCGAAACGTTGAGTGGTAGGTCGTCGGTATCAACGAGGCCGCGCATGAAACGCAAATAAGGCGGCAGCAGCTCGGCCCCTTCGTCGAGAATAAATACGCGCTTGACGTAGAGCTGGACGCCGCGCTTGCGGTCGCGCTCCCATAAATCCATCGGTGCCACCGACGGCACGTACAGCAGCGAAATATACGAGGTATTTCCTTCCACACGATGGTGCGCCCAGGCGAGCGGCGGCGCCGGATCATGGCTTAAGTGCGTGTAGAAACTGGTGTAATCCTCAGGCGTTAATTCCGCTTTTGGCCGCGTCCACAACGCCGCCGCGCGGTTTAGCGTTTCGGCTTCGCCGTCGCCAATCTGCAATCGCACCGGCAGGCTGATGTGGTCGGAATACTTGCGGACGATCCAACGCACGCGCTCTTCTTCAAGGTATTCCTTATCGTCTTCACGCAGGTGTAGGGTAACTTCAGTGCCATGCGTGGCTTTGTCGCCGGCTTCGAGCGTGTAACTGCCCTCGCCGTCCGATGACCAGCGCCAGCCTTCAGCTTCGCCAGCCCGACGCGTCAACACCGTCACGCGGTCGGCAACGATGAACGCCGAGTAGAAACCAACGCCGAACTGGCCGATCAACTGGGCATCTTTGCGGCCGTCGCTAGACAGCGATTCCATGAATTGCTTCGTCCCCGAACGTGCGATCGTGCCCAGGTTATCAATCACTTCCTGTCGCGACATGCCAACGCCGTTATCCCGCACGGTGAGGGTGCCAGCATCGTTGTCGACAATCAGATCCACCGCCAGCGCCTCACCATCGCCGAGCAAGCTCGGCGTCTGAATCGCGAGAAAACGTAGCTTATCGGCGGCGTCGGAGGCGTTAGAAATCAGCTCGCGTAAGAAAATTTCTTTGTTCGAGTACAGCGAATGAATCATCAAGCGCAGCAGTTGCCGCGTCTCGGCTTGGAATTCGTGTTTTTCTGCGGGGGCTTCAGTGCTCATGAATAATCCTGGATTAGCGGTGAAGATGGTTGCGACATAGGTTCCCACGCCGAGTTTTCAAGATAACAGCGGTCGTAATTGCTGAATCAAGCGCGAAAAACACAATAAAAAAGCCGGCACCCGAAGGTGCCGGCTTTTTAGGCAGCAACGTGCGGACGATACCGGCCGCAGTATGCGCTGGCTTAGCCCAACTTTTCTTTGATGCGCGCAGCCTTACCGGCGCGGCCCCGGAGATAGTAAAGCTTGGCGCGCGCAACATCACCGCGGCGCTTCACAGTAACTTCCGCGACCTGAGGGCTGTAGGTCTGGAAAACGCGCTCAACACCTTCACCGTGCGAAATCTTGCGCACCGTGAACGCAGAGTTAACGCCGCGCGAACGCTTGGCAATGACTACGCCTTCAAACGCTTGTAGACGCTCGCGATCGCCTTCCTTAACTTTTACTTTGACTTCAACGGTATCGCCCGGACGGAAATCAGGGACGACCTTGCCGGCCATCGTTTCGGCATCAAGTTGCTGAATAATCTTGCTCATGTTGACCTCTATAGTCTTCGTTTTTCTCACCGTAACTCTGCGATAAATTCCCGCAGCAACTCGGCATGGGTACCGCTTAATTGCAACTTTTCCAACAAATCCGGGCGCTTCAACCACGTTGCGCCCAAAGCCTGCTTCAACCGCCAGCGCGCTACTTTGCCATGGTCACCAGATAACAACACCTCTGGCACCGGCACATCGCGCCACACTGGCGGCCGTGTGTAGTGCGGATGATCGAGCAAGCCATTCGTGAACGAATCCGCTTCTGCAGATTGCTCATGGCCAAGTGCGCCCGGCAACCAGCGCGAAACGGCATCGATCAACGCCATTGCCGCTAATTCGCCGCCTGAGAGCACAAAATCTCCGAGCGACAATTCCAAATCTACCGCCGGCATCACGCGTTCGTCTGGCCCTTCATAACGGCCGCATAACACGATCAAGCCGGGCTCTAGCGCAAGCCGCCGAACCCAATCCTGCGTGATCGGCACGCCCTGCGGGCTCATCGCAATTACCTTTACCGGTCCGATCGCTGCCTTTGCGGCGTCGACCGCATCCGTTAATGGTCCGGGCTCCATCACCATCCCCGGCCCGCCGCCGTACGGACGGTCGTCGACGCGGCGATCGTGATCGACGCTGTAGGCGCGAATATCGCGCGCGTTTAGCGTCAAGACCCCGGCATCCACCGCTTTGCGAGGAATGCCATACTTCACCAGCTGCGCCACGAACTCCGGGAACAGCGTCAAAACTTCGATCTTCAAGATCGGCTCAGTAATCCGGCGACCAATCGGCGACGATCTTCTGCGCCGGTAAATCGACCGAAACAATGATCGCTTCGCGCACGAACGGGATTAGCCGCTCAATCTCGCCATCGCTGAGCACCAGCACGTCTTGCGCGCCGTTTTCCATCATCGCGGTGACGCGCCCTAGCGGCTCATTGTCTTTCGACACAACATCCAGACCGATCAAATCGGCCCAGTAATATTGCCCCGCCGGAGCCGCCGGCATTTCGACTCGCTCAACGGCGATGTCTTGCCCGACCAAGGCCGCGGCAATATCGCGATCATCAATCGGAATACCTGCGGCATTGCAAAGCTGAACAACAATACCGTTCGGCTGAACACGACTCGCCACAACCGCTGTCCGGTAGCCGCCAGTTTCACTGCCGAGCCACCAATGTTTGTAATCCAGGATGTTATCGATCGGCCGCGTGTGCGAGACGATTTTCAACCAGCCCTTAATGCCGAAAACCCCGGCGATTTTACCCAGCGTAACGCGGCGCGATTGCTCCATGTCCGAGTGCCGCTGGGTATTTGTAGCGATGCTTAGGCCGCCACTGCAGCCGGAACACCCTTGACCAGAAACGCAACGCGCTCCGAAACTTGGGCGCCGTTGCTCTGCCAATGCGCGATTCGCGCAGCATCAACAACGAGCTTCTGCTCGCCGCCGCGCGCGCTCGGGTTGTAATAACCCAGGCGTTCAATGAACTTGCCGTCACGGGAAGACCGGCTATCGGTCGCTACCACGTGGTAGAACGGGCGTTTCTTGGCACCGGAACGGGCCAGACGAATCTTCACCATATTTTCTTTAACTCTCGAAAGACGGAACGCTGGATACACGAAAGCGCGCGATTGTATAAGCCCGGGCGCCGAAAAGAAAGCCGGAATGAGGCTTTACACGCGCTCAGCCGACTAAGGGACGGAATAATACCGGGCGCGCCGATGAAAGCAGCAATACGAGCAGGATTAGGCAAGGATTCGCCAGAATTGAACTAACGCCCGCGCATTACGCGCACTAGACTGCTGGCCTATCTTTCCCCTTTTCCGGCCGATACGCGCGGTCAGCCACGCAAGGAGACGCTCATGATCGAATTAAATATCAACGGTACGCCCCGCAAACACGAAGGCGACCCGACGATGCCACTGCTTTGGTTTATCCGCGACGAACTGAACTTAACCGGCACCAAATTTGGCTGCGGTATTGCTCAGTGCGGCGCCTGCACTGTGCATCTCGAAGGCCAGCCAATCCGCGCTTGCGTGACGCCGGTTGCGGCGGCAGCTGGGCGCAAGATTACGACAATCGAAGCCGTACACGAAGACAAAGCCGGCTTGGCGATCCAAAGCGCGTGGCGGAAGTTAGATGTTGTGCAATGCGGCTACTGCCAGTCCGGTCAGATTATGTCGGCAACGGCGCTACTGAAAAGCAATCATAAGCCGACCGATGCTGATATTGACGCGGCGATGGCTGGCAACGCCTGCCGCTGCGTCACGTATGTCCGCATCCGCGCCGCCATTCACGAAGCCGCAAAAACGCTGGCCGCTTAACGCGCCTTACGGAGAATTATCATCATGGCAATCAGTGATCGTTTGGGCAGTGACCACGCTGCCGTCAGCAGCCGCATCGCCAACGTCAGCCGGCGGCAATTTCTGCAGGGCGCCAGCGGTTTAGCGCTGGGGCTATACCTCGGGCCGGCATTTGCCGACGAAAGCACCGGGGCTGCGGCTTCCGTATTTGAGCCAAACGCGTTTGTGCGTATTGGCGGCGACAACGTCGTCACCGTTGTTTCCAAGCATTTAGAAATGGGCCAAGGTACGTTCACTGGCCTCGCGACACTCGTCGCCGAAGAGCTGGACGCCGATTGGGCGCAGGTGGTCGTTGAAGCCGCGCCGGCCGACGCGAAGCGTTATGCCAACCTGCTATTTGGCATCCAGGGCACCGGCGGCAGCACCGCAATGGCGAATTCCTGGGAACAGATGCGCAAGGCCGGCGCGGCTGCCCGCGCGATGTTGGTCGCTGCGGCAGCCAGCGAGTGGAAAGTGCCGGCGGCGCAGATCCACGTCGAGCACGGCATTGTCAGCCACGCCGCCAGCAAGCATCAGGCAACGTTTGGCCAACTCGCGGCGAAAGCCGCCCAGCAAGCCGTGCCGACCGACGTAAAATTAAAAGATCCGAAGCAATTCAAACTGATCGGCAGCGTTAAAACGCCGCGTAAAGACAGCGCGGCGAAAACCAACGGCTCGGCGATGTTCACGCAGGATCTGCGGCTGCCGAATATGCTCGTTGCGGTGGTTGCGCATCCGCCCCGCTTTGGCGGCACCGTGAAAAGCGTGGATATGGCAAAAGCGAAAGCCATTGCCGGTGTCGTCGACATTGTGCAATTCGCCGGCAAGCCCGGCGTGTTCCCGGCTGGCGTCGCAGTGCTGGCAAAAAACACCTGGATTGCCAAGCAAGGCCGCGACGCGCTGGTCATTGAATGGGACGATAGCCAAGCGTTCAAACTCAGCTCCGAGGAAATCTTCACGCAATTCCGTGAGCTGGCCAAAAAGCCGGGCCTGCCCGCGCATAGCAGCGGTGACGCCGCCAAAGCGCTGACCGCATCGAATAAGCTCATCGAAGCCGAATATGAATTCCCGTACCTTGCGCACGGCGCAATGGAGCCAATGAATTGCGCGGTGCAGCTCAGCGCTGGCAAATGCGAGATCTGGCACGGCGAGCAGCTGCACACGGCCGATCAAGGCGCAGTTGCTGGGTTTCTCGGCATTCCGCTGGAAAACGTCACGCTGAATCAACTCTATGCTGGCGGCAGTTTCGGCCGGCGTGCAAACCCGAAAGCGGACTTCGTGCTGGAAGCCGTTGCCATTGCTAAAGCGGCCGGCGATAAGGGCATCAAGGCGCCGATTAAGATGGTTTGGACGCGCGAAGAAGACACCCGCGGTGGCTATTATCGGCCTGCCAATCTGCACACGGTGCGCGCCGCGCTCGACGCCAGCGGCAAGCCAATAGCGTGGCAGCAGCGGATCGTCGGGCAGTCGCTTATCAAAGGCTCGCCGTTCGAATCAGCGCTGATCAAGAACGGCATTGACGCGACATCGGTTGAAGGCGCAGATAATCTCCCGTACGCGATTCCCAATCTGCAGGTCGAACTGCATTCGCCGGAATTAGCCGTGCCGGTGCAATGGTGGCGCTCGGTGGGTCATACCCATACCGCGTTTTCGACGGAATCGATGATCGATGAACTCGCAACCGCTGCTGGTAAAGATCCGTACCAATTCCGGCGCGAACTATTGGCCAAACACCCGCGCCACCGCGGCGTGCTGGAGATGGCTGCGGTGAAATCCGGCTGGGGCACACCGTTGGCGGCCAAGGCCGGTGTCAAACGCGGTCGCGGCATCGCGGTGCACGAGTCATTTAATAGCTTTGTCGCCGAAGTGGTTGAAGTCAGCGTACAGAAGGACGGCACGTTCAAGGTCGATCGCGTGGTCTGCGCGGTCGACTGCGGCGTCGCCATCAACCCGGACGTGATCAAAGCGCAGATGGAAGGCGGCATCGGCTACGGCTTGGCGGCCACGTTGTACAGCGAGATCACGCTGAAAGATGGCGTGGTTCAGGAATCGAATTTTGATCGCTATCGGCCGCTGCGGATTAACGAAATGCCGTTGATTCAAGTGCATATCGTGCCGTCGGCTGAGAAGCCCACCGGCGTCGGCGAGCCGGGCACCCCGCCTATCGCGCCGGCATTGGTCAACGCATTATTTGCGGCAACCGGCAAGCGCATCCGCAAATTACCGATTGGGACCCAACTGCAGGCATGATAGTAAGGCTCCTAACCCACTGCAGATAAGCGCATGAACACGCCGCACGAATTCGGCCCGCTAAGGGCCGGATTAGAAAACCTGCGCGCCAATGGCTTTGCCGGCGGCGCAGCACTAGCAACGCTCACGCGCACATTCGGCTCCACCTTCCGCCGGGCTGGCGCGCGGATGCTAGTCTGCGGCGATGGCACCGTCGTCCGTGGGCTTTCGGGCGGCTGCCCGGAAGCCGACATCATCTCCCGCGCGCATGAGGTCATTGGCAGCGGCGCCAGCCGTATCGTCCGCTACGACCGCGAAAACGGGCTCGACGCGCTGCTCGAACTCGGCTGCGGTGGCGAATTGGAAGTGCTGATCGAACCGCTACCCGATGCGACGGCGCTGCAGTTTGCTGACGCCGCAGCGCTGTGCCTGGAGCAGCGCACCAACGGCGTCCTCGCCACCGTGTTTATGGTTGATGGCCGCTGCCTTGCGCCGCTACCGCAACGTTTGGTCTGGAGCGGCGCGGTGCGTGTGAATAGCATCATCCACCCGGGGTTAGCGGCGGCTGTCGTCGCACATGCGGCAGTGCTTAAACCGCAGGCGCCGACGGTCATCCCGTTCGAGGTCGAAGGCCAAGCCTACGACGTGTTGTTTGAAACACTCATTCCCCCGCACGCGCT
>Ga0172379_10011230_pt1 | contig 10707 bp, 9 predicted proteins | sample GrowelOW334metaG_FD_119756 | JGI IMG/M metagenome (GOLD analysis project Ga0172379, IMG submission 119756) | Groundwater microbial communities from an aquifer near a municipal landfill in Southern Ontario, Canada - Groundwater well OW334 metaG | ecosystem: Environmental > Aquatic > Deep... | reverse complement strand
TTGCGGTAAAATAAAATTTTTTAAAGGTGGTAAAGAGAGTTCCAGTTTATCTATAGCTTTTTCCAAATCATTAATTCGCTCATCACCCAACAAATCAAATCCAGTAATGGTTTGTCCTTCAGCACAAGCTAGTTCCGCACCCAGAGCAAACAAATCTTTTTGTATATCTGTTAATTCTTTAGTGCACGCTTCTGCCCCTGCTTGAGCTAAGCACCAACCCAAATGAGCATTAAGCTCGTCCACTGTACCATAAACTTCTAAACGATAATCGCTTTTTTTTACTCGCTTACCACCATACAAACTAGTCTCACCTGTATCCCCGGTTTTGGTATAGATTTTCATATACTTTAATCCAAATATTCATCATTCCCGATCTATCTACCGACAGTTTGGATTCCCGCTTTCGCGGGAATGACAAATTAAAATTAACTTTTTTTATTTGCTATTAGCTATTCGCCATTTGCTAGTTGCTTATTTTAATTCACAAGCGCCGGAGGTGCAGGCCAATTCATGCGAGCCATTGGTTTCATCTTCATACTCATAAGCTGCAATGTTGGCAAAATCTATGTTAGGAAATTTGGCAGCCAACTCTTCATATTTTTCCCTCGAAATTTCTTCGTAAGGCGCTAGCTGATACACGTGATCGTCTTTAGGCAAGAAAGATAAGCCGCCTACCAAATCCCAATTATCAAATACCCAAGTGCCTACTTTAAGCCACTCATCATTACCTACTGAAATAGTGACCGAAGGATTGTGCTCGGTGTAATTTTCTTTGAGTGTTTTCCAAAATTCCAAAAGCTCTAAAGCTGAGACATCGCGACGAGTAATAGCGCCCTCTGGAGCCTTGATAGGAAAATCCAAAACATAAGTACTAGCTTGGCCAGGCACTTGACCGACTTCGGGATGGTAGGGCACGCCAGCGTCTTTCATCATCATAAATAGTGGGTTGTGATTTTCTATGCGCACGCGGCGAATATAATACTTAGCATGCCTAGGGTGCATACCAGAAGCTGAATCAAATAGCTGGGAGCCATTACCAGCCGGCTTGACGCAAGTTACACAAGTAGAAGGATTAATACCAAAACGCTTGGCATATTCTCGGTTAGTTTCTACGGCTACCTCGCGTAGTTTGCGCAAGAAAGCTGAACTGCGTGAAACTTTGCAATCCCAAAACCCAGTGACAGATACTCCGAGGAGTGCTTCTTCTTCACAATGTTTTTTCCAATCAGCTGACAAATAAGGAAAGTCAGTTAAAGAAGCTTGAAAAGTTCCTAAGATAGTGGCTAGCCGCACTTTTTTTACAATATCTTTTTCTGTATCATCGGCTCGAACTACTACTTGGCTCAAGTTACAAAATTGTTTGGACTTCAAAATAATTTCACCACAAGGGTTCACACCAGCTGTTTGCACGTCTGGAGAAAAAATAGGCCAACGACGAACCGGCAACTGCTTTTCTAAACTACCCCGATTAAAAATACCACGCTCGCCTGAACCAGATTTTACTAAATTGATCCATTCGTCTAAGAATTGGCTCAGCTCTGGCTTCTCATTATAAACCGCTGAATTGTTGGCCATCATGCGCTCCGGATGTTTGAGATAAAATTGACCATCTTTAGCACCACGCATTTCCACATCGTCTACATCAGACAAAGAAATTAAAGCACTGCGCCTGACGCCGCCCATTACCACCACTTCACCAATTTTACAGGCTATATCGTGCACATCTAAGGTAGTGAGATGTCGGCCTTGGCGGGAGAGCATTTTAGCACGTGAAAATTCTAAAAGTGCTTTCAAGGGCCCAGGTCCTGAAGCACGCCCACCCATAACTTTAAGCCGAGCACCCTGCGGGCGAACTTTACTATAATCAAAATCAATATCTTTACCTTCGGACCAAGTCTTAAGGCCCAAAGTTAAGGCATCACACCAGCCTTCTTTACTGTCTTGCACCACATGAGTAAAAAGCTTGGCGCCAGTCTGCCGTTTGATAATAGGCAATTGCTCTACTGTTTGCCGCTCCACAGAAAAACCAGCACCGGTACCACACATTAATATATACATTATCTCAGCAAAATCCTGCCAAGAAGCCGGAGCTACATAAGAACAATTGTAAGCGCAAACATTGGTCGCCTTAGCTGCATCGCCCGCTGCCCAGAGTAAACGCATAGAACCCAGTGCATCCATTTTAAGCATAGACTCTTTTATTTCTGCATATTCATTGTCAGTCAACTTACTGCCCAGCACCTCGCGCATATAAGTCATATAGCGAGAAATAGTTTCTACCCAAGTCTCTCGTCGGCCTTTGTCCGGCAACCATTTGGAATAGGTAGTGTAATAAACAAATTCAGCCAAAGTATTACGGAAATATTTTTTACTATCCTTAGCTAAAGCTTTTACTTCATCTGGCACTGGACGCTTAGCCTGCCTCATTTTGGTATGCTCTTCACGATACAGAATATAGGCCTTAGAAGTTTTAAACCACTTAGACCTCATAAGCACGAGCTCCACTATGTCCTGCACTTGCTCTACGGTGGGGGTAATATGCCCATCGTACACAGCTTCTAATTCCTCTGCTACCCGAAAAGCCAAACGAGCAGCCTCAGCTCGATCAAACTCTTTGGTTTCTAAACCTGCTTTAGTGATAGCCTCTACTATTTTCTTAGGATCAAAAGGAACTACTCTACCATCACGTTTAATAATATTAGTTATCTGGGCGACCTTTGGTTGCACTGTAACTTTAGCTGGAGTAGTAGGAGAGGCTGGTTGAGGCATATAAATTTGTTTTGTTAGGAATTAGATTTTAATAAAAATTAATTTACACCATGATTTATCTTTTAGCCACGCGCCGACCCAAACCTTGTAGTTCTTGAGTAAAACTAGCTACGTCTTGAAAAGAACGATAGACACTAGCAAATCGTATATAGGCTACCTCGTCAAAAGTACGCAACCTTTTCATTACTACTTCACCCACCTCACGCGAAGTTAACTCTGTTTTACGGCGACGCTGCAAATCACGCTCTATTTTTTGCAGTAACCCCCTAAACTGTTCAGCTGTGTAAGGCCTTTTTTCTAGGGCATGCTTTAAACCATTGGCTAGCTTTTCTTTATTATAAGGTTCCCTACGGCCATCCCGCTTAATAATCGTTAGATCCAAAATTTCACTTTCTTCTACAGTAGAAAAGCGAAAATTACACTTGCCGCACTCCCGGCGGCGGCGAATGGTTAGGCCATCGGCCGAAACCCGCGAATCTGTGACTTTGCTGTCAAAATAGTTGCAAGCGGGGCAGTGCATAGAATATGAATAAACTACTATATCTAGTAGTACCGAAGTATATTGTACCCCTATATATAGTACTAGGTCAAAGTGGCTAAAATGCTAGATTTTTAATAGTTTTTTAGCACTGATTCACCTGCGCCGAACTTTAATTGTGGATAACCTAAAAACTTTTGACTTAAAAAATAAGCCTATTTTAGGCTTAGATAAATTAAACTATAAATCCGCTAAATTTTATAACCTTATAGCTTAAACTTGGTTTAATTCGTAAGATTTTGGCTCTTTATTAATACCTAAAAGAATCACGCCAAAGAATATGGGCAAAATAGCCACTAACTGCCAAACAGTGGGCCATTGGCCTAAGAAAAACCAAGCAAATACCAAGGTAAATAAGCTGGAAATAACGCCCAAAGCATTGGCCTTAGTCACGCTTATCCTATGAATACCCTCGATCCATAAAATTTTTGACACACCTAGCAACATCACCCCATTTATCACTAAAAACCCTATTGAACCACTAATTTGATTGGCTATTATTTGTTCGCCAAAGATGTAAGCTAATAAAAAAAGTATTGGAGTTGCCACCACACTCCTAACAAACATGATAACCTCGCTACTCACCTTTTGACGCGCTCGCCTTTGATAAAAATTACCAAAAGGCCCAAAAAAAGCAGCCAACAAGACTAAAATATCTCCTGACTGAAATTTAGTAAAGTTAGGCGATAGCACTACCACTGCTCCAACTAATAATAAAATGGCACCAGCAATATGCTTCCGAGAAATATATTCTTCATGCCAGATATTAAAAAGTAAATAACTAAATAGTGTTTCAGTCAAAGCTATAATGCTAGCGTTGCCAGCACTGGTATACTTGAGCCCAAAGAAGAAAAAAACATAAAACAAAATGGCTATATAAAAAGTCATCCATAAAATATCAACCAACGCTGATTTATTTTTTATCTCATGAAATTTTCCTCTGACCCAGACTACTCCACCAAAAAATAAAGCAGCAAAAAAGGTACTGCCAGCCAAAGCCAGCAAAGGCGAAATATGGTTGTTATAGGAAAGTATAATGATGACAGGAAATAGTCCCCACAATAAAGCTTCAAAAAATATAAACAACTCCCCTTGTCTGTCTCGCGATAATAACATAATAATTATTTAGCTATATTATAACTCCTAATCAAATAAAACAAAAACATCCTAATGGTGATCAGGATGTTCTTAAAATAATTTAATCTGATTCTTAGGGCTTGAGCTTGCGCCTAATAAAGGCCGGAATATCATACTCGTCTTCTACCTTACTAGCTGAGTCTGATTTGGTGGGAGTAGATGGAATAACGATTTTAGGGCTGATGGGCCTTTCTTGAAACACAGCTGGCTCCTCATTTTTAGGCGTAGGGACTCTTTCCTGTTTTAAAAAGGCTGGAGTAGGTGAAGGATGTGGCAGTTCAGCTGTAGTGTTGCGGCCGCTCAAAAGATTCTTCTTAGCCCCTTGGCCAAAGCCTGTGGCTATAACTGTAACTTTAACTTGATCTTTCAAAGAATCATCTATTACCGCGCCAAATATAATTTTGGCATTAGGATCAGCCGACGCTGTAATCACGCGAGCCGCTTCGTTTACTTCATACATAGTAAGATCTGGTCCACCAGTAATAGTAAAGAGCACACCCCTAGCGCCATCAATGCCTACTTCCAAAAGTGGGGAATCTACTGCGGCTTTGGCAGCATCAGTTGCTCGAGACTCACCGCTACCTACGCCAATACCCATCAAAGCCGAACCAGCGCCCGACATAATGGCCTTAACATCAGCAAAGTCTACATTGATAAGCCCAGGCACAGTTACTAATTCAGAAATGCCTTGTACACCTTGGCGCAAAACTTCGTCACAAATAGCAAAAGCTTCTAGTAAAGAAGTTTTTTTATCAATTAATTGCAAGAGTCTGTCGTTAGGGATAGTAATAATAGCATCTACCTTATCAGCTAGATCATCATGCCCACTTTCGGCCACTGCTCGACGCTGTGCACCTTCAAAAGCAAATGGTTTAGTAACAACTGCAATAGTCAAAGCACCGGCTTCTTTAGCTAGCTCAGCTACTAAAGGCGAAGCGCCTGTACCAGTTCCACCACCCAAACCGCAAGTAATAAAAACCATATCAGCTCCCTTTAAAGCTTCTTTGACTTCCTCGCGACTTTCTTCAGCTGACTTACGACCTAAATCTGGATCCATACCAGCACCCAAGCCGCGAGTGGTAGTGCCGCCAATGTGTATTTTTTGTGGGGCTCGAGAATGGTGCAGGGCTTGAGCGTCGGTATTGACTGCTACAAATTCCACTCCACGAATTTTAGCAGACACCATACGATTAATAGCCGCTCCGCCTGAGCCACCGATACCTACTACTTTTATTTTTGCAAAAGTTTCTATATCAGGTTTGACTTCCATAAAGATAGAGCTGTGAATTAATAATAAAAATTAAATAATTTAGGGAGCTAGAGCACCGAACCATTTCTTAACTACACTAGTAACCTGCTGCACTGATTTAAAACGAGGCCAGTGTGAGCCTGGTTCAACAGTTAATTGAGCTACACTCCAACGTACCAAACCAATAGCTGTGGTAAAAGACAAGTCGTTTACTTTTTCTAAAGAACTAGACACATCCATGGCATAACCCAAACTAGCTGGCAAACGAAATTGTTTCTTAGCTATTGCCACTAAGCCTGGCAATTTGGCACCGCCACCGGTTAACACTATGCCGGCTGGTAAAGAACCGGAACGATCTATTTTTTTAAGCTCTTTATCTACTAGGTCAAATATTTCTTCTAATCTAGCTTCTATAATTTCGGCCAGCTGACGGCGATTTATCATACCCTCTTCGTTAGATATATCAGCCAGATTGACTTCTTCTCTTTTATTTACCTCTTCTACTAAAGCATGACCATAATCTATTTTTAATCTTTCGGCTACGTCTATAGAGGTGCGCAAGCCGATGGCAATATCATTAGTAATGTGCCCAGAACCAACTGGTAAAATAGCTACGTGCAAAGGATCCCCTTCTTCGCACACCAATAAACTAGTAGTCGAGCTGCCAATATTTACCACGGCTACACCTAAATCTTTCTGCCGCTTAGAAACTACTGCTTCGGCATTGGCTAGAACTCCTACGACAATATCTTCTATATCCACTCCCGTGCGATAAACACATTTAGTTACATTTTTAATTTGAGCTGACTGCCCTTCAATAATTTGAGCCTCTACTTCTAGCCTCACCCCTGTCATACCAACCGGATCTTTGATACCTGGCTGACTGTCTACTGTAAAGCTGCGCGGCAAGACATGCAAAATTTCGTAATTAGGTGGAGTGGCTACCGCTTGAGCAGCTTCAATAACTCTTTTCACATCATCTTCGCCTATTTCGCCATTGGGTTTAGAAACTGCTATAACACCGTGACTAGCTTGGGCCAAAATGTGACTGCCATTAATAGCTACCCAGGCATGTTCAATGGGTGCACCAGTCATACGCTCTATTTGCTCTAAACCACTGGACATGGAAGAAACCGCATCTTCTATACTAGTAACTACTCCTTTGTTTATTCCCTCCGATGGAACTTCGGCTAAGGCTACAATTTGCAAATGAGGCTGACCTGGTTGGCTCTGAGCAACCGCAATACGAATTGCGCTAGAGCCAATATCTATACCTGTTATAAGTTGAGGTTGAGCCATGAGATAAACTATAACTAATACCTTATAGTATAAAACTTTTCCCTTGCTCTAACAAGGGAAAAGTAGTGAATAATTTTATTGTTCAGTGAAAAAAGCTTTAGAGAAACAAATCAAGCCGAGCTCCACAACAAAACAGCAATAGCTAAAGCCCCCAAAACCAAAATAAATACAGCTGAAGCTAATAAATCTTTAAGCACAGCTACATGCACAGCTAAACGAGGCTCTATAATATCTAAAATTCTTTCTAAAACTGTATTCAAAACCTCCGCACTTAAAACTAAAGTTATCACTAAGATAAGAATAGACCAACCCAAAGAAGACAAACTAAAATACCAAGCTAAAAACAAAGCTACTGTACCCGCAACTAACTCCCAGCGGAAACTGCGCTCGCGGCGAATAATATAAACTAATCCCTTTTGAGCAAAACGAAATTTTTTATAAATAATAGAGAATAACATACACTTATAATTTTTAATATCTAATTTCTAAATTCTAAAAAATCCAAAAATTTTAAAAAAGAATAGAGAAGTTAGAAGTTAGGAGTAAGGAGTAAGAACTTTTAATTTATTTTATTTATCTCTTACTGCCTACTCCCATCTCCCTACTTCAAACTATTTAAAATTTTCTTTTCTAAAGCGCGCATAACCTTACGCTCGCCTGGCTTCATATGATCATAACCTGCTAAATGCAATAAACCATGTATTAATAAAATATCTAGCTCGCGAGCCAAAGAATGCTTACGACGCTTGGCCTGTGCTTGTGCCTGATATAAACAAACTATCAATTCCCCTGCTATGGGCTTGTTTTGGTAAATGAAAGATAAAATATCTGTTGCTTTGTCATGTTTTCTATAAGTTTTGTTAAGCTGACGTATACGACTTTTACTCACCATCACTATCCCTACTTCAAAAAAAATCTGTTTAACTTCTTTCTTTGCCAATTTTAATATCTTCTGCACTCGACTTAAAAAAAACGACGGTACCATGCCCCGCGTTCCTACCTCTTCATTTATTAACCAAATTTTAGTTAAACTCATTGGTAATCTAAATATTAGTATTTAAATTAGAGTTCAAATCATTATTAGTGTTGTTATTAGAATTATTAGTGTTTAAATTTGTATTGTTGTTAGAATTATTACCACCACCGCCAACCACAGCTCCGTTTCCTGCAGTCACCTGAAAAGACCTAAGCATGGCTCGGAATAAAGCGTAATAAGAAATCTCAGTACGTGTACCAATATTGTAACTTAAAGTAAATAAATAACGATCAGTAGCCAGATAAACATTCAAACCGTCCAGTGACATGGCCCAAGTATTAGTACCAACTGTCACGGTTGGCACTTCGGTAACATCTAAGTTGGGAACTTGTTTGGCATACCAGCCTTGGGCTGTTAAATGTTCTGGATTATCCACTACCAACACTTCTATAAATTCCTCATCAGCTCCCATAAACCTAACCTCTGATTCTTCTTTGTCAACCGCTTTAGCTAACCAAACCGTAGGATACTTAACCGAATAACCAAAACGAGTATTAGTATAAGTAGCTAAATTTTTGCTAGTAGCCAAGCGAGCCGACTCGCCTATAGCTGGATCATAATCATTGTTTACTTCCAAACCATCATTATAACTATCACCATCAGTATCTGGTTTCTGCGGATCAGTTAAAAATATTTTTTCTTCCGCGTCGGTTAAACCATCATGATCTGAATCTGCAGTAAAGGTGGGTACTTGAACATTACGCGGTGTGCCTGGCTCAGTAGTAGGTTGAGCAGCTGCAATATCTAAACCATTGGGACCAGCTTCATGATTGCCAGAACTTAAACCAGCAGTACCTTCTTCTAAAGTAAATTTGATAGCGTAAACAGTTCCGTCCATACTCTCATAAACATAGCTATTGCTTCCGCCGCTGGGATCTTGGGGTATAGCCTCAAAATACAGTGTGCCTTGTTTTTGTTCAACTGGTGTAAAACCGGCTGAACTTAAAATTTTAGTACTGTCTTGCCCTAAAGTAATAGGTAACGGTGCAATAGGATATTTTTTTACATCATTAAAGTAAAGTCTGAGTGCTGCTTGTAAACTAGTAACATCACGAAATCTATCTCGATCACGTTCGGCTGGTGTGACTTGTGGGGTGGTAACTGGCGGCTCAGCAGGCGGATTTGGTTCAGTAGGCTGTTCTACCACCGGAGTGTTGGTTGAAGTATTAGTGTTAGAACTCGACTGACCACCCTTAACAAAGAAAAAATAAATGCCAACCGCTAAAGCTAAAGCAGCTAATACTCCTAAACTTATCCATAACCACATTTTATTACCTTTGTTACCAGCGTCAGATACCAAAGGGCTGATAGGAACGGCTGGGGTAACATTTCTACTACCACCAGTTAGTGACGGCATGGTATAAACTTCACCCCAAGCCTCAGCTGGCGATTTGGGTGAAGATGGTGGAACAGCATTGCCAGGTACTGGATTAGTGAGTGGCTGAGGCGAAGATGGATTGTAATCGGTTTTTTGTTCTAATTCAAACACAAAATATAAAAATTATGGCTGAGTTGGATTAGGTAAATTTAATAGCTTGCCCGGACCGTTTGGGTCATAACCACTTTGCACCTCTAGACCATCGGGATAAGTATCGCCGTCAGTATCTGGATTTAAAGGATTGGTCCGATAGATTTTAACCTCTTCCCTATCAGACAAACCATCACCATCAGTATCAAATAAATTAGGATTAGTACCCAAAGCAATTTCCTCTTCGTCAGTTAAGCCATCGCTATCAGAATCTATGGCTGGCGGAGGAGTATTAACTGGCGGCTGAGGATTTTCATTAACCGGTGGAGTTACTATATTATTATTGGTTGGCTGAGTCTGATCTGCGGTAGTGGTTTCTGTAGTGGTAGTAGCTGAACTCCACCACAAAAATCCTCCCAAGGCAGCAATGATTAAAGCTAAGATCAACCATATCCACCAACGATGCCACCATTGCACTCGTACTATATCTGATATAGGCTGCTCTGCTGTGCCAGCTAATCCAGGCCCAGGAACAGATAATCTGGGCACACTGGCATTATCTGAATCAGAAAAAATATCCTCCACCGGAGTAATTGGAGTAGGCGGTGGAGCGACTCCATCTGGAGTGGGTGGTACTGATTGGTTGGGTGTAAAATTGTCAAACATAAAAAAGAAATTTTTACTTCTGCGCCACGGACGCAGAGCACCTCGATTAATTTTATTCCTCCCAAGTCCACTGTAAGTGGATGGGAAAGAACAAGTTGCCTATCTTTAATGTTAAGAGTTAATAGTTATTATGTAAAGTGGGTGAATTCAATAATTAATTACTATACTTCAAAATATCTTACCCCACTTTTTAGGGCGCAGCTATAGTTTGGCTAAACTTTACTGTAATACTCTTATTACCATTCATCACAATACCGCACGGGCTACCACTACAGCCACTCCCAGTAAATACCACAAACTGAGAACCAGAATCTGGGATAGCTGACACATTAATACTAGTACCAATATTAATTGCTGTTGTACAAACGGCATTGCGACAAGCCGATAAATTAGGCGTGCCCACTGGAGTGGTTGACACTACTCCCATGCCAGTACTAGTAGGATCCCTAGTAACAGTCAAGGTATACTGAATTTTATTAAAAGTAGCTGTAATGCTCCTAGCTACACTCATGGCAACTGTACAAGTGCCAGTTCCTGGACAAATC
>Ga0172379_10011229_pt1 | contig 10708 bp, 9 predicted proteins | sample GrowelOW334metaG_FD_119756 | JGI IMG/M metagenome (GOLD analysis project Ga0172379, IMG submission 119756) | Groundwater microbial communities from an aquifer near a municipal landfill in Southern Ontario, Canada - Groundwater well OW334 metaG | ecosystem: Environmental > Aquatic > Deep... | reverse complement strand
TGTTCTTTCAAGAAATAGATTTTCGCGATACGACGACCTGATCGTCGAACCGCAGATCAATATATTGGATATCTTTTGTTTCACTGTTTTGCACAAACTTCTGCCAGAAGGCGTCGAGCTTCACGAGCTTCTTTGCCGTTTCTCCCTTGCCGAAGATGATCGGAATTCCCGTATCGAACGAGAAGAGGACCATATCGTGCCCTTTCCGCACGCGGATCTCGGAGATCGTGTGAAAGAGATTATCGCTGACCGCTTTCGACGTTTTGATGATCTCCAGCGCATCGAGGACATCGGGATTCATGATCTTCTGTCCGCTTTGAATTCCCCCTGTCGAGTCGTATCCGCTGATGACCGGAATATCGTACGTCTCCGTCGAGGGGAGGTACGGAAGAACGATCCCGTCTTCATCAATATAGAAGAGGTCGTGCGCCACGAGCATCGCCGCCGGCTTTCGTTCTTCGATCGTTACGCTCAGCATCTCCGGCGAATCGCGCTTCACCACGGCCTGCTTCACGAAACTATTGGCGATGATGTTCTGCTGGATCGCCGTCAGATCCATGTCAGCCATCGGAACATTCGGCTTCAGTTTCATGAGATGAATGATATCGTCCTTCGACAGGATATGGATTCCCTCGACTACCACCTGGCGGACAGGCACATGCTGCTGCCATTTTGCTTTCACCAGCAGTGTTGCCAGGATAAACAGTGCGAGGAGGAAAAGCCACACATACACACGTGTACCGTATGTTCTCTCTTCCTGCAGGGGAATATGTTCTTGTTCGGGTTCCACTCTTTATTTCGATTCTTTCAAAAATTGTTCTCCAAATTTCCAGATATCTCCCGCACCCATCGTTATGACGATGTCCCCTTTTTTGGTGATCTTTTTCAGGAATGCCGGAATTTCTTTTTTGTCCTGAACGTAGTGCACTTCCTTGTGGCCGAATTGTTTCGCCGCATTCACGATCAACTCGCCCGTCACACCCTGGATCGGTTCTTCCCTCGCCGGGTACACATCGGTCACCACCAGCACATCCGCCAGTAAGAACGCTTTGCCGAATTCTTCATAGAAGTCACGCGTGCGTGAATAGAGATGCGGCTGAAATACACAGACCACTCTTTTTCTCCAACCGGATTTGGCTCCGCTCAGTGTCGCTTTGCATTCCGTGGGATGATGGGCGTAATCGTCATACACTTCAATGCCGTTCACTTCCCCTTTCTTTTCCCACCGGCGGTACACTCCGGTAAATTTCTCAATGCCCGCTTTTGCTTTTTTAAACGGAACGCCGATGTTCAATCCTACGGCAATGGCTGCCAGGGCATTCTGCACATTGTGCTTGCCCGGAATTTGGAGCGTCACGGTCCCGAGTTCGGCGGAGTTGTGGATGACCGTAAATGTCGTCATGTTCTGTTTGTGCGAAATGTCGACCGCCTGAAGATCGGCCTGCGGCGAATGCAGTCCGTAGGTGATGATTTTTTTCTTGTTCAGCTGCGGCATGATATCCTGCAATGCCGGCTCGTCCAGGTTCAACACAATGAAACCGTAAAAAGGGACTTTGTTGGAAAACTGCACGAACGCCCCTTTGATATCTTCGAGATCGCGATAGCAGTCGAGATGATCCGTTTCGAGCGTCGTCAACACGGCAATGGTCGGGGTGATCGACAGGAATGACCGGTCGAATTCGTCCGCTTCGACCACGATGAAATCCCCTTTCCCAAGACGGGCATTCGTTCCTCCGAGCCCGTTCAATTTTCCGCCGACGATCACCGTCGGGTCGAGGCCCCCTTCCATCAGGACCAGGCTCGTCATCGATGTCGTTGTGGTTTTCCCGTGTGTTCCTGCTATTCCGATCCCGTATTTGAGCCGCATGACTTCAGCCAGCATTTCCGCGCGCCGGACGATCGGAATTTTTCTACGGATCGCTTCCTGCACTTCGGGATTATCGTTGATCACTGCGGACGAATAGACGACGGTATCGACATCGTCTGCGATATTTCCGGCCCTGTGTCCTTCATACACCGTTGCCCCGAGCGACTGGAGCCGTTCCGTCACATCGCTCAACGCGCGGTCCGAGCCGCTGACGGCGAATCCCTGGTCCATGAGAATTTCGGCGATCCCGCTCATGCCGATGCCGCCGATGCCGATGAAATGTAATTTTTTAATCGAAGAGAACATGGTTTCCTAAACTTCTTTTTTTCTGAATTGAAATCGTTTCTTCCCCCGTTTCGGGACATGCACCGCTATCGCGTGCATCTGCTGCAACAGTTCTTTTTCCTTTTCATACCGTCCGATGCGGATCCTGTAGGAACGGCGGCGCCCTTTCACTTTAACGATCACCACCTGATACCGTCCCGCGGTCTGTACTCCGCGCTCTTTCCCGATGTGGATCCACTCGATCTCATCGATCCGGATCGACCGCTTGTTGAACCTGTGTTGAAAAATAATTTCTTTCTCGGTCACGATCAGTTTCCGGTCCCGCACCCTGTTGAGCAGCAGCATTCCGAACGCCTCCAGCACAAAGAACATAATGATGTACAGAATCGGGTCGTGGAACACAACCGTCAGACTGTCCCGGAGGAATGTTCCGACGAAGCCGGCGTAGATGATCAGCGTCACCAGGTAGATCAGCGCCTGCTGGTAGTAAAAATCCAGTTTATATTTATATTCGTGATGCATTCGCTGTTATGTGTAAAATTTTTTCGGCGATCTCTTTCCCCGCTTCGGACTTTCCGAGCGCCAGGCTTTTTTCATGCATCGCGTGCCGCGCCTCGGCATCCCACAGCAGCGATGTCGCTTCTTTCACCAGCACTTTTTGCAGCTGCGAATCGTCGATCATCATTGCCGCCCCGGCGTCGACCATCGTCTTCGCATTCAACTCCTGATGACGTGCCGCGGCGAGCGGATACGGCACCAGGATCGCCGGTTTTCCCAGCCGCGTCAATTCCGCCAGTGTCGTGGCGCCGGCTCTGGAGATCACGACATCCGCAACCGCATATCCGTAATCCATTCGATCGATGTATTTCATCACTTTGATATTTTCGTGGTGCTGCACCGTCATGCCCGCCTGCGTACCCGTTTCTCCCGTCTGCCACACGATCTGAAAATCATGATCAACGGCATCCTGCACAAGCGCCGGCATCGCTTTATTGATCGACGATGCTCCCAGACTTCCGCCGAATGCAAAAACGGTTTTCTTCTCTTTCGATAATCCGAAGAACCGATAGGCATCATCACAGTTCACCGCCGAAAGTTCTTCCCGCGTCGGATTGCCGACAACTTCAGTCCGCGCTTTCGAACTCAGCCATTTTTTGGTCACCTCAAATGTGATGAAGACTCGATCGACGACCGGCGCCAGCATCCTTGTCGTCACGCCGGGATAACTGTTGCTTTCATGGACGACCGTCGGTATCCTCAACAGCGATGCGATAAATAAAATCGGTCCGCACACATATCCTCCCGTGCCGACCACCACAGAGGGCCGTACCCGCATCATGAGAAAGAACGACTGCACAAGCGAAACGATCACTTTCACCGGAAAGAGGAGTGTATTCAATTTCACTGTCCTGCTGAAACCGCTGATCCAGATCGTCAAAAATTCGTACCCTTTCCGGGGCACCACCCGCGCTTCGATCTTCTTCTTCGTCCCGACAAAGACGATCCGCGCCGCCGGTTCGCGCTTGACAATTTCTTCTGCAATGGCAATGGCAGGATACAAGTGACCGCCGGTTCCGCCTGCAGCAAAAAGTATTGTCATATCAGTTATAGATCTTTCCGACAGACGGTTCCGGGTGAACGATCGGATCGACAAACGCCCGTTCTCTCGGATGAAGATCGGTCTGCGATGAAATATTCAATAACACACCAATGGCAAAAGATGAAAAAATGATCGCCGACCCGCCGTAACTTACGAACGGCATCGGGAGTCCCGTCGTCGGGGCCAATCCCAGCGTCACGAGCGCATTTCCCAGCGCATAAACCACGATGGTGGAGGTGATTCCAATCGCAAGATATTTTCCAAAATCATCCGGTGCGTTCCGTGCGATCTTCAATCCCCGCAGCAAAATGGTGAGAAAGAGGAACATGAAGATCAATGTCCCGATCAATCCGTACTCTTCGCCGACGATGGAAAAGATAAAATCGCCGTACGATTCCGGCAGGAAGAGATCGCGCTGCTTGCTCATTCCCATGCCGACACCGAAGATCCCGCCGTTCCCGAATCCGATGATCCCCTGCATCAACTGGTAATTCGCCGTCGACGTAACCGCTTCGTCTCCGCCGAACCCGACATAGGTCAGGATGCGTTTCATTCTGTACGGCGCGCTCACCATGTAGATGAGCAGTGCCGGGATGAGTGCCGACAGCGAAAGAAAGACATGTTTCATCCGTGCGCCGCCGACGTACACCAGGATCATTCCGAGAATGAAGATCAGCGTACCGGTGCTGAAGTTCGGCTGGATCATCACCAGCACCACCACGCCTCCGATCCAGATCATTAGCGGCATAAACCCCGTTTTAAAGTCCGCCAGTTTCTCTCTCTTATTCGAGAGTAAAAAAGCGAGATGGAACAGCAGCGCAAACTTCGCGATTTCGGAGGGCTGGATACTGAATCCTCCGAGCGACAGCCACCGTGCGGCTCCTTTCACTTCGCCGCCGAGCGCCCGCGTTGCCACCAGCAGCAGCATCGACAAGATTAACACCCATTTCGTCAGCGGCTTATATTTTTTGTAATCGATGTTCATCGCAACGAACATCGCCACGAGTCCGGCAAAGATCTTGACGATATGTTTGTTCACCAGCCCGCTCGACGACTGCATTTTCTGCATTGCCCATGTCGACGATGCGCTGTACACGACAAACGTGCTGACGACCATCAAGAGCAGGACGACAAAAAGAATGATCCGGTCGATATGATTTCTCTGTGATGCCATTATGCCAATGCCAGGACCAGTTGTTTGAAAATTGTTCCCCGCTGTTCATAGTCGACGAACCAGTCGAACGAAGTGCATGCCGGCGCAAGAAGCACGACATCTCCCCGTCCCGCCAGCGAGGTCGCAACATCGACCGTTTTTTTCATCGATGCGATGTTGGGGATCTCGTGTCCGATCGTTTCCACTTTTTCCGTACGGACTTTCCCGGCAAAATTCTTCACGATCGTGTCTGCCGAATATCCCGTGGCAACGATCGCTTTCACCTTCTGCTCGACCAGTCCGTAGATCGTGGAATAGTTGTTCCCCTTGTCTTTACCCCCCATGATCAGGACGATCGGTTCGTCGTAACTCTTCAGGGCAACTTCCACCGCTTCGACGGTCGTCGCTTTGGAATTGTTCACGTACTTGATCCCGTTCACCTCCCGCACGAATTCCTGGCGGTGTTCCACTCCTTTAAAATTCCGCAGCGTCGACTTGATGTATGCCGGCGTGATTCCCATCCACTGCGCCGCGAGCGCCGCCGCCATGGCATTCTGAAGATTGTGCTTTCCCTGAATGCTGATCTCGTCCACCGGTACAATCGGCGTCTTATTGTTCCTGACGATCGTTGTCAGCATATTCTCTTCAATAAAAGCGCCGCTGCTCACTTTCTGCTTTGTGCTGAAACGGATCACCTGCGATGCCGTCTGCCCGGTTTTCTTCGCCGTCCATTCATCGTCCGCATTGCAGATCAGCACGTCGTCCTGTTTCTGGTTCATAAAAATGCGCGCTTTCGACGATGCATACTGCTCCATTGAATGATTGTACCGGTCCATATGGTTCTGCGTGATATTCAAGATGACGGCGACGGACGGACGAAACGTCGTGATACAATCGAGCTGAAAACTGCTCACCTCCAGAATAACAGCAGTCTCTTGATCAGCGTCCAGAACGACGGATGAGAATGCCGTTCCAATGTTACCCGCAACAACGTGTTTTTTCTTTGCATCGCTGAACATCCTCCCTAATAGTGTTGTCGTCGTTGTTTTTCCGTTACTTCCCGTTACCGCAATGATAGGACCCCGACAAAACCAACTTGCAACTTCTATTTCCGCAACCACCGGTATTCCACGCTGTTGTGCTTCAATCACGACCGGCGCATTCGTCGGAACGCCCGGACTGATCACCATCAAAGAACAATCGTACACCCGTTCACTGTGCCCCCCGTATTCGCATTCGATCTGCTCCCCGCGAAGTTCTGCGCAGTGCTGCTGCGTCCGTTCGCCGCTCCCGAAATCGCTCACAAACACCGAAGCATGCTGTCTCTTCAACAGCTGTGCTGCAGCGATTCCGCTCCGTTCCGCACCGATCACTGAAATTTTCGTACCGCTCAATTCTTCTTTTTTCACACTCACACTACCGTACTTTAAATGTTGTCAAACTCAGGATCATCAGCAGGATCGCGATGATGTAAAACCTGGTCACGATCTTCGGCTCGGTCCATCCAAGCAATTCGAAGTGATGGTGGATCGGCGCCATTTTGAATATCCTTCTTCCTTCGCCGTACCGCTTTTTGGTGTACTTAAAATAGACCCGCTGAAGGATCACCGATACCGTTTCCATAAAGAAGACGCCGCCGAGAATCGGCAGGATCAATTCCTTCTTTGCCATCACGGTCAATGCGCCGATGGCTCCGCCCAGTGCCAGCGATGCGGTGTCTCCCATAAAGACCTGTGCGGGATAGGAGTTGTACCATAAGAATCCGAGCGACGCACCGACAAGTGCAATACAGAAAATGATCAGCTCGCCGTTCCCGCGCAGGTAAATGATATTGAGGTACTTACTGAACTCGATGTTGCCGGAAATGTACACGATCAATCCAAGCGTCATCGCCACGATTCCGGTCGTCCCGATGGCAAGGCCGTCCAGCCCGTCCGTAAGGTTGACGGCATTGGAGGTTGCGGTGATAATGAAGATCACCAGCGGGATATAGAAAATTCCGAAATCGACGACCAGGTTCTTGAAGAACGGGACCGTCGTCACCGTATTGGCGTGGATCGTTTTCAACTCGGGCATCGCGAACAATACGTATCCGAGAACCGCACCGACGGTCACCTGTCCGATAATTTTATACCGCGCGATCAATCCCTCTTTTTGTTTTTTCACAACCTTCAGATAGTCATCCATGAATCCGACAAAACCGAGCCCCGCCGTGACAAACAGGATTAGGAGGATGTACGTATTCGTTAGATCGGCCCACAACAGCGTCGGGATGAGCACCGATGCAAGGACGATAATTCCCCCCATCATCGGAGTTCCGGCTTTCTGTTTATGCCGCTCCGGCGCCCCCTCGCGGTACGCCGAGACGATCCCTTTCTCTTTCAGCATCGTGATCACTTTGCCGCCGATGACGAAACTGATGAACAATGCGGTGATCGCTGCCGCCGCAGAACGGAACGTCAGATACTTCACCACACCGAAACCCGGCGGGCTGTACGTTTGTTCAAGCCAATAGAGGAAATGATAGAGCATTACTGGACCATTGATTGTTGTGGCACTTGTTCCAAGAGCCGGTGAACGACCTCTTCCATTTTCATTCCACGGGATCCTTTAATGAGCACAACATCCCCGGGATGCAGGATCTTCTTCAACTCGCTGCTGAGGTCATCTTTTGAATCGAAATGCCTCGCACCGCTGCCGAATGCCTCGGACGTATATTTTGAAAACGGTCCGTGGGCAAACAGGCCGTGAAAATTCATGCCGGAGGCAATCGCCCCGATATTCGTATGTTCCCTTTTTGACGATTCGCCGAGCTCCTTCATATCGCCGAGTACGACAAACTTCCTTCCCCCCGTCTGAACCGACGCCAGCGTCTTCAGTGCGGCAATGACGCTGTCCGGATTTGAATTGTACGTATCATTCAGCAGCGTGATGCCGTTCTGCGAAAGAACTTCCATTCGCTTCGCGGCGGACGAAAAATGCTTCACTGCCGAAATGATCCGTTTCTCTTTCACTTTCAATTTCAGTCCGACTGAAATTGCCGCAAGCGCGTTGACGGCGTTATGCAGACCCGGAACCGGCAGCGCGACATGAAATTTTTTGCTTTTCTTCGGATAGACACACTCGAACCGGGCGCGTCCGAGTTCATCCATCTGTATTTTCTTCGCGCGGATATCCGCTTTTTGATTGATTCCGTAGCCGATCGATTTTTTTACCGTGCCGCCCTTCCTGAAAAGGAACGGGTCGTCGTAATTGATGAACGCCGTTCCGTTGTTCTTCTCCAGATACCGGAACAGTTCCGTTTCCTCTTTCGCAACACCCTCTTCATCCCCGAAAAATTCAAGATGTTCTTTTCCAATATTCGTAATAAGTCCGTGCGTCGGCTCCGCCAATTCGCACAGGTATTTCAATTCCCCGAAATGATTCGTGCCGATCTCCACCACGGCGATCTCGTGCATTCGGTCAAGACGAAACAGCGTCTGCGGAACCCCGATGTGATTGTTGAGATTCCCTTCCGTTGCCAGCACCGTATAGGTCGATCGAAGCACTGCTGTCACCATTTCTTTTGTCGTTGTTTTCCCGTTGCTTCCGGCAATTGCCACAACGGGGATATCGAATTTTTTCCTGTAGATTCGCGCCAGCTCGCCGTACGCCCGTGTCGTGTCGGGCACGATAACGCACACGCAATTGCACGATGTTACTTTTTCTCCGTTCTTCTCTGCCCAGCCGGCGTTGACCACAATTCCCGCAGCGCCGCGGAGAAGGAGGTCGGCAACAAAGTCATGCGCATCGAATTTTTCTCCCTTCAGCGCAAAAAAGATCTCGTTCTTCCCGGCCGTCCGCGAATCCGTTGAGACACCGGAAATTGTGCGTCCTTTGAATGTTTCTTTGTTCAGCACTTCGGCATTCGACAGCGAACGAAGATCTTTTATGGAAATCTTTTTCATCATGCGATATATTTCAACACTTCTTCTTTGTCGCTGAAATGATGCTTTGTCGTACCAAGCACCTGATAGTTTTCATGCCCCTTGCCGGCGATCAAGACCACATCCCCCCGTTTCGCGATCAGGATCCCTTCCCGTATCGCCGCCGCACGGTTCATCTGCACAATGACATTGGACGGATTTTTCATCCCCGCCAGGATATCGTTCACGATCTGGTCCGGCGGTTCTGTCCGCGGATTGTCGTTCGTCACGATGACCGTATCGCTCAATCGCTCGGCGATGGCACCCATCAACGGACGTTTCGTCCTGTCCCTGTCTCCGCCGGCTCCGAAAATTGTGATGATGCTGTTCGTCCGGCCTTCCGGTAGAACGTCATGGATCGTTTTCAGGCAATTCTCGAGCGCATCGGGCGTATGCGCATAATCGACGATCGCCGTCCATCCTTTGGGGGAATGGAATTGTTCAAATCGTCCGGGAGCCGGTTCGATTGTCGAATATGAAAGCAGCGACCCGGCTGTGTCCATATGCAGTCCGGTCATGGTCGAATACGCGCTTAAAAAATTATAGACATTGAACATGCCGACAAGTTTCGATGAGACCGTCGTTCCGTTGACGACCGCCGAGAATCCGGCGACGCTCAATGAAATTTTTTCCGCTTTGATCGTCGCTTTCTTTTCTATCCCGTACGAAACGATCGTGGCCCGGGAATCCGCCGCAATTCTCGCTCCGTATTCCGAGTCGGCATTGATCACGGCAACGGCGCTGTCGCTCAATCCGTCGAACAGCATTTTCTTTGCGGCAAAATATTCTTCCATCGTATGGTGGTAATCGAGATGGTCCTGGGTCAGATTCGTGAAAACCGCCGCCGCAAAATCGATCCCGTGCACTCTCTGCTGATGGAGCGAATGCGACGACACTTCCATGACGCAATGCGTGCATTTCTTTTCGACCATCCGCGCAAAAAGCTGATGCAGCTCCAGCGATTCCGGCGTCGTATGCGTCGCCGGAAATTTTTCATCGCCGATCACGTACTCCACTGTTCCGATCAATCCGGCGCTGAACCGCGCGTCGCACTCGATCATCTGCTTGATCAGGAATGTCGCCGTCGTTTTTCCGTTTGTTCCCGTGACGCCGATCATCTTCATCTTCTTCGACGGATGGCCATAGTAATTCGAGGCGATCTGTGCCAGCGCTTTCCGCGAATCCGGCACCACAATTTTCACGACGCCGGCATGCATACACTGCGGATCGGAAATTGCATGGTCATCTTCAACAACCACGGCCTTCGCCCCTTTTTCTACCGCCGAGGTAACGAATTGATGGCCGTCGGTGCCGGTTCCCCGGATGGCAACGAAGATGTTTTCGCGCTGCACTTTTCGCGAGTCGTATTGGATTCCGCTGATCATCACGTCGTGCGTGATCACCATCTTTCCGTACATGGTCTGGAACATCTTCGATACGGTGACGCCGTTCAGTACTTCGGATAAGATCATCTGATCTCTTTCGCTAATCATCTTAATAGAGCTGTGCCGAAACGATCTGCTTTGGCTCGCACATGATCGTGACTTTTGAACCTGTTTTGAGCGGTGTCCCGGCGCTCGGGAACTGGTTCACGACGATTCCCGATCCGACAATGGCCACTCCGTACTGATCCGCGGCAAGCTTGTTGACCGCTCGGCGGATACTGATCCCCCGTACATCCGGTACGGAAAGCGTATTGCCGGTAAGAATTTCTCCCGATTCGTTCGTCATCAACTGGACAATGGAACCCCGTTCAATTTTTTTATCCGCCTGCGGATACTGACGGACCACAACGGTTCCGTTCCCGATCGTTTTGGCCGCCAGCCCGGATCGCTGCA
>Ga0172379_10011228_pt1 | contig 10709 bp, 11 predicted proteins | sample GrowelOW334metaG_FD_119756 | JGI IMG/M metagenome (GOLD analysis project Ga0172379, IMG submission 119756) | Groundwater microbial communities from an aquifer near a municipal landfill in Southern Ontario, Canada - Groundwater well OW334 metaG | ecosystem: Environmental > Aquatic > Deep... | reverse complement strand
CCAAATTAACCAAGAGGGAGAAATTACCCCCCAAAGAGCCGCAGAAATTGGGGTTATTAGAAACATTTTAGTCTCCAACCAACCGGTAGACCAATGGCTAGATGAATTCAACCAAAAGACAGAGGGTCTGAGAATGGACCAAATAACAGATGACCACGTAGCAGCGGCTAACAACGTGCGAAACATACTAGGGCAAAACCCAGATATGGTGAAATTCATGGAGAGCACCCGGCTTAAAGCGGCGATGAGCCACAGTGTACAGGCTTGGATGGGACAAAGAATTGCCGGGGTGGGACAAAGATTGGGTATTCAGAGTTTACAAAATTTTGGTTTGAAACTATCGAATTCGGCTGGGTTTTCGCTCAATTTTGCCAAGGATGCGGCCGGAGTATTGTCTAAAACCGGATTTGGGATGGAAGGAATTAAGGGAGTGTTGGGGCTGGTGGGAGGACAAGGAGCGGGCGGACTGGTAACCGGAATTGCTGCCAAACTAGGATTGGGAGCCACCGGAGTGGGACTATTGGTTGTTGGCGCCCAAATTGGGGGGGCAATTATCGGGAAACTGTTTAGCCCGGTAACCAACTTTATTCGCGACAAGTTGGGAATTGATTTAGGAGGACTGACGAACATTGGCGGAAGTATTGCCAGCGGACTGGGACTTAAGGCGGCACTACCGGGACTGGTGGCCAAGCTGGGAGCAGCATTACCGGCAGTAGGATCGGCGATTGCCGGTTTTGGGGCAAGCGTGTTAGGAGCAATCAGCACTGCGGGAGCAACAATACTGGCCGGACCATTAATTCCAATTGTGATTGTGGGAGTAATTGTGGGTATACCATTAATTATGATGCTGACGACCAACAACCAAGCGGCGACGATGGTACCGCCAGGGCGGGGTGTGGGTGGACCGGTGTTTGATACCGCCACACTACCGGGAGGATGGCTAGCTCCACCGCCAATTAGTGTTGACCCCGCACTACTAAAAGACTCTTGTCCTCAGGGATTCCCCATGGGTGGAACCATAACCCAAGGACCAAATGCTCCCACTTGTTCACACGTAGGTTATGAAAACACAATTGATATTGCCGGGAATTTAGCGGCAGTAACTGCCACCCACCAAGGAATAGTGACTACGGCCGGATGGACTGACTCTGGTTATGGAAACTACGTGGACATTGCCGGAAAATGTATAAGAAAAGACGCCAATAATAATCCTATTGAGGAAGTAACATTTGTAACCCGCTACGCTCACTTGGAAAGTATTGGAGTGGCGCAAAATGAGGAGGTTTTGGCAGGACAGACTATTGGAATTAGTGACAACACCGGAAATTCAACTGGGCCACATGTCCATTACGAAGTCAGAGGAATTACTTGGAAATTGGACGACTTTAATAAATATGACCGCTGCTGTATAGGCAGTGCGATTAGCTGCCCCAACTAATATGAAACCAAAAAGCTGGATGATAACCGTTGTAGCCATATTAATTATTTTTATGATGGTGTGGCCGAAAGTGGCACCAAAAAATAGGACCAACCCGATTTCAACGGTTCCAATTACCAAAGAAGAAGATAAACCAAGATACAATTCGGAGATTTTTAACCGACTAGCGACGGTGGGGAATATTTGGTGGGAAACTGAAGAAGAGACAGAACCGGAAGCAACCGGGCAAGCGGTAGGTTTGACTTGGGACTACGTAGACATGGTGCCCTTAAGAAATTTGGTAGCAGAACAAGGATTGATTTATAACAAGGAAAAAAGTCAGGAATTTAAAACGGAATATTGGGAAAACAGTCAAAAAAACAGCACCCTGACTTACAGTCCTCAAACCCGAAAACTAGAATGGATAACGACAATAGAAAAAATGGAAGATTTGGGAAGCGGTAACCTGCCCTCTCAGGAAGAAGCGGAAGAAATAATTAGAAGTTTAGTTAGAAACCTGTCGAGCACCAAAACAGTAACTGAAATAGAGATAAAAGAGATAAGTCCAAAGAGATTGGTATATCCCCGGTGGGTAACAACTGAGGCGGAGAACGCTCAGGTGTGGCAGATAGCGATGAACTACACAGTAATGGGCAAGAATGTGATTAGAGGTGAGGGATCGACTATTGAAGCAGTGGTGGGACGGGGTGGAAAAATCATAAGTTTAAAAATGGTCTGGCCAATGAGTGTGGACACGAATAAAACCGTCCAACTTAGCTTAAAAACCATTGAGGAAGTTAAAAGTGGGACTAATCAAATCAGGGTATGGTCAATTAAGGGCGGAGAAAAAACCGACTTAAGTTATGAGACAGATTTGAGTAAGGTGGGAGTTAATGGAGTAAGCTTGGTGTACTGGTGGGAACCAGGAGAAAAATGGCTGATGCCGTATTATTTGTTAACCGGTAACGGAATAGCGGCAGGAGAGCCGGTTGGAGTAGAAATGGTAATACCGGCGGGGAAATTATAGTTAGAAAGTTTATAAAGTTCATCGAGTTAGAAAGAAAAATTTAAGAGATAAAAATAATGAAAGAGTGGTTTAAAAAAAATCAAATAGTACTAGTATTGGCGGTGATGGTGGTGATTATGAGCGTGATTAAATTTAGCTACAAATATGACCCCGCCAAAGATAAAAATATGACCCCGGTTCCCCTACTTAGCCCGACACCATTACCAACAAGTGTGGAGGCGGTAGTAGACCCAAAAGAGGCAACGGAAGGAGGAGTGAGAACTTATGAATCGGATTATCCACTGTGGTCACTACTCCCCTTCTCGGGAAAAGGATTTGTAGTGGACCGATATTTAGCACCAAGAAAGTTGGCAGTGAAAGCCAAGGGGTTGGATAAAAAGATTGCGACTGAGGAGATTGAGAAGTGGCTTGGCGCCAACGATATTGACCCAACAACTCACGAAATAGAGTTTATTAATTAAAATAATATGAAAAAATTATTTGTACTAATACTGGCTGGGTTAATAATGGGCGGATGCGGCGGGACTGCGGTAAATAGCGGGCAAGTTACAAAGGAAGGAACAATCAAAGCCAAAATAGGAAATGAATATGTGATGATGGTGGGCGAGGAAACAATTAACGTAACCAGTGAGAAAATTAATTTAGACCAATACTTAAAAAAACCGATTGAGGTTAAAGGAATGTATTCCGGGTCGACGTTATATGTGGACGAGGTGAGGGAGAAATAGAAAAAATGCAGGAAGAAGGAGATTCTTCCCCCGCAACGGCGGTGTCAGAATGACAAAGGGAACTGAGATTGCTTCGTCCGAAAGATTTCGGACTTCCGCCATAGGCGGACGAGGCGCAATGACGTGATTACATTAGTCTTGGATGCGGACAGGCATGATGATGTGAGTGAAATGGGGCACGGACTGGTCAGAAAAAAGGGCGGGAGTAAGAGGCTCATTTAAACTAATGCTTAATTCCTGACCCTTACAGACAGAGAGAAAATCGTTGACGAATTTATAGTTGAATGCAATTTCGAGGGGCTCACCTTCGACACGGGCATCAACCGAGACTTTGTTTTGACCAACTTGAGGGGCATTGGCCGTTATTTCCACGTGATCGGACTTGAGAATGAGCCGAATGACATTGGCTGACTGGCTAGCAAAGACAGAGGCGATTTTGACTGATTGAGCCAAATCATCACGGTTTAAAAAGACCCGGGTAGCAAAAGACTCGGGCATGATGCGCTGATAATCGGGATAATCTCCCTGAATTAGACGGGAAACAAGCTGGATATCATCTAAAATGAACACCATTTGATGACGGTCGGGAGTGAGGCCCAATTGAATGCTTTGGGCGGCTTTACTAAGCTTGACAACTTCAGTTAAGGTTTTGGCCGGAATTAAAAAGGTGGATTCGGTGTTGGCGGGAAGAGTTAAGGGATTGACTAACTTATGGTCTGATAAAGACAGACGAAAACCGTCGGTGGCAGCAAAAAGAAGATGATCGGACTGGAACTGACACAAAAGGGAGGTAAGAACCGGACGGGAATCGTCGGAGGCGGCAGCAAAAGAGACCTGGGAGACAGCTTGGGACAAAAGAGTATAGTCCAGACTAAAAAGACTAGTTGGGTCAGGGGCGGGAATTGAGGGAAACTCGGAGGGGGAAACGGTAGTAAAAGAGGATTGAGTTTTAGGAGTAGTGAGAACCAAGCGGGTATCAACCAATTCTAGATCGATTTTTCCTGGAGTTAAATAACTAACAAACTCAGTAATTTCCCGGGCGGGTAAACAAATAGAGCCCTCGCGGTCGATTTTGGCACCCAGAGAATAACTGATGCCGACTTCCAGGTTGGTGGCGGAAATGATTAATCGACCCCCGGAAGTAGTAAGTAAAAGATTTCCTAAAATGGGAAGTTGGGACTTTAAAGAGACAAAACGGGAAACATGATCGAGAGCAGTTTTTAGGTTTTCTTGTAAGAGGGAAAGTTGCATGCTTTATGTTAACAGATGTATTAATTAAACAATAGTAATGTTATTAGGTGATGGGGATAAGTTGTTAATAAAACGGATTGAGCCTTTGGTTGCGATAAACAGATTGTAGTAGCGATGGGGATAGACTGAAAGAAGTGGGAGGAAACGGAAAAAAGAAATGGTATGTCTTATAAAACGTGGGTAGGTTCGGTTAATGTTTGGGGGAAAAGAGGTGGCTGGAGTGGGGGTAAGGGGTGGAAAAAGGGAGGTGGATGGTGGATAAAAAAACTAGACGGTATAAATCAGTTGCTTGATTTGGTGGACAACCTTTTGTGTTTGGGGATTTGTGGATAAGTCTAGTCGGACCTTGTCTCGGGCATGAATAATTGAGGTATGGTCGCGGCCCCCAAGAAGGTGACCAACTTGGTCTAGGGGAAGGTTGAGTTCGGTGAGTAGCAGGAAGGCGGTGAGGTGGCGGGCGGAGACTAGTTGTTTTTGACGGGCAGCACCGCAAAGGTCGGAAGTACGGAGGTTAAAAAACTTAGCACAAACGGAAATCAGGTGACGGGCAGTGACGGGAGCGGCTTTGGGAGCTGAGGCAGCGTCAAAATTTTGAGAAGTAAGGTGATTTAAAGATAAATGACGGGTACCTGTAGAAGTTAGTTGGACGGCAAGAATTTGGATTTTACCCTCAATTTCGCGAATGTTGCCGGCATAGGTTTCGGCTAAATAGGAAATGGCGGCGGGGTCGGTGGTGATGCGCAGACTTTCGAATTTTTGGCGGATAATGGCGACACGCATTTCCAGGTCGGGGGCTTGAATATCGACGGTCAGACCTCCAAGAAAGCGGGAAACCAGGCGGTCTTCTAAACCTTGAATTTGGTCGGGACGACGGTCGGAAGTAAGAATGACTTGTTTGCCACCCAAATGAAGATGATTGAAAGTATGGAAGAACTCTTCCTGGATGTATTCCTTACCGGCAATAAACTGAATATCATCGACTAAAAGGCAGTCGGCGTGACGGTATTTGTCTTTAAACTGATTGATGGACTTGGATTTGAGGGCGGAAATGAGCTCGTTACCGAAGGTTTCGGCGGGGAAATAGCGGATTTTGAAATTAGGGTTACGTGTTAGTAGCTCGTGACCGATGGCTTGCATTAAGTGGGTTTTGCCCACCCCTACCCCACCCCAAATGAAGAGGGGGTTGTAAGTAGTTCCAGGATTGGAGACGATGCCTTGGGCAGCGGCGTAGGCAAAATTATTGCTATTACCAACGATTAGGTTTTGAAAAGTGTAGCGGGGGTGAAGATTGGAAACAGTACTGGTGGTGTATTGGTGAACGGAGGCGGGTTGCTCTGGAGTTGGCGAGGAGTTAAAAAGCGGACCGAGGGGGGCAGTGGCGGGGCGGGGTAAGTCTTGGATAACAAATTCAAGATGAAGGTCGGACTTAGCAATATGATCGAGGGCGGACTTGAAAACTGAGGCGTAGCGGCGGCGATTCAGATCGGCTAAATAGGCGTTGGGACAGGCAATTTGGGCGGTATTGTCAGTTAAAGAAACCAGAAGAGTATTGGCAATAAAGGTTTGAAAAACAGCCGGAGCCACAACCACCTTAAGTTCTTCTTGGGTATTTTTCCAAAGGCGAGCTAGATCGGGATTAGTTTCAGAGGTCAAAGTTATTTTAACTGATAAAATACGGCAAAAAAATACAGTCAAACCAAAGGGGTAGGTAAGGTTATCCACATAATATTAAACGAGTTTTCCACATTTAACAAGAGATGAAAAAGTAAAGGTTTGATAAGTAGTAATAGGTGCTTGAAGTAATTAAACCTGAAAAGAAATATAGATAATTGTTCGACAAGCGTTTTATTGGGTGCTTCCGTCTGAGACGGACTCCGCTACGCATCGCGACTGCCGGTTAAAGTGCTTCGCGTTTACCGGTTTCGCTCCGCTCCTAAAAATGGGTTATCATCGCTTACTTTTTAAACTTCAAAAATTGGTTCTCTGTGTTTGTGCTTATTATTACGCGTGGAAAAATGGGTAACTTCGCAAATTATTTACTTACTATGTTTAATATGAAAAATTCAGAAAGGTTGGATAAATGGTGGAGAATAAGCAAAAATACTGGTAAAATGTCGCATGAAACAAAAAGGTACCTATCAACCAAAGAAAAAGAAAAGAGCTCGAGTTCACGGCTTTTTGGCTAGAATGATGACAATGACTGGAAGAAACGTATTAAAGCGGAGAAGACTTAAAGGTAGAAAACAGTTAACTGTGAGCACTAAAACAAGATAATTGGCCCTAAAAAAAGATTGGCGACTAAAAAAAGGGAAAATATTTGACACGTTAGCCCAGAAGGGCCGACGGGAGGTTACTCCCCTACTTAAAATCTGGTGGCTTGAGGGAAATGGATTGGTGGCGGTGCGGGTGAGCAAGAAAATCAGCAAACTGGCAGTAACAAGAAATAAAATTAGAAGATGGATGTGGGAGGAATTGCGCAGTAGTCGGGGGGAGTGGAGGGATAAAGAGATGGTGGTGATAATTCGGGAACCGATAGAAGTGGAAAACAAAAACCAATTAGTAAATGAATGGAGGCAGATAATCAAAAAATGGGAAGCGCTCAAAAAATAGTTTTAAAAATACTTGTTTTTTATAAAAAATATGTATCGAGGGGTGAGAATTGCCGGTTTATTCCCAACTGTTCTGAGTATGCCTACGAGGCAATTGAGAAGAAGGGGGTAGTGCGGGGGGGCTGGCTGGCGATAAAGAGAGTGGTGCGGTGTAGACCTGGGGGTGGAGGGGGAATTGATTTGTTACAATAGTGTTTATGCTTAGCTTAACTTGGCCTTTTATTAACGCGATTTTTGGCACTTATTTGTTAACCGGTAGTTTGGGGTTGGCCATTATTTTAGTGACTTTGGCTATACGACTATTGTTGATGCCATTGGTGATGCCCAGCTTGAGGGCGGCGACCAAAATGCGGGAATTACAGCCAAAACTGAAGAAATTGCAGGAAAAATATGGAACGGACAAACAAGGATTGGCTCAGGCGCAAATGGATTTGTATAAAACTGAAAAGGTAAACCCGTTGGGTGGTTGTTTGCCCCAACTTTTACAAATTGCGGTGCTGATTGTGTTTTTCTCGGCGTTTAATACGGTAACTGAATTTAGTCAGGGAAAGATTAGTAAGCAGGAATTTAATAAAAGTTTGGCCCCACAACTTAAGGTGGACAATGGCTTTAAATTTAATCCTTATTTTTTAGGAAACGACCTGCGTCAGACGCCATCAAAAGTGTTTACCGGGGGTAAGGTGGATCAGATGATTATTCCTTTAATTTTGCTTTTGGGATCGGGTGGGCTACAGTATTTGACTTCAAAATCGATGATGGGTAAAGTTGAGCCTAAAAAAGAAGGCGCGGAAAAAAAGGGTGAAATGGACGATATGGCCAGCGCGATGCGAACTCAATCGTTGTATATAATGCCCCTAATGACCGTGGTTATTGGCTGGGGCTTTTCGCTGGGAATTTTGTGGTACTGGTTTGTAAACAGTGTGCTGATGTGGGGCCAGCAAGTTGTGGTGGATAAGTGGCAAAAGAGAGCTTAGCTTGTGCTAGAATAGGCGCATGGAAAACCAAGAAAGAAACGAAAAAATCTTAAAAATCAGCTGTGGCCTGTTGGAAAAAATGGGTTTGGCGGTGGAAAGCGCGTTTGTGGAAGACGTGGCTGACGAGGAAAATAACGTATTGGTGGGAGTAACTGTAAACAATCCAGGGAGCCTGATTGGATTTAAGGGGCGGAATTTGGCGGCGGTTCAACTAGTACTCGGACTAATGGTGAAAAACCAATTGGGTGAATGGGTGAAAGTATTATTGGATGTAAATAACTACCGAGCGGAACAAAAAACTAGACTGGAGACTATGGCGGTGAGTTTGGCAAACAAAGCCAAAGAGACAGGGAAAATGGTGGCGATGGTACCGATGTCTGCTTATGAGCGACGGATTTGCCACATGGCGGTAGCGGACATTGAGGGAATTAGTAGTGAGAGTGAGGGCGAGGGAGAAGAGAGACATATTGTGATTCGCCCGATTGAAGTGGCGACTGAATAAATAAGCTCGACAACTAAACCTATTACATTGAACTTTGCTTTTTGGCTCAAATTTAAATTAAGCTCGACAAGCGTTTTATTGGGTGCTTCCGTCTGAGACGGACTCCGCTTTGCGTCGCGACTACCGGTCAAGTGCTACGCCTTGCCGGGATTCCGCCAAGGCGGACTTCGCTACGCTCGCGCTGCGCGCCCAAAAAACTACTTGCCTTGCTTAACTCTCTCGGGGTTAGTGTTAAGATAGGGCAGTGGAAAAATGGTGGAATAAGGCACAAAAAGTTGGTTTAGTAGCAATAATTGCTTTAATTCCGACCCAGTTGGGGAGACATTGGTGGCCGGAGTGGAGCCTGGTTTCTGGAATTCCGGTGGATTACTTGTCCCCCACTCTCTACCTTCTTGATATTGTGTGGCTAGTTTGGTTGGTAACTAGAGTGGCGGGTGGAGAAATTCAAAAATTAAAAATAAGTAAGTGGTGGGTAGTGATGGCTTTGGTTAATATACTTGCGGCTCAAAACAGATGGGCGGCGGTTGAGGGGTGGGCACGATGGATTGAATGGTGGACGGTAATTGGGGCAGTAGCAGCAAACAAAGAATGGGTTAAAAAGAATTTAGTCAGGATTATTCCCCTATGGATTTTGATTGAGGCTGGACTGAGCCTGGCTCAAGTGGTGGGAGGTGGGAGTGTGGGCGGAGTATTTTGGTTGTTGGGGGAACGAAGATTTAGTTTAAACAGTATTGGAGCCGCTTTGTGGAGCGTGGAGGGGGCGGAGTGGGTACGGGCAGCGGGAACTTTTTCCCACCCTAACAGCTTGGCTGGTTTTACCTTACTTGTAGCCGGATGGTGGTGGACGATTAAAAGTAACTGGGGAAAAACAAGAATTGGACGGGTGGTGGGCTGGGCAACGATTTTGGGAGCGGGAATGATAATAGTGCTCTCGGCCAGCCGGACGGTGTGGGTGCTGACAGTGGCCGGAGCGCTGATGATTGGCCGGCAATTTGGAGGCTGGAGACAAAAAGTGGGTATGGGACTTTTAGGAGCGGGCTTGGTAGTAGTACTTTTGGGAGTAATTGGTAGGGAGTATAGACTTAGCAGCTTTGTCTCGGGCTGGGACGGGGCGGGGGTTCAAAAAAGAATAGTGTTGTTGGAGCAGGCGGGCAAGATGATTAAAACAAATCCCCTATTGGGAATTGGGCTCAACAACTGGTTTAACGAGCAAGCAAAAAGCGAGGTGAGAAATGCAGGGTGGCGGCAACCGGTTCATAACGTGGTAGCGCTGTGGTGGGCCGAAACCGGATTGATGGGCATGCTTGTGGCTGGGTGGACGCTAAAAAATTGGATAAAAAACAGAGGAGGACGAGCTTGGCTGGTAATGATTTTTATAATTGGACTAACGGGGATGGTGGATCACTACTGGTTGACCCTGCCACAGAACCGGTGGCTTTGGGGAGTAATATTGGCGATAATGTAGTATGTGGAGAAAATTAGCAACGAATACCGGAGTTCAATTAGTGGGCCGGGTAACTACGGTTTTAATTGGTTTACTAACAACAGCTTGGTTGACTCGAAACCTGGGACTTGAGGGTTATGGGCGCTATACCCTACTGGTGGCCCTGTTTGTTCTTTTGGACAGTCTGGCAGATTTTGGGTCGAAGTTAGTTGGCGCCAAGGAAGTAGCTAAGGTGGAGGGAAACATGCGGTGGAGTAAGTGGAGTGAGCTGTTGGTGTGGCGAGGGGTGTGGGCGGTGGTGATAACTGGGGCGGGAGTCGTGCTGGTTAGTACACTGTCGGGATTTGAGGAGTTTAGGGGTGTGGCGGCACTGAGTATGGTGATGGTAGGTTTGACAGCAATAGCTGGTACTTTGGAGGTTGGCTGGCAAGTGAGTTTAAAAATGGAGAGGAAGGTGGCAGTGGAAGTATTAATGTCTGTTTTAACTTTGGTGGGGTTTTACGCTTTGGGGGTAAGGGTGGGACTGGGGGAAGTAATTGGAATACTGGTAGGAGCACGAATTATAAGCCTGACTTGGGGTTGGTTTGGAGCTCGGGGAGAAATGAAAGTCGTGAGCTTGGGACTAAGTAAAAAGAAATTTTGGGACTGGTTTAAAATGGTGGCCCCAATGGGCTGGTATATGCTCATATTTGCCGGATATGACCGGGTGGTGGACACAATGATGATTGGACACTGGTGGGGAAAACAAGAGGTGGGT
>Ga0172379_10011227_pt1 | contig 10710 bp, 10 predicted proteins | sample GrowelOW334metaG_FD_119756 | JGI IMG/M metagenome (GOLD analysis project Ga0172379, IMG submission 119756) | Groundwater microbial communities from an aquifer near a municipal landfill in Southern Ontario, Canada - Groundwater well OW334 metaG | ecosystem: Environmental > Aquatic > Deep... | reverse complement strand
GTTTTTAATTTTTGCGCCGTGCCGTGCTTATAATCTTCCTGCCTGTTTTTTATCAGCGCCAGCGTCAGTTGCCGGCCGATAATCGTCGGATTGCCCAATTGCTCCAGCATCATCGGCGCCGCGCCGATATGATCCAAATGACCGTGGGAAAAAATTACGCCGCGGATTTTATCTTTTTTATTTTCCAGCGAAGCGGCGTTAGGAATAATATAATCAATCCCCAACATGTCTTCGTCCGGGAATTGAATGCCCATGTCTAAAATAACGATGTCGTTACCGTATTCAAACACCGTGCAATTCCGGCCGACTTCTTCTTGGCCGCCCAGACAATAAATTTTTAAGCTGTCGCCGCCTTCTTTGATCATCGGTCCGCGCCGCCGTTCCATTTTTTGCGGACGAGGACGGCGCATGGGCTGCAATGAGCCGCGCATTAAAGGGGAAAAATTGGCCGGCGTTCCGCTGACCGGACGCTGTTTTCTGAAATCGCGGCGCAAAAAATTATCCGGAGTTGGTTTAACCGTTTTTTTTGGCTGGTTACTAAATTGTTTTTGGCCGCTTGATGGTTTGGACGAATCAATGACCGGTCGCGCCGCGTTGTTAGTCGCGCGCGCAGTTTGCAGTTTGCGAATAAACATAGATAAGAGTTTAAAGTTATAAAGTTTTGTAAGTTTTTTTATTCTGTCATTCCCGCGAAGGCGGGAATCTAAAAATCGTAAAATTTATTTGTTGACAAGTAGAGATTCCCGCCTTCGCGGGAATGACAATTGCTTTACAAATTTTTAACTAAGTTGTGCCGATGGTGGGACTTGAACCCACAGGCCTTGCGGCATACGGCTCTGAACCGTACGTGTTTACCAATTTCACCACATCGGCGTAATTCCAAAACATAGAAACACAAGAGCATAAAAACATTAAAACAAAAATACAAATAACGCATTTATCGTTTTAATGTTTTGATGATTTTACCAAACTATCTTTTTACGAGTGTTAATGTACCAATTGACGATATTAGAGAAGCGATCGTTTGATACCGCGATCATCTTAGTATCAAAACCTTTGATTTTATCAGTTTGAATATAGAGGTAGCTTTGGCTGTACAGGAAAATCGCCGGTAAATCGCGCGCGATTATTTCCTGCAATTTTTTATATTTTTCTTTGCGGACATCTTCTTTGGTGGTGATGCGGCCGTCTTCCAATAGCGCGTCCACTTCTTTATTGCTGTAATTTGATAAATTAAGTCCGCTCGGTCCGATTTGCAATGAATGCCAAAAAGGATATTGGTCCGGATCAGCGCCCAAAATCGCTCCGTATAATAATACTTGGTATTTTCTCGGCCTGATGATTTCACTCGCCATTGACTGAGCGGGAACGATTTCCAAATTCACTTTGACGTTTATATTTTCCCATGCTTTTTTTATTAATTCCGCGACTTGAATTTCATCCGGCTGGTCGACGGTGGTGAGCGCGACGGTTAAAAATTCAGCGCCTTTCTTTTGCCAAGTTCCCACTGCCGGCAAGGTCGCTTCCGAGGAAGTGGCGATTTGATCTGTCGCCGCCGCTACGGTTTCAACTTTAAATCCCGCCTCCGCCAAGAGCGCTCGCGCTTTGTCCAAAGAAAAATCATATTTGATTACATCCGGATTGAAATAACCGGTAAACATCGGCAAAATCGGACTGTCGATTGTTTTCGCGTGCGGGAAAATGGCGGCGATAGTTTTTTTGTCCAAAGCGTAAGCCAGCGCCTGCCGCACTTTTAAATCTTTCAACGCGCCCAGATTATTTTGGTTAAAAAATAAAATCGTGGATTGAGGCTGTTCCAAATAGTAATTATTCAGCCCGCTTTTGTTCGCTACTTTAGTCTCGTATTCCTTTGGCAAATAGCCCAATCCCTCCGCCTTGCCTTCATTTAAGGCGGCTACGCTTTCTTCAAAAGAAGCGTAAAATTTAAAAATCAAATTATTGATATAAGGCTTTTGATTAAAATAATTTTTGTTTAGTTCCAACTCATAAGACCGAATATGCCCGGTTTTGTCTTTCGTAAGCGACTTGAATTTATACGGACCGCTGCCTATCGGTTTTAAATTAAGGTCGGCCAAATTCGCCGCCGCGGGCGAAATTTGCGACCAAGTATTGCCGGGCATGATGCCGACAGTCAGTAGTTCCAAAAAACCGGAGTAAGATTCGGTCAAGGAAAATTTAACAGTAGTGTCATCTATTTTTTCCACTTCCACGCCCGTAAAACTTGTATAAAGTGGACTTTTGTATTCCGGATTGGCAATCGCCTGAAAAGTAAAAACGACATCATCCGCGGTAAGCGGACTTTTATCGTGCCAAGCCAAATCTTTTTTTAAATAAAAAGTGTAAGTTTTGCCGTCATCGCTTACGGAAAATTTTTCCGCCAAATCCGGAACCAAAGAATTATTTTCACCGCGCTTTAAAAGCCCGGAATAAATCAGCGCCACCAAATCGGAATCAACGTTATTGATGGAAGCGTACAGCGGGTTAATGAATTTTGGCGAGCCGGTAATAATTTCCGTGTAACTGCCGCCCGAAGCCGGTGTAAGTTCAATATTGTTGCGGTAAAGAGAAAATCCGAGCAAAACCAAATTAACGGCGATAATCGCCAGACAAATTTGAATGATTTTTTTCTCCGGCCGCGATAAAAATTGGCCGATATATTTCAATTGATTCCAGTCGGGAAATTTTGAATCTTTGAGTGAAAAGATTAATTTTTTATCCGCTTTCGTCCCTTCGTTTTCTTTGGTTTTAGTTGTTTTTTTAAATAACAAACTTAACTTATTTTTCCAAACGGAGAAAAAAGCGATGATTTTTTTAACAATAAGTTGATTGTCTGGTTGTTGTTCACGCACAAAATAAAAAGAGGGATTATTGCCAAATAACGGACGCTAAAGCGAGGCCGATAAAAAGAATCGCGAGCGCGATAGTAGCTCGAAAAAGAGTTTTTTCCAAGCCGCGTTTGGTGCTGAAGACATTGCTGGAATCGCCGCCGCCAAAAACGCCGCCCAAGCCCGCGCCGCGGTTTTGCAGAAGTATCGCCGCCATCAAAGCAACGGCCACTATGGTTTGAATAATGGTTAAAAGTTTCATTTTATTTTAATCGTTGGATTAAATTGGCGAACACCGATTTGTTGTTAACCGCTAAGTCGGCCAAAATTTTGCGATCCAACGCGATATTATTTTTTTTCAATAAACTGATTAAGCGGGAATAGCTTAAATCATATTCACGCGCGGCCGCGTTTATTTTTACCTGCCAAGCGCGGCGGAAGTCGCCTTTTTTTGTGCGTCGGTCGGCAAAAGCGTGTTGGCCGGCCTTAAGCACGGCGGTTCTGGCCGCTTTGACTAATTTTTTACGGCCCCATTTATAACCCTTGGTTTGTTTTAATAGGTTATGTCGGCGTTTTACATGCATGGTTCCTCGTTTTACTCTAGGCATAAGATTCAATTTCAAATTAACGATTATCAATTACGAATCTAATTCGTAATTTTTAATTCGTAATTTTTAATTTAAGTGTATGGTGTTAATGTTTTAATCGTTTTTTCTTCCGTTTTGGACATGGTTACATCGCGCCGTTTGGAACGAGTTACCTTGCCGCGATCACGGCTGTTAAAGTGGCCCTGGCCGCATTTGCGCTTCATTATTTTATGGTTGGTTTTTTTAAAGCGTTTCACGGTCGCTTTGTGGGTTTTGATTTTAGGCATATTTTCTGTTTAAATCCATCTAAGTTATTTTGACTTGTTAATGATTATCATATTAAAACCATTCATCTGTCTTGTCAATCCTTGCTCTTCCACGATGTTTAAAGCGCTGTTCATTTTTAATTTATTAACGAAATCCTTCATAATCTCCACCGCTTTGCCCCACAGCTGTTTTTCTCTGCCTTTCAGCAGGATTTCAATTTTTAATTTATCGCCGCGCTCCAAAAATTTAGCCGCCTGATCGCCGCGCATCGCCAAATCGTGCGGACTGATGCGAAGCGACAAACGGATATCTTTAACCTCAACTTTTTTCTGTTTGGCTTTCTGTTTTTGCACTTCCCGTTCTTTTTGATAGCGCATTCGGCCGTAGTTCGTAATTTTCGCGACCGGCGGCTGGGCTTTGGGCGAGACTTCAACCAAATCCAACTCCTGCTCGCGGGCAAGCGCCAACGCGCGCGCGGTCGACATTACGCCGAGCATTTCGCCTTCATCATCAATCACCCGCAATTCCGGCACGCGGATTTGTTCGTTGATGTGATAAAATTCAGTTATCGGTTTTGGTTTTGGTCGGCGGAAGATTCTTCTCATGGGTAAATTAGTTAATTGGTTGATTAGTTAATTAGTTGATCAATTAAAAGCGCAAAAATATACACCCAATCAACTATTTAACTAATTAACTGATTAACCGCTTTGTTAAATACGTCAAATATAATATTTAATAATTAACTGAGCCTGAAAAAATTTTAATAAAAAAATTAATTAAATTGTGGAGATGACGGGAATTGAACCCGTGTCTGGCAAGCAAGCTATAATTTGTGTACGGACATAGTTTCTGTTGATATCTTGCCTTAATAATTAAAACAAAAACAAAACTTATCAAGGTGCAGCCTTCTTTGTTTCAACTAAACCGTGAATGCCAGCCGGTTTAATCTAACCTGCTAAATAACACCCGATTACAACTAGCAGGTGTTGCTGGTCGGATGGCTACGGCTTATTAAGCGATAGCAGGAGCAAAAGTTAAACTGGCAAAAGCCGATTTTACTTTGCTGAATAAGTTGTTGACACTTATGTTTGCCGTTTACTGGTTTAACGAGACAAAAAACGGCATAGCTCGGCCCGCAAATTATAAAATGATCGTGCCATCGATTCCTAACACCCCCCAAATTCCGCCAAAGGCGGAAAAAAATGATAAATTTCAAATTACAAATGCCAAAAAAAGTTTCAAATTATAATTTTCAAAAATAACGCTTTTGGAATTTGGTACTTGAGATTTATTACTTTATTTACTAAAAACATCCCAATAATCGGGATGATAGAGAAAAAAATTAATATTGTTGTTTCATGCGCCGTAATTTTCTCTCGGTTTCCCTTTTTTTAATCGTTTCCCGCTTGTCAATTTTACTTTTTCCCTTGCCAACACCGAACGCAAGCTTTATTAATCCGCTTTTATTATACACCTTAATCGGCACCAATGTCAACCCTTGCTCTTTGATTTTGCCGATCAGCCGCCTGATTTCCGATTTTTTTAACAATAATTTGCGTTCTCTCGTCGGTTCGTAGCCGGCGGAAATATTGGCGTATTTATACGGCGGGATATGGCAATTGATTAAATAAAGTTCCGGCCGCGCGCCGCTTTTGAGCGTTACGAAAGAATTGTTTAAATTGATATGGCCGGTTTTGATTGATTTTACCTCCTGGCCGAACAAAACCAGTCCGGCTTCATAAGTGTCGGATATCTGATAATCAAAGTTGGCTCTTTTATTAACGGCGTAGATTGGCATATAATCAATATATCATAAAAAAGAGGTTTTGAGGCCTCTTTTTTTGTGAGCGGGATGGACGGGACTCGAACCCGCGACCTCTGCCGTGACAGGGCAGCGTTCTAACCAACTGAACTACCATCCCAAAATAAATTACGAATTAAAAATTATCAATTACGAATCCCAAAGCCTCGTTCGGGGCGCCGAGATTCACCCCCCACACCTCGCTATGGTCGTGACGGGGTAAAAAGTTGGGATTCCTTCTCCCCTTATTGCCATAGCTTGTCGGGGCGCCGAGATTCGAACTCGGGATCTCCTGCTCCCAAAGCAGGCGCCTTAAACCAACTGGGCTACGCCCCGAAAAAAACAGTGCCGCGGGAGGGAATCGAACCCTCACTTTCTTTCGAAAACAGGATTTTAAGTCCTGCGCGTCTACCAATTCCGCCACCGCGGCATATTATTTCATCGTAAAGATTTCAAAAATTCTTTACCACAGCCAGATTTTAAATATTTTTCTTTGGCCAAAAATATAAAATGCAGAATTCGGAAATAAAAATCCAGAATTATTTTTTCCGCATGTTTTGATTTTAAATTCACTTGGAGCGGGTAACGGGAATTGAACCCGTCTCTCGACCTTGGCAAGGTCGCATAATAGCCACTATACGATACCCGCCTACGCTAAAGCTTCTTCCTCCGCCAAGAGGGCTACGGAAGACAAGTCGGCGGGGCAAACCCGCCTTTACTGAAATTCTGGCGGACAAGCCCGCTATTGCTTTTAGCTTTGGCAAAATTTTGGCGGACAAACCCGCCGCGACTGTGATTGTATATGAAAAAACGTAGCTGGAAACTACGTAGAGTTGTCACGTTTATTATTATACTAAGTTTTTTAATTTTGGCAAGGATTTTAAAAAAATAGGCCAAAACCGGTAAAATAGGTTTTGGCCTTTTGTGTAGTAAAGAAAAATTGTTTTGGGTTACACTTCAACCCAAATATTCCCGTTGTTATGGGATTCAACCACTTTGCTGACAAAGTGGATTCCATACCAACCATCATAAACGGTCGCGTATTTGGATCCATCGGCTTTTTTATAGGAATCGGCTTGATATGCGCGGACGTCGGCTTCAAAACTGCGATGCAGACGGGCAAACGCATCATGGAAGGCTTCGCCGTGGCCGGAAGGAATGGTAGGTTCGCTCATAAGATCTGCCGGAAGGTCTTTTAGGAATCCATCATTGGCCTGAATCCCGTTATTTCGATAGTAGACGCGATCTGGTTGATTCGGTAGAAGAATTGTCAGATATTCCGGTTCTTCTTGACTCCAAAGTAATGTCCCTATGGTTCCATTGACTTCAAGACCAAGATCATTCTTGCGGCCAATAGCAATCTGTGTGGAACGAACCATTGCCTTCGCGCCATTGGAAAGTTCGCAATAGGAGAAGAAATGATCATCTAAAGCCCGGCCAGGAACAAAAGTTTCCAAGCGGCCCAGAACCTTCTTCACATCCAAACCGGTAACATAACGCAATTGCATCAGCGCGTGCGTTCCGATATCGCCGCCGCAACAGCTCGCCCCGGCTCGTTTCGGGTCCACGCGCCATTCGGCTTGCATACAGCCTTGATCTTCGGTGCGCTCGGCGAGCCAACCTTGACGGTAATAGGCATCCACCCAGCGGACGTCACCGATTAGTCCGCTGGTAATAATATGGCGGGCAAAACGGCTGGTCCAATGGCCCAAATACGTATGCGCTGTGCAGAAAGGAATGTTTTTTTCATCGCAGATATCAACCAAATCTTTGGCTTCATCTTCGGTAATGGTTAGCGGTTTTTCACAAAAAACCGGAAATCCTTTTTCCAAAGCCTTTATGGCCGGATCGTAGTGGACGGAATTTGGGGTAACGATTAAGAAATAATCAACCCGTTCGCCGACCGGCTTTTTGGATTCTTCTTCAAACATCTGATCGTAACTGGCATATCCTTTGATTGGGTAAGCCCAGTTCTCGGCTTCTTTCATGGCAATTTCCGGATTGGGGTGCAATGCCGCACACGTTATCCGGCGGGTGCCGTCAAAAAAAACCGCTTTCTGATGCGGGTTTACAATAAAAGCTCCACCGCCGCCACCGACCAAGCCAACATTTAATCGCCTTTTCATTTTTATTCTCCTTTTTCCTTAAAGTTTTTTTTACCCTTTATTTCAAAGGGTTGGTAAAAAGACCAAAATTGTAGCTTAATTTAGCACAAGTTTTTGATTTTGACAAGACTTGGCAAATGGTATGAATTTTTGAGTAAAAAAATAGGGAGCTCTCGGTTAAGAGAAACTCCCTTTTAGTTTGTTTGATTTTTTTGCATTAGATTAGATGGCTATTAGTCCGAAAACTTTATCAATATCCATAGCCATCAAGGATTGAGCTGCTTCATCTAACCCGGGGAAAATATTCAGTGGATTTGGCGAGCCAGGTAGTTTGATTTCACGATCGGCACACCACAATTTCGATCGATATTGCGCATCTGCGGCTCGGTCAATACCGCGGAAATATTGGGCGGAAATTTGCACCATTTCTTTAACTAGACCGAGATCCTGAACACGAGCAGGCCCCCATTCGTGCTCCAATACGAAGTAGGTGTCTTCTGGAATCATACCAAGAACATTGCGCGCATCATACTGGTGGCCAAACCAGTCATTTTCAAGTCCCTGGAACATAGCTAACGGATTGTGCTCCCCTATCCCAACCATACCATGGTTAGCGGTCATAATGCCCCATGCTTTTCCACATTCCGCTGGATTGGGATGCGGTTTTCCGTTTATACTTGAACCAAGCCCTGCGCGTTGGCCAAACATTGTCCAAAGCGCGACTAGAGCCATCTTCCGGTACTGATTTTTGCCATGGAAACGAGCCACCATAAATGGAATACCGGCGGCTTTCATTGCCATAAATGAACCGTTGTACGTATTCCCCATTAGTATGTCATGGGAAACATCATAGGTTATACGTAGAACGTTTTCAACTCCATGTTTTTGGGCGACGCGGTAAAGAAGAATCCACATTCCGGCGCAGTAGGCTATATTATTAAAGTAGAAACTCGCCGTAGCATCAAGCCCAGGCATCGGACATTGTTCAATGTAGTATATGACTCCCATCTTTTTAAATTCTTTGAGAATGGGGATGACATATCTTTCAAAAAGCTGAATATTTTGATCAATGGTTAGATTTGGATCTGAACCAATAAAGCCGGCGACTCCGGTGCAACCTACAGATTTAAGTTTTTGCGCAGCGCGGCCACAACGGAGGATATGTTCATACACTTGTCTCCGGATTTTCGGATCGGGATGCATGGGGTTGTCAAAGAATCCTAAATCGCAAATATGAACATCAGACCCGCAGGCGTCAATAAGTTGGTTTGTGTCATCATCACTCATATCTTTGCCTGTACCGTCCGGGAACGTGCGCAAAGGTGCATGAGGGGCAACAGGATCCAAAAAGGCTTCTACCGGAATATATGAATCCGGTCGCATAAGCGCGGCGGCGAGTTCAATGTCAACATTTAAGTTTCTGGCAGTTTCAATCCACGTAAGCGCTGAACTTAGGGCCGCTTTTTCCGGATTATCAATCATAATTTGTCTGCCATGAGTCTCTTGTACCGCAGCGGTTAGAATAGCTGGGCGCATTAATCTGGTGGTCAAACAGGTATTTTTTTCCATTTTCTTTCTGATTCCTCCACTTTCTGTGTTTTTAGTCGAAGCTATATTTATATGGCTTTTTTTACTACTTATAATTAAAAATTTTTTGCGGGGCATTATTTTTTTACCTCCTTTTTTTTCATTCGCCCCAAATTTTTTATATTATAAGGCACACAAAAGCCTTATTTTTTGTAAGGAACAATTTGTAGCAACTTAACACAAGTTTTTATTTTTGTAAAGGGTTGGGCGATAAAAATCAGACAGAGTTAAAAAAATAACAGCGAAGGTAGCTAAAATTTAAACAAAATATATTTAATATTAGCATAAAATTTACATTTTCCCCTTGACGAATTTTATAAATCTGCTATAATTAAAATATAAAACAAAAGAAAATCCCTTCAACACAATTTTTATTGAGGGGTTTTTTATTACCAAAAACACCCACCTTCTCCCAAAAACCCCGGGATACGGCGTGGCAAGAAAACAAAAAATATGGAAACTATTCAATATAAAACAAACAGCAAACAGGGAAAATTTGGCGATTTTAAAGACTTTTTTACAAAATTTAACAAAAAAAGTTTTATTTTGCCGGCCTGGGGAGAAAAAATAGATCTGCCGACTGATGCGTTTTTCTTTGAAAAAAAGCTTAAATTCCCTAAAAAAGTGGTTTTAGGGCTGATGATAGCGATTTTATTTAATTTTATCGGTTTTTCGATGCCGGCTTTGGCCGCGGAAGCGGTAGTGGATGCTAATTCCGTTCAAACGGAGATAGTCGCTCCTAACGGCGCACCTTTGGAAAAAGTGGAAGTGGAGTTAATCCAAGAAGAGTTGATAATCATCGAACATTTGCCGTTGGCGGAAGAATTAAATTTTGCCGATATGGGCACGCGTGTAATTACCGCCTATAACTCGGAAAGCGCGCAAACGGACGCGAGTCCGTGTATCACGGCGAACGGTTTTAATGTCTGTGAACATGGCATTGAAGATACAGTTGCGGCTAATTTCTTAAAATTTGGCACCAAAGTGCGTATCCCGGAACTTTTTGGCGATAAAATATTTATCGTGCGCGACCGTATGAATCCGCGCTTTCCCGAAAGATTGGATATTTGGATGATAAACAAAACTGATTCGTTGGTGTTTGGCGTAAAACAAGCGAAAATAGAAGCGGTTTTGGAATAAGTTTAAATTTAATTTTTAGAAAAAGGCCATTATTCAATAAATGGTCTTTTTTTATTTTAGAGTATAGGTTATAATGGGCTTAAACCAATGGCCTGGTAGCCAAGTGGTAAGGCAGGAGTCTGCAAAACTCCTATCGCGGGTTCGATTCCCACCCAGGCCTCAATAATATTTAAAAGTCCACAGTATCGTAGACAATTATAGTTTTGTGTTTTAAGCGCTATGATTTGAGTTAGAAATATTTAAAATAATAAATTGTTGTTTAAAGTCCACAACGCTGTGGACTTTTATTTATCATAAGTTATTAACAGAAAAGTTTAAAAGTCCACAAAATTGTGGATAACTAATACAAAAACATTATTTAAAGTCTACAACACTGT
>Ga0172379_10011226_pt1 | contig 10710 bp, 5 predicted proteins | sample GrowelOW334metaG_FD_119756 | JGI IMG/M metagenome (GOLD analysis project Ga0172379, IMG submission 119756) | Groundwater microbial communities from an aquifer near a municipal landfill in Southern Ontario, Canada - Groundwater well OW334 metaG | ecosystem: Environmental > Aquatic > Deep... | reverse complement strand
TACGGCTCTGAAATCCCGACGCCGAACATTGACGCGCTGGCTTCACGCGGTGTGCGGTTCACGGAGTTTTACAACACGGCCCGGTGCCGCACCACCCGGGCCTCGTTGATGACGGGGTTGTATCCGCACCAGGCGGGGATGGGTTATCTCGACGGCCTGCGGCTGCCGGAGTCGGGCGGGACGCACGCGCGGCTGAATGACCGTTGCGTGACGATGGGGGAGGTGCTGGGTGCGGCGGGCTATCACACCTCCATCGTCGGCAAATGGCATCTGGGCCAGCAGCACGGCACGCCGCCGTGGGAGCGTGGTTTTCAGCGCACGGCGACGACGCAGTTCGGCGAGCTGTATTTCCCAAAGGAGCGCAGCCGGGAGGCGTGCAAGTGGGTTTACCTCGACGGACGGAAGGTTGCTTCAGCATCGCCCGAGGTGGGTGCCGGCGAGTGGTATTCGACCTTCATGTTCACGGACTGGGCCCTGAAGTTTCTGGACGACGCGAAGGCGCAGAACAAGCCCTTCTTCCAATACTTCGCCCACGGCGCGCCGCATTTTCCGCTGAAGGCTCCTGCCGATGTGATTGCGAAATATCGGGGCAAATACAAGGCGGGCTGGGACAGGTTGCGCGAGGCGCGGCACAGGAAGCAAATCGAGCTGGGCATCGTGGATGGCAGATGGCCGCTGTCACCGCGTCCGCAGGATGTCCCGGAATGGGACAGCCTGAGCGAGAAGGATCAGGACCGTTTCGACAACATCATGGCCGTGTATGCGGCGATGATCGACTGCATCGACCAGAGCGTGGGCCGCATGGTCGCGGGCCTCAAGGAACGCGGCCTGTATGAGAACACGCTCATCCTGTTCCTGAGCGACAACGGCGGCAACGCCGAGGGCGGTCCGCGCGGCATCACCGAGGGCGAACCCCTCGGCGGCCCCGACAGCAACGTGTTCCTCGGCATGACCTGGGCCACGCTGAACAACACGCCGTTCCGCCGCTACAAGCACTTCACGCACGAAGGCGGCATTTCCACGCCGCTCATCGCGCACTGGCCGGCGGGCATCGACGCCTCGCGCCACGGCAAACTGGAGCACCAGCCCGGCCACCTCATCGACATCATGGCCACCGCCGTCGATGTCAGCGGCGCGCTGTATCCGGCCGAGTTCAAGGGCCGCCGCATTCTCCCGATGGAAGGCGTCAGCCTCATCCCGGGCATCAAGGGCGGGCCGTTGCATCGCGTGAAGCCGATCTTCTGGATGCACGAGGGCAATCGCGCCGTGCGCAGCGGACCGTGGAAGCTGGTGATGAAGTTCAAGGGCGAATGGGAGCTCTACAACATTTCTGACGACCGCACCGAGCAGCACAACCTCATCAAGGAGCGCCCCGCCGTGGCAGAGCTCCTCGTGCAGCAATGGAACGACTGGGCCGCCACCTCCTTCGTGGATGAATGGAGCGGTTCCGTGCGCAACGACTGGGGCGAGGAGATCAACCGCGCCCCGAAGAAACCGAACAAGGGCGGGAAATGAGGCGCGTCGTTCTCCTCTCACTCTGGCTGCTCGGCACCGCCCTGCAAGGCGCGGACGTTCCCAACATCCTCCTCATCCTCGCCGACGATGTTGGCTGGTCGGACATCGGCTGCTACGGGGGCGAGATTCAGACGCCGAATCTGGACGCGCTGGCGAAAGGCGGCGTGAAGTTCACCCAGTTTTACAACAGCGCGCGTTGCTGTCCCACGCGTGCGTCGCTGCTCACCGGGTTGTATCCGCATCAGGCCGGCGTGGGCGGCATGTCCAACGATCGCGGCCCGCAGCATCCGGGGTATCGCGGCACGCTCGCCGCCGACTCCGTTACGCTGGCCGAGGTGTTGCGCACCGCCGGCTACCGCACCTACATGGCCGGCAAGTGGCATCTGCACAACAACAAGTCCGACATCAAGCCAACCGACCGCGGCTTCGACGAATTTTACGGGATGCTCGGCGGCTACAATTCCTGCTGGGAGGAACGACCTTTCTACACACGCTGGCCCAGGGAGCGCACGCCGCGTGCCTACACGTCGGCCAGGGACGGCCAGCCCGGCACGTTTTACTCGACGGATGCGTTCGCGGACTACTCGCTCGACTTCATCGCCGACGCGCGCCAGAAGCAAAAGCCATTCTTCCTTTACCTCGCCTTCAACGCCCCGCACTTCCCGCTCCACGCGCCCGAGGCGGACATCGCCAAATACGAGCCGATGTATTTGGAAAAGGGCTGGGACGTGATCCGCGAGGAACGGCTTGCGCGGCTCAAGCAGACCGGCCTCGTCCCCCGGGACATCGCCCTCACGCCCCGCAGCCTCGTGCCGGCGAAATCCCACGCCATCCCCTCGCCCTACGCGGGGAAGGACAATCCGCCGTGGAACTCGCTGCCGGAAGACCGCCGGCGCGACCTCGCCCGGCGCATGGCCGTGTATGCGGCGATGGTGGATCGCATGGATCAGGCGATTGGCCGCGTGGTGGCCGATCTCAAAAGGAACCGGCAGTTGGACAACACGCTCATCCTTTTCCTGAGCGACAACGGCGCCTGCTGGGAATGGGACCCGCTCGGCTTCGACGAGCACAGCGGCCCCGGGAACATCCTCCACACCGGCGCTGATCTCAAAAAGGTCGGCGGGCCGGAGAGCTACGTCAGTTACGGCAGCGGCTGGGCCAACGCGGGCAACACCCCGTGGCGGCTTTACAAGCATTTCAATCAGGAGGGCGGGATTCGCACGCCGCTCATCGTCCACTGGCCTGCCAGACTGAAGGCCGCAGGTGAATTGCGTGCGCAAGCCGGACACATCATTGACATCATGCCCACGCTGGTTGCGGCAAGCGGGGCGAAATATCCCGGCCGGCGCAACGGCGCTCAGGTTCAACCCATGGAAGGCCGCAGCCTGATCCCTGCGCTGGAGAACCAGCCCATTGTCCGCTCTGCTCCGCTCTTCTTCGAGCACGAGGGCAGCCGCGCCGTTCGCGACGGCAAGTGGAAACTTGTCTCGATCCGCGGCGACGCCTGGGAACTCTACGACATGGAGGCCGATCCGACCGAGATGAAGAACCTGATCGCCAGCGAGCCGGTCCGTGCTCGCGAAATGAGCGCCGCGTGGACGGTGTGGGCCAGACGTTGCCATGTGGACATTGAGGACGAAAACAGCGCCCACAAGGCCGGGCCGGCGGCGGAAGCATCCGCCCCACCGCAGATCGCCAATCGCGCGCTGACGATCCGGTGCGAGGTGAATCCCGAGTCCCGCAACGGCGTGATCCTTGCGCAGGGCGGAAACCAGCACGGTTACGCGCTGCATCTCGCCGATGGCCGGCCCGTGTTCAGCGTGCGGGTGAATGGAAAACTGTTCACGGCAATCGCCGCCGAAGCCCCGGCCGGCCGTTTCGCCCTCGAAGCCCGGCTTGAACCGGACGGCGCGATGACGCTGGCCGTCAACGGCAAGGTGACGGCGCAGGGCCGCGCTTCGGGATTGATTCCCGCCCAACCCGTGGACGGCCTGAGCATCGGACAGGACATCAAGACAGCCGTGGGGAATTACACCGCGCCACATCCGCTCAAAGGCTTGGTGGAGAAGGTCAGCATCCAAACCCGTCCGCCGGCGAAATAAGCCAGCTCCGAACCTGGCCGGCCGGGACATTCGATCCGGAGGCGGCAAATCGAGCGCTGAGAGGGCCGACGCGAAGAGGTGTAATCTCGGAGGCTCGGCCTCCGTCCGGTTAGCTGAAAATGCTGAACCCCACGGATGCGAAATCGAAATCCATGACCAAGAAGCTTGTCTTTCCACTCTTGCTGTTCATCGCGCTTGTCTCGGCTCATGCTGCGGAGCCCCGGCCCAACATCATCGTCATCCTCTCCGACGACTACGGCTACGGCAGCGCCGGTTGTTACGGCGCGAACCCCGCTTTGGTGAAGACGCCGAACATCGACCGCCTCGCAAGGGAGGGCCGCCGCTTCACGGACGGCAACACCACGTCGTCCGTGTGCTCGCCCACGCGCTACTCGGTGATGACGGGCCGGTATTGCTGGCGCACGTCGCTGAAGCACGAGGTGTTGAGCACGTTCGCGCCGCTGCACATCGAAACAAACCGGTTGAACATGGCGTCGTTGCTCAGGAAGCACGGCTACGCGACGGCCGCCGTGGGCAAGTGGCATCTCGGTTACGGCACCGCGGATGACTCGCCGAAGTGGCGGCCCGATTTCACGGCGGAACTTGCCCCCGGACCGCTCGACATCGGTTTTGAATATCACTTCGGCGTGCCGAGCAATCACGGCGATCTCACGGGCGTGTTCGTGGAGAACCGCTTCGTTTACGGGCTTCGCAACGGAAAAATTCCCGCGAACATGAAGATCGCCGGTCCCGTGCCGGACTCGGATGATTTCAAGGCGTCCTACGACGCCGGGGACACCGAGGGTGGTCGCGGTGCCGGACGCATTCTCGATCTCGACGCGCCACGCCGGAAGAACGAGCGCGTGATGAAGGTGCTCACCGACAAGGCGACGGCGTGGATCGCGCTGCAGCCGAAGGACAGGCCGTTCTTCCTCTACTTCACGCCCGTCGCCGTGCACAACCCCGTCACGCCCGACAAGGATCTCGCGGGCAAGAGCGCGGCCGGCCTCTACGGCGACTGGATTCACGAACTCGACCGCAGCGTCGGCCGAGTCCTCGACACGCTCGACACGCTCGGCGTCGCGAAAAACACGCTCGTGATCTTCACCAGCGACAACGGCGGCGTCTTCAAGCCTGAGAATGACAAGCTGCTCCAGACCGCCGCGTTCAAGGCCGGGCTGCGCGTGAACGGCGGCCTGCGCGGCGGCAAGCACGACGTGTGGGAAGGCGGCTTCAAGGTGCCGCTCATCGTGCGCTGGCCGGGCAGGGCCGCACCGGGGTCCGTGTGCGGGGAGATGGTCAGCCTTGCGGACATTCTCGCGACCACGGCGGCGATTGTCGGCGAGCCGCTGCCCGCCGCGTCGAAGGCGGCCGAGGACAGCCGCAGTTTCCTCCCGGCAATCCTGGGCGGGCCGTCGAAGCCGGTCCGCGATGACATGATTGTTCACAGCGCGTCCGGCGTGTTCGCCATCCGCAAGGGCCCGTGGAAATGGATCGAGGGCGTGCCCGTGGATGAAATCAAACCCGCCGCGCGCAAGGCGGGCGCGAGCCAGTTCCGCCCGCAGCTCTACAACACGCACGACGACCCCGCCGAAACGAAGGACGTGAGCGCGCAGCATCCCGAGGTGGTGAAAGAACTCGGCGCCTTGCTGAACCGCTACCGCGACGGCGGCTACAGCCGCGAATTCCCGCCCGCCGATGTGAAGCCGGCGGTGACGAAGGTGGCATCGCTTGTGCCCCTGGCCGGCAATGTTGTCTTGAGCGAGTCCCTGGCCGCACTGCCCGCCAGGCCCTGGACCGCTTCGCGCGGCGAGTGGCAACCGAAGGACGGCGGCCTCTGGGGAATGCAAAAGGGGAAAGCCGACCAAGGCGCCGGGTTGCACGCGCCCCTTGCGATCACAGACGGCACGGTTGACTTCGAGGTCAACTTCAAGGGCGCGAACCGCATCTCGCTGCGTGTCGACTGGGGCGACAGGAAAGGGAGCTTCCGATTCGTGATTTCCCGCTCCGCGCTTGAGATCGCGAAGAATCCGTCGCAGGGCGAGAGCAAGGATGCCGTCGAACCGCTCGCCAAAAAACCGCTGAAGCTCGAATCGAACCAGTGGTATCCCGTCCGAATCACCTTCAAGGGCAGCGAAGCCGCCGCGCAGGTGAACGACACCGTCGCCAAAGCCCGGCACGCCGTGCTGGGTGAGAAAAAGACCGGGATGAACTTTCTCGTCTTCGGCGAGACCGCCGGCTTCCGCAACGTGAAGGTTGCGCAGTGAGCCGCCCGCCGGTGCGATGAACTGCAACTCAATTCCATGAAACGAATCAACCTCGCCCTCGCGCTCCTGCTTCTCATGCCGCTCGCCGCGCTTCACGCCGCCGGGCGCAGACCCAACGTCCTCTTCATCCTCACCGACGATCTGGGCTGGAATGACGCGCATTTCGCCGGGCATCCGTATGTGAAGACGCCGAACCTCGACAAGTTCGCGGGCCAGGGCACGTGGTTCCGGCAGTTTTACGTCGCGGCCACGGTGTGCTCGCCGAGCCGGTGCGCGTTCATGACGTCGCACTTTCCCGCGCGGCATCTGATCCACGGGCATTTCGCCGATCACAACCTGAACGCGGCGCGCGCCATGCCGGACTGGCTGGACAAGAGCGCGACGACGCTGCCGAAACTGCTGCACGACTCCGGTTACGCGACCGCGCACTTCGGCAAATGGCATCTTGGACACGGCAACGGTGCGCCGCCGCCGGCCGATTACGGCTTCGACGTGTCGAAAACAGTGAACGCCAATGGCGAGCAGCTCGGCGACGAGGCGAAGGAGCCGTATTTCCGCGCAAAATCCACCGCGTTGATCGTGGACGAGACGATCAAGTTCATCCGGGAGCACAAGGACCGGCCGTTCTACGCGAACGTGTGGACGCTGCTGCCGCACGCGCCGCTGAAGCCGACGCCGGAGCAGCTCAAGGTGTATGAGTCGCTCGCGCCGAAGGCGGACGATCCGGCGTTTGGCCCGTGGATGCAGAAGTATCTGGCCAACGCCAAGGACCTGAAGAGCCAGATGCAGGTCTTCTGCGCGTCGCTCACCGATCTCGACACGCAGCTCGGCCGGCTCTTCGCCGCGCTCGATGAACTGAAGCTGGCGGACGACACGATCATCTTTTACTCCAGCGACAACGGCGCCGAGGACTACCGCATCGGCAACGCGTCGAATGCCGGCGTGGGCAACACCGGTCCGCTGCGCGCACGCAAGCGCAGCATGTATGAAGGCGGCATCCGCACGTTCGGCCTGCTGCGCTGGCCCGGGCACGTCGCGGCGGGACGGCGGGACGAGACGAGCGTGACCGGCGGCGTGGATTTCCTGCCGACGATCTGCAAGCTCGCCGGAGTCGCAGTGCCTGCGAACGTTCAGCCCGACGGCGAGGACGTGAGCGACATCTGGCTGGGCAGGCCGCGCCCGCGCACGAAGCCGCTGCATTGGGAATGGCTCTTCCGCGTCCAGGGCGACGACTACACGCCGCCGATGCTCGCGATCCGCGACGGCGACTGGAAGCTGTTCGTGAATCACGACGGCAGCCGCGCGCAACTTTTCAACATCCCGGAGGACATCCGCGAAGAGCACGACGTCGCTGCGGCAAATCCCGACATCGTGAAATCACTCACCGCCAGGGCGCTCGCGTGGCAGAAGTCGCTCCCCCCAAGCCAGGCGCGCGATCAAGTCGCTGCGACGGGCAAGCCGCAGGACACCCCGCGCCAGGCGGCGAAGGCCAGTTCCAAGAAGGCCGCCGGCGACCGCGCCGCGATCTTCAAGCAGAAGGACACCGACCACGACGGCAGGCTCACGCTTGAAGAATATCTCAGGAATTTCCCCGACCAGGCCGAGGGCCGCCGCCGCTTCCCCACGTTCGACACCAACAAGGACGGCGTCTTGAGCGACGAGGAGTTTGTAAAAGCCGGAAAACCATGACCATGAAACGCACTGTCGCATTCCTCACCGCCCTGTTGCTGGCTCCGCTGCTGGCGCTGCACGCCGCCGAAGCGCGGCCGGCAGTGGCGAAACCTACCAAGCCGCCCCTCACGCCCGCGGACATCACCCAACTGCCCGAAGGCACCGGTCATCTCGATCTCTATCTCCTCATCGGCCAGTCGAACATGAAGGGGCGCGGCTTCATGCCCGAAGAACCCGCCCGTGATCCGCGCATCGCCATGATGCATCTCAAAAACGACCGCTGGTATGTTGCCCGCCATCCGCTGCATCTCTCCGGCGATCCGCAAACCTTTGCGGGAGCCGACAACGCCGGAGTTGGCCCCGGACTCAGCTTTGCCCAAACCCTCGCCGCCCAGGACTCGACCGCTCGCATCGGCCTGATCCCTTGTGCCGTCGGCGGCACTCAGATCGCGCGCTGGCAAAAAGGTGCCGGCCTCTACGAAGAGGCCATCCGCCGCACCAAGCTCGCCCTTGAACAAACCAAAGGCACCAAAGCCACGCTGCGCGGCGTCCTCTGGTTGCAAGGCGAGGCCGATTCCAAAGCCGATCGGGTGAAAGTCTATGCCGAAAAGCTCAACGCGCTCGTGGATGCCCTGCGCGCCGACCTCGGGCAGCCCGCGCTTCCATTCGTTGCCTGCACCATCGGCGAAATGCGCACCGAGGGACGCGGCGGCGAAAAGCAGGCGATCAATGCCCTCCTGCTCGATCTGCCCAACCACCGTCCCCACACCGCCTGCGTCGATGCCCGCGACCTCAAGTCCAGCATCGGCGACAACGTCCACTACGACACCGCCGCCCAAACCGAGATCGGCAAGCGCTTCGCCGCGTCCCTGCAGAAGCTCACACGATGAAGCGCCACCCTGGCGGAAAAACACCCGGATCAGGCCGGGGCCCTGATTAAAGCCCGCATCGACCACACCACGCTGACCGTTCCAACGATCCGTCCCGTCCTCGCGCATGAAACGAACAACCGGCCTGCTGCTCCTTGCAGCCCTTGGCGTCCTTTGCAACCAGGCCGTGAGCGCGGCCGTGTCCAAGCCCAGCTTTCTCCTCATCCTTGCCGATGATCTCGGCTACGGCGACGTGGGCCTGCACGGCTGCAAGGACATCCCCACGCCGAACATCGACTCCATCGCGCGGAATGGCGTGCGGTTCACCGATGGTTACGTCAGCGCGCCTGTGTGCGCGCCCTCCCGGGCCGGGCTGATGACGGGACGTTATCAGGACCGTTTTGGTTTTCAGGGCAATCCGGCGCGGGGCGCGGACTGGGGGCTGCCACGCACGGAGAAGACGTTTGCGGATCGCATGAAGGCCGGCGGTTACGCGACGGCGTGCCTGGGCAAATGGCATCTCGGCGAGACGGAGGCGCTGCATCCGCTGAACCGCGGCTTCGACGAGTTCTTCGGCTTTCTCTCCGGGATGCACTCCTACTTCGAGGCCGATGACAAAGCCTGGGGGCCGCTTCTGCGCGGTCGTGAACGCGCCCCGCTCAAGGGCTATCTGACGGATGCGCTGGGGGACGAGGCTTGTGATTTCATCCGGCGCAAGAGCGGTTCGCCGTGGTTTCTTTATCTGGCCTTCAACGGAGTGCATACGCCGATGCACGCCACTCCGGAAAAGTTGAAGCAGTTCGCCGGGATTGCGGAAGAAAAGCGCCGCACCTACGCCGGAATGGTTTCCTCGCTGGACGACGCCGTGGGGCGTGTGCTGGAGGCTTTGCGCACGAGCGGGCAGGAGGAGCGGACGCTCGTTTTTCTGCTCAGCGACAACGGCGGCCCGCTGATCGCCGGAAGCGCGGCCAATGGCGCGGTCAATGCGCCCCTGCGCGGCAGCAAGCTCCAGCTCTGGGAGGGTGGCATCCGCGTTCCGTTCATGGCCCAGTGGAAGGGAAGGTTCCCCGCCGGGCGCGTGGTGCATCAGCCCGTCATCTCCCTTGACCTCCTGCCAACCGGTCTTGCCGCCGCAGGCATCCCGATCAGCGCAGAATGGAAGCTTGATGGCCGCAACCTGCTGCCGCTGCTCACCGGGGCCAGCGAGGCTCCCGTGCATGACCGGCTCACATGGCGCTTCTACGGTCGTCCGGCCATTCGTGAAGGCGCATGGAAATGGGTGAGGCAATCGCCCAAGGAGCAGGGATTGTTCAATCTCACCGAGGACACCGGCGAACAGCGCGACCGCAACACGGAGAAGCCGGAGATGCAGCAGGCGTTGCAGCAGCAGTGGCAGGCGTGGGCTGACAAACTGCCGCCCCCGATCCATCAGGACAAGGGCGGGACAAAGGCACACTGACCGGCGTCGCGTCTGCCGGCCCCGTGTTGAATGCTCGCGGTTAACCTTCCCGCGCATCACCCTGGTCAAAAAGGGAATTTTTTTGGTCAGTTTGTGCATGGCGCGGGCCGCGTGTTCGATGGGAAGCTGACAGCATGACCACTCCAACAGCACTTGCGGCCAATTTTGAACCGCGCCGCTTTCGCCGGGGGGCTTCCGGCGCGTTTACCCTCATTGAACTGCTTGTCGTCATTGCCATCATTGCCATATTGGCGGGGCTGTTGTTGCCCGCCCTGAGCAAGGCCAAGGAGAAGAGCAAGCAGAACACCTGCCTGAACAACCAGAAGCAGCTGATTCTCGCGACCTCGCTTTATTCGGGCGACAACGATGACCAGTTTTTCTTCGGGCGGCAGATTGGAACCGCAAACACCGTGGCGGCCAACAATTCGCCACATTCGAATGACGCGTGGACGGTGCAGATGGCACCCTACCTGGGCATCAAAATCATCAGCGCCAACATGGTTCCGCCAGCGGTGATGTCCTGTCCTGCTGATCAGTCCACGCCCATCGCGGGATACTGGATGGACTGCAGCTACCGCGCCAACCTGCACATGTTCAGATACTCTTCCAACGCGATCACCGACGCAATGTCCGCAGCCGAGACCACGCGGTATCCCAACGCCTTGCGCGCGACGATGATCAGGGAGCCCTCGTCGATCGTCGTCGCGATGGACAAGCGCAGGGGAGGCAGGCAATACCAGGCGGGCAAGGAAAATATTGGGCAGAAACGCTGGGCGCAGTGGGATGGCAACCTGGTTGCGTCTGCGGTGGGAGACGTCATGGGGTTG
>Ga0172379_10011225_pt1 | contig 10711 bp, 11 predicted proteins | sample GrowelOW334metaG_FD_119756 | JGI IMG/M metagenome (GOLD analysis project Ga0172379, IMG submission 119756) | Groundwater microbial communities from an aquifer near a municipal landfill in Southern Ontario, Canada - Groundwater well OW334 metaG | ecosystem: Environmental > Aquatic > Deep... | reverse complement strand
TCCTGATTATTGGTATCAAGGATTAATATCTTTTGATGACTATTTTGTAAAAATAAATACAGAGACAGGGGAAAAAGTAACCATAGCAAACTCAATAAACGAAACACCTGTTGATGGGACACATCTATTCTTGAGTAACAATGAAGACACTTTGTTCTTTGCGAACAAAAAGGATTATACCTTATGGAGTTTAGATTTAAGGTAATTTCACCCTTCCGCATTTGAATCTTGCTCCCCTCTGCGAAGAGCTGTCGTAGGACTGAGGGGTTAATTATTTTCCACGTATTTAATCACAACTCTGCGAGTGGGGCCATATCCTTCTGATTCTGTTTTAATGGATTTATCTCCTTCTAAAAACATATGAATAATCCTCCTCTCGTGAGCTGGCATTGGATCAACTTCAATATTACTTTTAAAATACTTTGCGCGTTCCGCCATCATGTGAGCTATATTTTTTAAATTATCAAAACGTTTCTTTTGATAACCATTTATATCAATAAAAATGTTTGGCCCTTTTTCTCCGACTGGGCTATTGTTTATCATATCTTTTTCTACTATTTTCTGAACAATCTGATTCAAAGACCGCAATGTCTCTCCATCTCGTCCAATCATAAAGCTAGAATCTGGTGTTTCTATCATACACCAAAGCATTCCACTCTCTTCAGAAAACTCGCATTTCGAGATAGTGCATGTTGTGTGTTTAAATATTTGTTCTATTATTTCTTTAATTTTATCTTTATACATAAATGTTTAAATTAAATTGCGTTCCAATTGTCGACGAATGTACCACTCTTGAACTATAGTGAATATATTACTCACAATCCAATATATTGCAACTGCCGCAGATATTTTCCAAGCAATAAAAGCTATAAAAACAGGAAGTACATATCGGACGTTCATTTGCATGCTATCCGAAAGTTGTTCTTGAAATGTTTTTGGCTCATCGGTTTTTCCAATTTCTTTTACTATTTCAATTTTCTTTGGTTTTATTGGAGCAGACAAGTATCCTTGAATGAATTGGGTAATACCAGCAAGTAACCCTAACACAATACTCTTGCTACCCATTTCTATTAATCCTAAAAAATTTGTATGCAGGCTGGTTGGAGCTTGAATAAATGAATATATTAGACTTGAGTCAATGGTAATACCTTTATAAAAAACATAATATAAAGCAAAAATAACTGGCAATTGAAGAAGAATAACAAGGCAACCTGAAAATGGGTTTGTTCCATATTTTTTATAAAGGTCAAAGGTTTTCTTTGCTTGTTCTTCTTTGTTTGGAAAATCCTTTTTTATTTGTTTGATTTCTGGTTCCATCTTCTTCATAAGAATCTGGCTTTTAATCGACTTACGAGTGAGAGGGGATAGTGCCAATTTGACGATAAGAGTTACTAGTATAATAGCAAAACCAACATCTCCAAAAGTGATGTTGTCTATAATAAATATAAGAATATTATATATTGGCTGATAAAATGCAGTATTCCATAAAGATGACATTGCTCTATTGTATCATAAGAAAGCAAAAAGTAGAAAATTGCATAAAATATTTGGAAGTCCGACTTCCAAATATTTTAATCTACTGGATCGTAATGGTTTTTTTGCCAAGGATGGCAACGAATTATTCGTCTGAAACCTTTCCATAAACCATAAAAACTGCCATATTTAAAGACAGATTGCTTGGTATATTCTGAGCATGTCGGTAAAAAAACACAGGAAGAATGAGATTTTAAAGGGGTTTTTTGATAAATATTTATAAGCCCAATAATTATTTTTTTCATATTATATTTATAAAAACCCTGCTTTTTTCAATATATAAATTATATCTTTTTCAAAATCGTCCTTTTTAGCCATAAAAGCTTGCTTTTTATAGACAAAAATTCCAGATCCAGTTTTTAGAGGGATAAAACGTAAGATGTTATAACCAATTCTCCTATATTTATTCCTTTTTACCGCATTTTTAAAGATATTTTTTGGTGCAACAAAAACATATTGAGGGGATTCGTTTTTTTTATAATGAAACAAAAAAAGCTGAGTTGAAAAGGTTTTTCCTTCCTTCATTAGGATCTGAAAAAATTCCTTTGTAACCCGCTTTTTCTTTGGGAACATGTTTATTTCTTTATAGATACATTAGCACGACCCTTTCGGCGACGAGCAGTATTTACCTTTCTCCCGTTTTGAGTTTTAGTACGAACAAGAAAACCATGTGTTTTGGCTCTTTTTCTTCTATTGGGTTGATACGTTTGAGACATATTTGATAATATATACTATATCAAACAACAATGCAACACAAACCCTAAAACATATCCACACAATATCAACAGCTTAATCAAGGTTTTTATTGTGGGGGTTTCAAAAAACAGAGTATAATATGCACTATGGAAACACAAAAACTATGGGATAAATGTCTATCAGAAATAGAAACTAGTATTTCAAAAGCCAACTTTACCACATGGTTTAAAAATACTTCTATAATTAAAGAAGACGGTGGAATAATTCAAATTGGAGTTTCCAATGAATTTGTAAAAGATTGGCTTTATAATAAATTTCATAAACTTATTTTGAAAACACTCATTGGAAACAATGACAGTATTCGAGGTGTTGACTATATAATACACAAACAAGAATTAAAAATTGAACAGTATTTAAATGGGGACAAAACACTTCCACAAAAAACACAAGTAAGTGTAAATAAAGAGCTCCCATTGAATGACTTATATATAAACAAAGACGACAACTTGAACCCAAAATATAACTTTAATTCGTTTGTTGTTGGCCCTTTTAATGAACTTGCTTATGCAGTTGCTCAAGCAATAATAACAAATCCCGGACAAAACTATAATCCCTTTTTTATTTATGGAGGTACAGGTTTGGGTAAAACACACATAATTCAAGCTATTGGGAACACTATCAAAATAAAACATCCTTTAAAAAAAATATATTATGTCAGTTTAGAACGATTCACAATTGATTATATAAATTCAATTCAAAACAAAAACCCAAATTCTTTCAAAGAAAAATATCGTAAATATGACGTTATCATTATGGATGACATTCAGTTTATTTCTGGAAAAGACAAAACCCAAGAAGAATTGTTTCATTTATTCAACACTTTATATGAAAAAAATAAACAAATAATCTTTTCATCAGACAAACACCCTAATTTTATTCAAGGACTTGAAGAAAGACTCCAGTCTAGGTTTGCTTCCGGTATGACAGTGCAAATAGTTGAACCAGATTATGAATCTCGAGTAGCAATTATAAAAGCGAAATTTGAATCAACCAACTGTATTATTGAGCCAGAAATAGTTTCCTTGCTTGCTGAATCTCTTGAAGGAAACATACGTGAACTTGAGGGGAGTTTAAACACTGTTATTTGTCAATCTCAATTAAAAAATAGATCTCTTACTTCTATTGAAATTAAAACACTTATAAAAAATAACATAAGACCAAAGAAAACAGTTGCAATTAAAGACATTGTAAAAATTGTTGCTGATTATTATACTTTATCTGAAGATGTTATTTATGAAAAAACAAGAAGAAAGGAAATAGTTAGGGCTCGCCAAGTAGCAATGTATTTACTCAGAGAAGATTTTAATATTTCATATCCTCTAATAGGGCAAAAACTAGGAAACAGGGACCATACAACGGTAATTCATTCTCATTTAAAAATAAGAGACGATTTAAAAACTGATCCATTACTATTACAAGAAATAGAAAAAATTAGAATTATGTTTAAATAGATATGTATAAACCTGTGGAAAAGATGTTTTTATTAAAAACAAAGAAGTGGAAAAGTTATCAATTTTATTAATTCAAGAAAAAAATTAACAAGTTAAATTAAAATTCAATAAAATAAAAAGTAAAAAACGTTTTGTTTTATTGAGTTAAAAAGAAATCCACATATTCACACACATAATAGTAGTAATAAATATTAAAAGATAAATAGTAAGAATAACTAATTAATAAGTGGGGGATTAAGATAAATTAAATTTATGAAAATAGAATGTTCAATCAATAAAATAAAAAAAGCACTAATGTCTGTTGAAAGAATAACTGGTAAGAATTTAACATTACCTGTTTTAGGTTCTGTTTTGTGGGTTGCTACAAATAAAACATTAAAACTTAGAGCTACTAATTTAAATATTGGTATAGAGATAGAAATTCCAGCAAAAGTAGAAAAAGAAGGCGTTGTAGCTGTAAGGGGTGATATCTTATCATCACTATTTTCTGTTTTACAAGGGGATTTAATGGTTAAGTTTGAATTAATAAATGGTAATTTATTAGTAAAAACTCCAACTAGTACTATTTTATTGAAAAGTATTCCACATGAAGATTTTCCAACAATACCGGTTGTCGAAGGGGAAAATCTTCTAATATCAAATAAAAAATTTATTGAGGGGATCAAATCTGTTTATTACAGTGCATCAACTTCCGAGATAAAACCAGAGATAGGAAGTGTTTATATTTATCCAGAAGATGATATGTTGGTTTTTGTATCAACTGATTCTTTTCGTTTAGCTGAGAAAAAAATAAAAATAAAACAAAAATTATCTTTTGATGGAATATTAATACCGTTTAAAAATGTTATAGAAATAATTAAAGTTTTTGATGGGTTAGAGGATGATGCAAAGATTATACTTCAAAAAAATCAAATATCAATTTCAACGGAAAACATATATCTAACATCAAGAGTGGTCAATGGTAATTTTCCAGATTACAAACAAATTATTCCTAAAAATACAACAACAAAATCAGTTGTTTTAAAACAGGATTTTATTTCATCTTTAAAAATTTCTAATATTTTTTCAGATAAATTTAATCAAATTATTCTAACAATAAAACCATCCAGTAAAATATTTGAAATAGAATCAAAAAATACAGATATTGGTGAAAACACTACACTTATTTCTGGGGCATTATCTGGTGATGATGTTTCAGCTTATTTTAATTATAAATACATTTTAGATTGTTTTCAGTCTATTTCTGGAGATAGTTTAAGTATAGAATTAACGGGAAACAACAAACCAATGATTATAAAAGGAATAGGAGATCAATCTTTTATGTATTTGGTTATGCCAATGAATAGATAAATGTTATGGATTATAATTCTATCAGCAGTTTTTTAGAAAAATTTAAAAAAATAATCTTTCAAAAAGAAGAGATTAAAGAAACTGTTGTTAAAATAATATCAGAAACTATTTTACATCAAATCAAAAAAGAATCAGTAAAAATAAAAGGAACTTCTATTTATGTAGAAGGATCACCAATTCTTCGAAGTGAGATTATGATTCATAAAAAACAAATTTTAGTAAAAATAAAAAATTTGTTGCCATATAATAATTTTTTAGATATTAAATAGTTTTAAATACCTTCAACTGAAAACGAAACAATTTTTTCTCCAACATTTCCAATATTATCAACACCAACGATTCTAATAGAGTTTATTGTAGAGATACTATTAATATTTTTAGGAACAAATGAAGTTGTAAAAGGGGACGATTTTAGAGATGTTATAAATGTATTGTTTACGAAAACATCTATTTTCTTAATAACATTTCTACTTGTAGGCACTATTGATATAACAATAGTGCTATTTTTACTATATGTTTTATTTTCAATACCTTTTATTTCAAAAACAGGCCTTGATTCTGATGTGTGTATGGTGTCATAAGTGGTTGGTTTGTCGTTTTCTGTTATTGTTTTATATTTATTAAAATTAAATCTCCACCATTTTTGAACGCCATATTCCCAGTTTATATATTGTGAGTCGTTGGTTTGTTCAGATGTTTTTTCTAATGGATTTTCTTTATTTATCCAATATAGAATTGAATGAACGTTTGTTAAAGATGTTTCTTTCTTAAATTCTTCTGGGGTATTTTCGGTGGCTAATGTGTTTGAAATAGAATCTATAGTAAAAGTATCTCCACCTTGCCAAAAACCACGAAGAATAGGGGATGTTGATGTATCTATTGGATCTGGTTTCTCAAAATATTCTACAGGTAGATTTTTAAGAGCCTCAGTTATTACTGCGTTCCATATAGGTCCAGCAAGAGCTGCACCGCCTTTTTTCATTGGTTTGTTGTCATTGTTGCCAACCCAAACCCCAACCGTCACAGAGGGCGTATATCCAATAGTCCACGCATCTTTATTATTGTTTGTTGTACCTGTTTTAACAGCAACTTCTCTTCCTTGTATGTTTAAAATAGAATTTGCTCCAAAAGTAGGAGTTCTTGCTATTTCGTCTGAAAGAATACTTGAAATAATTTTTGTTGTGTTTGATTTAATAATTTGTTGTGGTTTACTTTCATACTTTTCAAGAATATTTCCACTACCATCTTCTATAGACAAGATTCCTTGGTATGGATTTTTTATTCCACTGTTTGCAAAAACACTATAAACAGATGTCATATCAAGAAGGGTAGTTTCTCCTCCTCCAATAACAAGAGATAATCCATATCTATTTGGATCGTTCAATAGGGTTGTGATCCCAAGATTTCTAGCTATTTTAATAGAGTCTGAAACACCAACCAAATATAAGAGCTTAACAGCAATGACGTTGATAGATTGGGCAAGAGCATTTCGAAGTGTCATAGGCCCACGAAAAGCATTATCATAATTATCTGGAGTATAACAAGTATCTTTTTTATCTGTTCCATCAGGACTACAAGATGAATTGAACTCAGTTTTTACATCGAACAATGTTGTTTTTTCGGTGTAACCTTTTTCAAAAGCAAGAGAGTAAACAATTGGTTTAAAAGATGACCCCGGCTGTCTACTTGCTGTTGCCACGTTGAAATTACCATCAAAATTATTACTTGTTTCAAAATAATTTCTTGATCCCACCATAGAAAGTATTTGACCTGTTTTTGGATCAATCACGACAATTGCAGTGTTATTACCATCCCAGTTTTTTTCATTTTCTTTTGCTTTAATGAGAGCTATTTCCTCAGCTTTTTTTTGTAGAGAATAATCAAGAGTTGTTATTATTTTTAAACCACCTTCTTCTAGCGTATTGCTACCATACCTTTTTTCTAAATAATCTTTAATAAAGAAAACAAAATGAGGAGCACCAATATTCATAGGTTGTTTTGCTAGAAAAATAACATTTTCATTCTTTGCTTTATTGTAATCATCTTCGGTTATGAATTTTAAATCAAACATTCTTTTAAGTACTAAATTTTTTCTTTCATCTAATTTGTTTTTATTTTTGCCATACGGTGAATAATAAGTGGGCCCATTTGGGATAGCTGCTAAGTATGCAGATTCAGCAAGTGTCATGTCTTTTGGTTCTTTACCCAAAAAAGCCTTTGATGCTTCTTCTATTCCATATATATTCCCTCCATAAGGAGCTTCATTTAAATAAAGAGCCAAAATGTTGTCTTTACCCATTGATTTTTCAAGTTTAACAGCCAATATCCATTCTTTTATTTTACGAGAAAGAGTAACTTCTGGAGTTAAAAGAGTATTTTTAATTAATTGTTGTGTGATAGTTGAACCCCCACGAACTTTTTTACCTGTGAGTTTTGCCCATATTGTTGAACGAATTATAGAAACAATACGAATACCTTTATGTTGATAAAATTCGGAGTCTTCAATCGCGACCGTTGCATTTAAAATATTGATTCCCATATTTTCGTAAGGAATAATTGTTCTTTTTATGTTTTGGTGGACATCGTATAACAAAATTGTGCCTGTTCTGTCGTATATCTTTGTGGAACTTTGTATCTTGCGTTCAGTAAAGGATTTGAAGTCAGGAAGTTGTAATGTACTAATCCAGATCGTTAAAAAACCGGCGAAAACAAGACCAACTCCCATGATTATTAAAATAGTATTTACAAGTTTAGACTTTTTAAGATTTTTTCGTACTTTTTTCATATATTATATATAATAACATATAATATTTTTAAAATAATGCAAATATGGTAAAGTGTGTATATGGCTAAAATAATAACAGATAAAGATAAGATAGATGATATTTTGACACGTGGGGTAGGAGAATTTATAGATCCAGAAGGTATTTTTAGAAAAAAATTAGAAACTAACCCAAGGAGTATAGTTATAAAATTTGGAGTTGATCCAACACGCCCAGATATTCACTTAGGGCATGCAGTTGTTCTTCATAAACTTCGCCAATTTCAAAATATGGGGTGTAAGGTTATTTTTCTCGTTGGAGATATTACCGCCCAGATAGGTGATCCTACCGGTAAAAACAAAATCCGCCCAGAAATAGATTTGAAAGAAATTGAGAAAAATATGAACACCTACTTAGAACAAGTTGATAAAATTTTAAATACAAATCAAAATGTGTTTGACTGGACTAAAAATTCCGACTGGTTTATTAATGTTAATGACATTATAGCTCCAGTTCGGGCTATTCCACTTCTCAAAGAGTATTCTATAAATCAATATAACAAAGAGGAATTACCAAGTACTGATGTCTACAATAGATCAGCTTGGTGGCTTGAAACTCGCAAACAAAAAAATACAGTCATAAATTACACAATAATTACACTTCTATCTATTTTAAGACACATATCTCATGGGAGATTAATTGAGAGAGATATGTTTCAAAAAAGAATAAAAAACAAAGAAGCAATTTTCATGCATGAGATGTTATATCCAGTAATTCAGGGAATTGACTCGGATGCGATTTATGATATTTATGGTTCGTGTGATTTAGAAGTTGGGGGTACAGATCAACATTTCAATATGCTTGTTGGTCGTGAAGTAATGGAAATGAAAAAAAAACCTCCCCAAGCTGTTTTATCCTTTAAACTTCTCGAGGGAACCGATGGTAAAGAAAAAATGTCAAAAAGTCTTGATAATTATATAGGAATTACAGATGAGCCAACAGACATGTATGGGAAAGTAATGTCTATTCCAGATACATCAATTGGGAATTATTTTGAATTATGTACATTTACTTTAATGAGTGAAATAGAAAAAATACGAGAAAATATTTCAAATAACAAAGTTAATCCTAAGGAAATAAAAATGGACCTCGCTAAACAGATTGTATTTCTCTACCATGGAGAAAAAAAGGCGAAAGAAGCCCAAGAAAATTGGGAAAACACTTTTTCTAAAAAAGAAATCCCTACTGATATAGAAGAGATAAAAGTAAATAAAGGAGAACTACTTGTAGATGTATTACTGAATAATAAATTAGTTTCATCAAAAAGTGATTTTCGTAGACTAGTAGACGAGAAAGCTATTACGAACTTAGACACAGATGAAAAAGTTACTTCTCATAACGAAGAAGTGAAAGATGGAGTTTATAGAATTGGCAAAAAAAGATTTCTCAAAATAAAAATAGTTAAATAAAAATCTCCGCTAGGTCTTGTCTAGCGGAGATTTTTATTTAGTATTCTGATCCATCTAAACCAGCAAATTCTTCACCTACAACCAAGTCCTCATCATCTAGTAAATCATCATCTGCAGGCTCGCCTAATTCGTCATCCAGAAGATCTTCATCTTCCTCTTCTTCTGTGTCATCACCTATTTTTAATTCATCGTCTGTATAACTCATATTAAATAAATTAAATATTATAATGCATTATTTGTATCAAAATAATATTTTCTTTGCAATACCTTTTATAATGTGGATAACTTTTCGCAAGCAAGACAGGTAAGACCAATAGCTATAGCATCCAATTCATCGTCAGAATTTATTTTTATTTCAATATCTATAAGTTTAGGTACCATAGACATCACCATAGCCTTACTAGCTTTTCCATATCCAGTAACTGCCACTTTTATTTGTGGAGGAGTATATTCAAAAATATTTAATCCATTTCGTGAGGCACAATAAATCATAACTCCTCTTGCTTCAGATACACCCATCACAGTCTTTTGATTTGTAGTAAAATAAAGCTTTTCAATCGCGAGAGCTTGAGGTTTGTATTTTTTTATAACTTCTTCAACCTTGTTACCTATCAGAGTGAGTCTCTCGTGGAAGGGGATTTTGGCAGATGTTTTAAAACACTCCGAATAAACCAATTTATCTTTTCTTAAATTAGTTCTCTCTATCACTGCTATTCCTACTCTTTCAAATCCGGGATCTATTGCTAATATTTTCATTTTATTATTTTTTTGACTGCTACAAACTCTGCCATGGCAGAGTTTGTAGCACTTTGTTAATTTAATACACCTCCTGCTGATAGCACTTCTCACAATAAATAATTTCAGGTCGATCTAGTTTGTATGGAGATCTTACTTTGATATCACATTTATCACACTTTCTATCGTAAAGTTTTGGTAAGGTCATTCTTTCAAATCTTTTATTTTCCCTACATTTTGGACACTCGTGTGGTAATGGTAAATTTAATTTCCTTAATAAGTCTAATTCTCCTTTTGCGATATTGTAAACTCTATTGCAAGACATACATTCTATAGCTTCTTTCAAGATTGAATTATTTACTTCAGATATAGTTTCTGGAAGATCTAAGGCTTCTATTGTTGGGTTGCCTGTTGGCTTTTCTGTATCATTCCAAGTGAACCCTTGTGCTAACGCCTCCTCTTTTGTTTTATTTAAAAATCTCATCGCGTTTGATTTGTTGTATGGAAACTTACTAAATTCTAATGGAAAAAATTCACCATAGCTAAACTTTCTTCCAAGCTTATCCATATAAGGATTGGTTTTCATTTCCTCAATAATTTTTTCTTTTAATTCCAAGAATTCCTCTTTAGAATATTCTTTGTTTAAAATACAATA
>Ga0172379_10011224_pt1 | contig 10713 bp, 8 predicted proteins | sample GrowelOW334metaG_FD_119756 | JGI IMG/M metagenome (GOLD analysis project Ga0172379, IMG submission 119756) | Groundwater microbial communities from an aquifer near a municipal landfill in Southern Ontario, Canada - Groundwater well OW334 metaG | ecosystem: Environmental > Aquatic > Deep... | reverse complement strand
TACAACGAGCGTATCAGCGGTTTCCCGACTACGTCGCGCTTATTGATGATCGTAAAGCGGTAACCTACCGTGAGCTCTATTTCAGGGCAATTTTATTGAGTCAGCGGTTTCTTGCATTGGGCGTCAAGCCTGGTGATCGTGTCTTTATCTATGCTGAAAATTCGTGTGAATTCTTTGTAGCTTATTTCGCTATTCTCCATGTTGGTGCAGTGCTCGTTCCTATTAATATTTTTCTCCATGTTAAAGAGCTTGCTTTCATTGTTAACGATGCGCAGCCGCATGCCATTTTTGTTACAAGTAGCTTGAGAGGAAATATTGATGCGTTGGTTGAGCACAATCTTGTCCCCGCATTGCCACACATACTTACTGAAAATGATATCGATTGGACAATGGCCGTACCACGGTTGGTCGAGGAGCGATTTCCTCATTTCACGATTAAAGAAAGCGGGCCTGACGAGTTGTCGGTCCTTTTGTATACATCAGGTACGACAGGTGTTCCCAAAGGCGTCATGCTTTCATCTCGAATAATTATTGCAAATCTTGAACAGACAGCAACGCGCTTCATGTTGTGCGGGCTGGCAAAAAAAGAACGCGTCTTTTGTGTCTTGCCATTGTTTCATGCATTCGCTCAGCATACCTGTATCTGGTTGCCGATGGTTATGGGGTCTGCCGTTATTGTTATTCAAAAGATAGAACGCAAACTTATTCTTGATGGGTTGAAGCACAAGCCAACGGTATTCTTCGGATTTCCTGCACTCTTTGGTCTACTGTGTATCATGAAAACAGCGCCGCTTGATACGATCAAACTTTTTGTCTCTGGCGCAGATATGTTGCCGGATAAAATTCGCATAGCCTTTGCTATGGTCTATGGCCGTAAGATTTGTTCGGGCTATGGATTGACTGAAGCGGCACCGGTTGTCGCAGTTAATCATCAAAACTTTGATGCCGCAACGAATGTTGTTGGCCGACCTCTTCTGGGTATCAACTATAAAATTTGCGACGAGCGTGGCAATCTCGTAAAAGATGGCCAGATCGGATTGCTTTGGATTAGTGGTGGTAACATCATGCTTGGGTATTACAAGGCTGAAAGTGCTACGGAGCAAATACTCAGGGACGGATGGCTTAATACAGGCGATCTGGCAACTATTGACAGTACCGGAATGCTTGCTATTCAGGGCCGCGTCAAGGATGTGATTATCCATAAAGGGTTTAATATTTATCCTGCCGAAGTTGAAAATATTCTTCTCAAGTATCCTTCAGTTATTAAAGCTGCGGTGATTGGTCGTGATGAGCCAATGGCAGGGCAAGTACCGATAGCATTTGTTGCAACAAGGGTCCCTGAAGAAGGCTTGGAAGATCGGCTTCGCGAGCTTTGTGCTCATAATCTTGCAGCGTATAAAATTCCTCGAAAATTTATTTGTCTTGAAGACTTACCGCTCAATGCAACGGGCAAGGTTGATAAAAAAAAGCTGTCCCATTTCCAGTAATCAAATAAACGATACGCTTTTTGTTGTAGGCCCATGGGGTTTGCAAAAACTTCGTTTTATTGATAAAACTTAGAAGATTAGCTGGTGTTAAAGGGGTTTTTAGTGGTTATTAGGAGTTAAATATCATGGCAGTGTATGTGTACGTGCTCTTGTTCTTCATTATGCTTATGTTTGCGGCGCTTTTTGCTTTCTTGGAAACAGCATTCACGGCGTTACGCCTTTTTAAACTAAAAGAACTAGAAGTCAGTGTTACCAAATATAAAAAACTGTTTGATTCGTGGGAAAAAAATCCTCAACGTATTTTGATTACAATTCTGATTGCTAATAATTTAGCCCATGTTATCGCATCAGTATTAATCACCGAGATTATGCAAAGTTATTTAGGGTCATTTGGGTTGGCCGTCGGCGTTATCATCGCGACGGTTATGATTTTAGTTTTTGGTGAAATTATTCCAAAAAGTTTTGCAAAGACACATCATGAACGCCTCTTTAGCTCTTGCTTATGGTTAATCAATCTCTTATATCACGTCGCTTACCCCGTAGTTACGGTTTTATTAGCAATTGCGGGAGCCATTTTTAGTAAATTAGGTGGGAAAAATATTCTTGAAAAGCAAGACGTTGTATCAGAAAAGGAAATAGAATTCCTCATCGACTACAGCGATGAAAAAGGTCTGATGGAAACTGAAAAGACCGAAATGCTCCAGAATGTTTTTAGCCTTGGTCAAACCCAGGTTAAAGAGATTATGATTCCTAAGAATGATATTGTCTTGGTCAGTGTTGAAGATTCTATTGAAAAAGTTCTTGAAGCCGTTCATACATCGGGCTATTCGCGCCTTCCTGTGTATGAGGGGGATGATGACAATGTTATTGGCATCATCTACCAGAAGGATATTTTTGATATTGTTTATAAATCAGAAAAGAAAAATTTAAGAGATTTACTGCGTCCTGTGTTATTTGTACCTGAAACACAGAAAACCAATCAATTATTAAGTGAGTTTCTTAAAAAACGTATGCATTTGGCTATTGTGATTGATGAGTATGGTAGTTGTTCAGGACTTGCTACGCTTGAAGATGTCATTGAAGAAATTGTTGGCGAGATTAGCGATGAGCACGAAGTGGTTAATGCGGGCATCGTTCCCCTTGAACGTGGAGGCTGGCTTGTTGACGGGCGTACAAGTTTAGAAGAAGTTGAAGAACTTTTAAATATCACGTTTAGCGTTAAAGATTCATTAACCATAAGCGGTTTTTTAGCTGAGGTACTACAGCATATTCCTAAAAAAGGTGAACGAATTTATTACGAAGGTTTCTCCTTCCAGGTGCAACAGGCGGATTTGCGTAAAGTTTTTCAGATTTTCGTCATCAAGGAAGATGAATCGTCTCATTAAGATTTTTTCTATTTTCTAACATCATGGTTCGAGACGGTTGCCAAGCAACCTCCTCCCGACTACGCCAAGGCTTCGACGCGCAGGCACCACGAACGGATTTTGTTATGCGCCGTTTCTAATAAGTTTGATACAAGGCAACGCCCCTGTTGGGAAGTTACAGGGGCGTTAAGGTAATGGTCAGGCAGGCTTTATTTACAAGCTACGATGCATGCATCACATTTAGCAATGCACTTATTGCAAACTTCTACACATCTTGGGTGGAGCGATTCATCGCTTTCAGAAAAAGCTTTTATACAAGCATCACATGCCTCAATGCAATCTTTGCATACTTTTGAGCAGTCGTGCTTTTTAGGATTTATAGAGCAGGCTTCACATTTTTTGATACATTCAGCGCAAGCTTGTACGCATTTTCTACAGACCTCTTCTGGAATTTGGTTACAGACTGTTATGCAATCTGCGCAAGCGAGTACGCATTCTTGGCAAGCCTGGCGGCAGTTTTTAGCTGCAAAAAGAGAAGGCGAAAAGATGCTACCACAAAGCAGAAGCAAGATTACTATTATTTTTTTCATCGAGTATTCCTTTTTTTATATAAGTTTTTTCCTCTCCAAGCATGAATTCCTCAGGTCCTTGCTTCCTCTCGTAATGTATTGATGATTCTTCAATTGATGCAATTTCAAATGGAGCTACAAATTTTTGCAATATAAATTCTTTGTAAGTTTCAGTCGTCAGACTGATCATTTTTTGTTGTTTCCATTCTTCATATTGTTTTCTAAGGTTATCTTTTGCAATTTGAGGGACTTTGTAATAGCGCGCCAGGGCAATGTTTTCTAATAAAAATGATGTTCGTTGTTTATGCAGGCTGGCGTATGCCGGTTGCTGGCTGAAGCAGATTGATTGATTAAAATGTTTGATCGCGATCTGTAGGCCAATAATGTTATCGGCTTCCCTCTCTTCTTTTATTGAAACAAAAAGACCTGTTTTTGTATTTATTTCGTAAATAGCGGGGATTAAAATTTTGTTTTTAAATACACTAAAATTATTATAGTGCGTTGTACTTAGCCCTAGATAATGTCTAAAGGCCCTTAGGCAAATGATTTTGCTTAGTCCTAAATAATCGTAATAAAGGCAAAATTCGTACAAAAGCAAAGCATATTTTGTTGAGAAATCTATGTGTAACATATGTTGTGTGATTTCATAAATTAATTGATTTTCCAGCAGTGTTACTAAGTTGTTGGGGTAGGAATAAATAACGGTGTCGTTTGCAATCTGTAGCGTTTCAAAATAATAATAAAGATGATGATCAGTAGCGTCTTTATCTTTGACCATGCTGGATAGTTTTTCTTTTATTTTCTGTGCATCTTTTATATTCAAATAATTCGCAAGGCGAGCGATCGATATTTTATGTTCTTTCTGTGAGCCTATGTGTTTAAACGCAAATGAGAGCATAAAGTTCCACATCTTTTGTTGAATATGACCGAAGAGGTGGGATACGTTTAAAACAGCAACATCAGAATCAGCGCTAAAATTGAATGTTTTTTTCATAATCTCAATAGTGTTTTGTTATTCCTGAGAACCCCGGGCGGGTACCCAAGGGTTCTCAGAAAGAAAAGTGTAGTTAGTCGCTATACTTTAGAGAAATAGCAGCAATCTAAGCGTTAACTATGTTTGTTGGAACAGCCGCTGGGACAGCTTCTGGGGCAACAGTATTTTCGTTTTCATTTTCAAATGCCCAGTTCAAGTCGTCCATAGATACCACTTCTTCTTCTGGTTTGGCTATGGCTGGTGCTGGGGCGGCTACTGGTTTAGAAACACGGTTATTGCGCCATCCATTGTGTCCATGAGCACTGTCATAGTTGATCACGATGGTAGGTGTTGTGCCATGTCCATGGCGATCATCATTGAAGTGGTCGTCGCAGTCTTCGTGATGGTCGTCATGGTGTTCGTTATGGCATCCTTCATGGTGGTCATCATTGCAGTCGTCGTGACAGTCGGAATGGATGTTTGGGCATGGCAGGTTACAATCTTCATGGCCAAAATCGCATTCATGTCCTTCGCAGTGGCATGGATTGCATGGAGGAGGTGGGCAGTGGTCGCCGATGACGCAATCGGCTGAAAGGTTGTGGATCATAAAGAAGCTGACTGCTACGGGAGCTATTGGCGATACTGCATTGCTGAAATCAACTTGCCCTGGATAAAGCTTAAATCCAACATTTGGATCCATAATGAAGACATCTAGTTCTGTTTCAACAACATCGCCAGCGTTCAAGTGGATCAGACTCGATACGGTTGAGTTCTGCCAGTTGTTGAAGGTGAGAATGGCGAAGTCTGAATGAACTCTAAACACATCGTTTACTTTAAATGCTAAGTGAGCGGTTGGTTGGCCAGTAATGATTGAGCCACCTCTTAAGTTGCTGAAGTCAAGCTGGAGGGTCATTGTGTAGTAGCCGCTTACAGGTGCAATATATTTTGTAGAAGCACCAGAGTTATCAACGTTTCCATTTGGATCATCGATAATGGAATCAAATTTAATTTTATCACCCAAATTAAAGCCGATAAATGGATTATTGTAGGCGACAGTTGCTCTGTATTTTGAACAGAAATTCTTGGTATACAAATCATTGATCCAAGCGTCTTTAGCACATAGTTTATGGGTCCAGAGATGGTCGGCTTTCAATTTATCAATATCGCCATGGTCGGCACAAAGCTTTTCAATTTTGGCACATTCAATGTAAGCCTTGTCAGACCACAAATGATCGATCTTTGCTTTATGAGCGCAGAGTTTGCATGTGTAAACAACATATGTCCAGATCTTTTCAACTTTTTCACGTTTAACAAAAAGATCTTTTATTTTTGCGACATCAGCAAACAAACACATGGTGTAAATGCGTTTAGCACAAACTTCGCAGGCCTTAATCTTTTTTGGAGAGGTGCAATTTCCACATCTCAGAGCATTTTCTGAAATTGAATCTAAGTTTGCAAGGATAGCATCGACATCGTCTTTTTCAGCTACAATGGGATCTGCTTTCTTTACCGGCTGAGGGGCGGCTTGTTCTTTTTGTACGGGGGCTATTGGTTGCTCAATTTTAACAACTTCCTTTTTTTCGCCGGTCAAAAATGAAAACAAACCACGAGTTTCAACTGAATTGACGCCAGCCTGAAGGCTAACGAATGAAATGACAAAACCAACTGCTAAAAAATGTAAGTTTTTAATCTTCATAACTCTTTTCCTCTTTTAGATCGTTGACTAAAGTGACCATAGCATCACAAAAAAATAATAGTTTTTTTAGATAATGTGCGCCTCCTTCTCCTTACGATTTTAGATTTATTTTTCTTGGTTAATTTTCGCACAAAAAAAATACTGAAAAAAGGGAATAAAAAAGGTGTATTGAAAGAATGAAAAAGATAAAAGGCGAGTTATATATATATATATATAACTCGGGTAAGCGACTCTTCACGAAAACATTCAAGAACAATATCGCAATGAGTTTAAATTTTTTTTGTAACAGGTTATCTAACCCTTTGTCTTAATGGCGAGTAATAATATTTATATTATTACTCGCTTTTTTATTGCAGATCGTTTGACCTATCGCCTTGGCTGATCTCTTTAATAAACAACAGTTTTTTGCCAGTTTTGTAAGAGTAAATAATACATAGGAAGTTTAATTATTTAAAAAGGCGTACATGAACGTAGTCAGCTCTTTTATAAAAATTATTACATCGTTACTTCTGGCATATAGTCTTGCTTATGCGCAGGACCAGACCATACAATGCTTGCCAAAAGATGTTGATCCTCTGCTGGTCATTATTCTCATGGTCAAAAACGAAGCACCAGTTATATGTCAAACCTTACAACCGTATGTTGACGCTGGGCTTGATACATTTTTTATTTTTGATACGGGTTCGACCGATGATACCGTTGCTGTTACAAAAAAGTTTTTTGATGAGCACCACATAGTGCGTGGTGTCATTGGCCAAGAACCATTTATTGATTTTGCTACATCACGTAACCGAGCGTTGCAGCTCGCGCAGGAATCCTTTCCTCGGGCGTGCTTTATGTTGATGCCTGATGCTGAGTGGTACATGCATAATGTTGAAGAGCTCGTGCAATTTTGCACCTTGCATAAAACTGAGACAGAAGCTTCGTATCTTGTACGCATCATGAATAATCAGATCGATTTTTATACACCACGTCTTATTCGATGCAGGACCCGTACCTTTTTTGTCGGGGCAGTTCATGAAGTGCTTAATAGAATTTCACGTCAAAAAGTATCGTCTGATTGTTTTTTTGAATGGAGAGTATCCCGTTGTGGGCAAGAAAAATCACGTTTACGATGGACGCGCGACTGCCAGTTACTTTTGAAAGAATACACGCTCGATAAAAATAACCTGCGAACTGTTTTTTATTTAGCTCAAACGTATTCGTGCTTGGGTGATTGGGAAAACGCTCGCGTGTGGTATGAGAAGCGCATTGCTATGCCCGGTTGGGATGAGGAAAACTTCTTTGCTCACTATAAACTTGCACAAGCATATGAGCATCTGGGTGATTGGGATAAGGCAGTAATCATGTATTTCAAAGCATTCACGTTAAAACCTAACAGGGCTGAGCCGTTAATTCGTTTAGCGCAATATTATTGGGCCATCGGAAATAAAACATTGTGTTTTTTGTGTGCAAAATATGCAGCGGAATTGCCCTATCCGACTGAAGATAGTTTGTTCATTGAAAAAGAACTGTATGACTACACCCGCTACGATTTATTAGGAATGTCTGCCTGGTATGTTGAACAATTTAACCTTGGAAAGGAGGCTCTATTAAAAGCACTTGATGCTCATCCTGATGAAGTACATGTGCGAAAAAATTTAGATCTCTATATCAGACACTGTAATTCTTTCTAGATACTTCGATTATTAACCCTCTGTGTAAGGAGTTTTGTATGACGAACTGTTTTAGCCCACGAGCGGCAAGGAGCATTGGCCTCGCTTTTGTAGGGAGCCTTTTTTTTGGGGCGCAAGCGCACGCTTCTCTGGCCAGTTGGGATACTGGTTCTTTAGCGCTTATGTTCAATTCTTCATCTGACATGGACAAGGCAACGCTTGCTTATGGATTATATGACGATGCTTTTCAAGATGGTCTTATCAGATGTATAAATCTCAATAGCAATAAAGCTAGGCTCACCAGATCACCAGGGCATGATGTAGCAAAGTGTGAAAGATGTGGCGGTAATTATTCATGTGGCTCAAGTCACGTCTGTTGCATAGATATTTATCTTCCCAATAACTGCTGTCATGATCACAACGGTTCTGTCACCGGTCCTACAGGCCCTACAGGTGCAACGGGAGCTACTGGATTAACGGGCCCTACCGGTGCAACCGGAGCCACAGGAGCAACTGGTCCTGCGGGTGTTGATGGAGAAGTCGGCCCTATGGGACCTACCGGAGCTACAGGTCTTACCGGCTTGACAGGACTTACGGGAGCCACGGGCGCTACAGGCGTAACAGGAGCACACGGTTTGGTTGGCCCTACAGGTGCCACGGGTCTCACAGGCTTAACAGGGCTTACGGGACCTACTGGTGCGACAGGTGCAACCGGTGCAATAGGATTAACAGGCTTTACCGGTGCAACCGGTGCTACAGGAGCAACGGGTCCTGCGGGTATTGATGGAGAAATTGGCCCTATGGGCCCTACAGGTGCTACCGGTCTTACAGGATTAACAGGACTTACAGGCGTAACCGGTGCCACGGGCGCAACTGGACCTACTGGACCTACTGGGGCTACTGGTGCAACAGGATTAACGGGCTTTACGGGTGCAACCGGAGCCACAGGTGCTATGGGTATTCAAGGAGCAACTGGCTCTACAGGGTTGACGGGCGCAACTGGACCTACTGGTGCTACAGGTATTACAGGATTAACAGGACTTACAGGCGCAACCGGTCTTACAGGATTGACAGGCCTTACGGGAGCCACAGGCGCGACAGGCGTAACAGGAGCACAAGGTTTGGTTGGCCCTACAGGTGCCACGGGTGCTACAGGAGCAACAGGTCTTACAGGTTTCACCGGCGCAACCGGAATTGGTATCACAGGTCCTACCGGAGCGACAGGCGAAACAGGAGCTACGGGAGGCGTTGGTGTATTGCTTTATGGCTTCTTCTATGCTCTGTCACCACAGGGTCCGATTCCAGCAGGTTCGCCGCTATCTTATCCGTTTACAGGAGCAGTGAGTGGCGTTAACCGATCAGGTGGAACAAGTGCAACGGACATAGTTTTGCCGACGATCGGTGTGTATGAAATATTCTGGCAGGCAAGTGTTACCGAGCCGGGACAACTTATAATGACGCTGGACAGCGGATCAGGACCTGTTGAATTGCCAGAAACAGCCGTTGGCCGTTCTACTGGAACAAGCCAAATAATAGGGCATGTGCTGGTTAATACAGTAGCGGCTAACTCGATTATCAACATACGTAATGCTACAGGCAACACACCTCCGATTACCCTTACACCGTTATCGGGAAGTTTGACACACGCTTACACCGCAACACTTTTGATTAAACAAATTGCATAATATCTAGTTATGGTAGCAAGCGAAAAGAGAGGCTGCTGCAGTAAATCTGCAGCAGCCTCTCTTTTTTACAAAGTGCATATGACTGTTTTATCGTAATGTAAGTATTCAAAACGGCCACTAAAGCATAGTAGACTAAGATCGATTATCGTCATGGACAATGTCATCCTCGCACAGGGTCATCCCCGCGAAAGCGGGGATCCAGGCATTCTTCTTGGTCTTCGAAGTAAACAACAAAAATCTGGATCCCGGATCAAGTCCGGGATGACATGTTAGAATGTGGGGATGACGTGGCGGCGTGGATGATGTGGTTATTTCAAATTCGGGTACAATTTTTTATGACTCTAAATGGCCGCTTCGAATATTCGTACTATAGTAAGTAAAAAGAGAGGCGGCGGTAGACTGAACTACCGCCGCCTCTCTTTTCGCCTTTGAATTAGTTCAAAAGGCTAAGGTCGGTGTTATCGTAAATTGAGTACGTCGTGGCTGCCTATATAATGGTTATTCAAGAACGCTATCAAATAAATTACCAAGAAAATAATAAACAATATTTTTGCGATTCCTGCACTTTCGCGAGCAACGCCACCAAATCCTAAAACACCTGCTACAAGCGCCAGCACCAAAAATATAATCGTCCAATCTAGCAACATAATCTCTCCTTAGTTATTCGGCCATAGAGTTACTCCTGAGTACAAGGTTAGCAAAAATGGCCATGATACACCCTAGGTGACAAGAGGTCATCGGTAACCGGTTTAGGAGGGGCGATGCGAGTTATATATATATATATATAACTCGATTTTATTCCGTCTATCTCTTTTATAAACCGTCTCTTGAATCTCTTTTTTTTTAAATATTTTTTTGGCAGTTTTATGAACGTATTCATAGTCGAAAAATAACTCTCATAACCATTCAAAGAGGTGCTATGCAGCAATCTAAAACAGCCTTAGTGCAAAAAGGAATCAAACGTGTTTGGCATTGGGTCGTTCGGATGGTACATCACATTGTCTGGCGCATAAAAGTCATGCTGATGAAACTTAAACAGTGTCTTATGAAATAAAGGAGCGTCTGTATGTAACGATAAATAACTAAATAAGCCCAAGAAGATAGTAATACCCCCTAATTATTTTAAAGGAGAAAAATCATGACACAGCGTATCCAGTCAACCCTATTTTTACTCGCAGCAACGTTGCTGCCTAATCTATAGCCAGCTTCTTTAAGCTACGCACATTTCACCCACAGCCTGAATAGATGCCTCATAAAAATCTTTAACTGTTTCGGCAGTCTTTC
>Ga0172379_10011223_pt1 | contig 10713 bp, 11 predicted proteins | sample GrowelOW334metaG_FD_119756 | JGI IMG/M metagenome (GOLD analysis project Ga0172379, IMG submission 119756) | Groundwater microbial communities from an aquifer near a municipal landfill in Southern Ontario, Canada - Groundwater well OW334 metaG | ecosystem: Environmental > Aquatic > Deep... | reverse complement strand
GGAAGTTCCAATGCTGTTTGAGGCCCGGGTCTCACGCGCGCCACTCACTGAAACCATGGTGCGCTCGGTGACTTTCCAATCAGCGGCGGCACGGAAGATCAACCCAAGGTCATCTCCAAACCCGATCTCCTGCACATGCCGGTTTTGAACACCACCCTTCACGCTCAAGTTGACTTTCTCTGTCGCCGCCCAGTTGAGCCGCGCCAGCCCATCCCAGTAGATGGAGTTGGGATTGTGGCCAACGAGACTGTTTCCCTCGGCCTGAAGGTAACCGGCACCACCACCAAGGCCCATGCTCACCTTGGGGAGGACCTGGTAGTCAAGGAACAGGTGAGCCTGACGATCAACGGAATCGGTCATCGCTCCGGAGTAGTCGGCGATCGACTGATCCGTCTCCAGGCTGGCCCTGGTCTTTTCACTGATGTCATATACAAAATCCGCCTTCGTGTTCCACGTCTTGTGCTGAACGCGGCCCAGCGCGGGCTGATTCCTCACATCCGCAGCCGTCGCCAGCTGGAACGTCTGATCAAGCGAAATCTTCAAGTGATTCAACCGCGTGCCCAGCTCGACGTGCGCGTTGTGATCCAGAGCGTCCGATCCCTTGTGGTTCGTAAACTTCTGGATTCCCGCCTCATAGTCGGCGTTCATGTATGCCGTCTCCCGCGCACTGGCGTCACCAGCGTTCAAGCGCACCCCGGGAGTGATCGTGTGGATGAAGTCGTGGTCCCTGCCAGGGTTGTTGTTCGGCCCGATGACGTTGTTCTTCTTGTGCTCCAGGAAAACATTGTCGTCGTAGATCACCTTGTAGGCGGCGTGCGGACGGACATCCACACTGCCAATCTTGAACAAGGGCGACAACTCCTGAGCAGAGGCTCCGGTCATTCCAGCCAGGATGGCGACCCCACCAACGACAACGGCATTTTGATTTTTCATACTGTTTTGAAATTCAAGACTTGGTTCTCTGACTAAAATCCAGATCAGTTACGAGTGTTGGGCGTTGTGTCAGCCGGATTGTTAAAGCCAAGACCGACGCCGGCTCCGCCACGGACGTAATTAACAGGCCAGTTCGAGGCCAACTCGACGTAGAGACTACGCGCATAGACAACAAAGCTCGCAGAAATAACCCCATCCTTCTCCGCCTGTCCCAAAGCAAGAATGATTTGAGCCTGGGAGCCAGGACCCGCACCAATCACAGCAGCCCTGATAAGCTCCCTCATCTGGGCGTCTTTCTGCGCTTGCGTTAGACCGCTCGCCTTAACACCCTTCAAAGCAGCAACAAGAATCTGACCGGCATTTCCAGGGGAAGCCTTGCAAAGGCCGGAAATCAAATTGGGAAGCTCTGTCAAACCCGGATTCTTCGCGGCAACGTAGCCCGCGATTTCCTTGGCCAGCGCGGACTTTTGGGCCGGGACGCTCACGCCGGCAACCAAGGACTCCCCAAGAGGAGCAAGCTTGCCCGGGGACTTCGCCGAAGCATCAAGCTTGTCCTTCATGGCCTGAGTCAACCCATCCGCAGCCTGTGCCAGCGGAGCCATCTGCAGCACTGCACCGCAAATTCCGGTGACGAGGAGGGACCTGATGAAGTTGAACCGGGTTTTCATATTTTGAGAAAGCGTTTCTTGTTTTTCCAACAGCGGCGAGACGTTAGCCAACTTGGAGCGAGCATGACAACTCTTTTTTTTACCATCCCCCGCTCTAAACAATTCCCCGTCAATACCTCGCAGCGGCACCGCCCGGCTTCATACCGAGCCCGGCCACATTCTCCCGGGCCTTTGCCAGCATCATGCCCAGCTCGCTGGCCACCGCGATGAACTGGAAGCCCTCTGCGGCGCGACGTTTAGCAGACTCAACATCGGGAACGTGGATGCCAGACGCGATGCCATACTTTCGGGCGATCTCGCGCACAGCCTTGAGCGCATCCACAAAGGGCGTGTAATCACTGTCAAAGGATGGCTTGCGACCCATGCTCTTGTGCAGATCATTCGGTCCGATGAACACGCCGTCAATGCCCGGCACACCGAGGATTGCGTCAAGGTTTTCCACGCCTTTGACATGCTCGATCATGACGACGAGGAGGATTTCGTCGTTGGCCCTTTCGTAGTAGGTGGCGGGATCGGTGCCGAAGTTCGGCGCGTGCAATTGGCCGCCGACGGAGCGGTTGCCGACGGGGTGATAGCGCGTGTGCTCGACCGCAGCCTCGGCCTCGGCACGCGAATTGACCATCGGCACCACCACGCCCCACGCGCCAAGGTCCAGAACTCGCTTGATGTTTTCGCCCGTGTTCCACGGCACTCGCACGAGCGGCGCGGTGCCGCCGGCCGCGATGGCCATGAAGCTGTTTGAAACGGTCTCGAAGTTGTAGCCCGAGTGCTCCATGTCGCAGGTGAGCCAGTCGAAACCGAGGCCCGACATGAGCCGGGCCGCGACGGGGTCGGGCAGCGCAAGCCAGGTGCCAAAGCTCGTCTCGCCCCGCTTGAGTTTCGCGCGAACATGGTTGGTTTTCATGTGACCGCGACTGAACGGAAAAAACCTCCCGCACGCGAGCCAAAATCTTTCAACGCGCCTGTTCGCGCATCACGGAGCGATCACGCGCAGCCGGTAGAAGCGCGTGGCATTCGTGGCCGAACTGTCGGTGAACGCGCCCGTGGCCAGCGAGGCACTCAATGCGGTCCAGACGGTGTTGCTGGCAAGGCTGGTGGCGAACTCCACGACATAGCCGCGCCCGCCCGATGCCGTCCATGTGAGCGGATAACTCGCGGCCGCCAGATTGCCGCCGGCAAGACGCAAAACGGAGCCGGCGTCCACCGGACTCGTGCCGGCGATGTATTCCGAGTAATTCGTCGCACCATCGCCATCAGGATCGGCGGTCGTGGTGGCGTTGGTCCCCGTCAGCCCGTAGCTCTGCGCCCACTGATCAAACGCACCGGGCAGGCTGAACTTCACAAGCTGCACACCGTAGGCTGGAACGGTGCTGGAAGTTCCGGCGCTGACCTCGCGCGTGGTCCAGTAGATGATGTTCGGATTGGTCGCGTTGGTCGAAGTGGGGATGATGTCCGTGATGGTGAGGGCTGCGGGGGCGACGTTGCTGGCGAGGGCCAGCGACCATGTTTGATCCGTGGCCGTGGGGTTGCTGATGAGCAGGGCCAGGTTCGTGTCCGCGCGGCCCGCAAGCATCCAGAGGTTGGTGTTCGCGTTGGTGAGCGACACGCGGTTGGTGTAGGTGAGCAGCATCTTCCACAGCCGGGCGGCCACGGCCGGGGCCTTCGGATTCGCATCGAAGTAGAACAATCCGTAAAACTCCGGTGCGTTGATGTCCGGGTCCACGGACCGGTAAATCATCGAAGTGGTCACGCCCTCCTGCACCTGCGCGATGAACGCCGCCGTGTCCGCGCTCGCGCCGGGCAGCGAGGTGCGCACGAGCGGATCGCCCGACTGGCGGTTGTCCGTGTTCCACTCGCTGACGTGCGCCGCGGCATTGGTGAAGCCATACGCATCGAGCTGGGCGCGGTAGAAACGCGCCTGATCCACGAAGTCCTGCGGGGTGTTCGAGTAAAGATGCCACGAGAGGAAGTCCAGCGGCGCGCCCGCAGTCCGCACGGCACCCAGAAAACCCGCCAGGTAGTTCGAGCCCGAGGTCGTCGTGGCCGCACCGGCCGTCCAACCGACACCGCCCAGCTGGAGGCCGGGAAACTCCGCCCGCAACCGCGTGGTGACGGCGGTGTAGAAGTCGTAGAAACGCTGGCGGTTCGTGCCGCCCTGATCCCAGAACCGTGCGTTGTCCGGCTCGTTCCAGATCTCAACCTGCCGCAGGACGTTCGCGCCCCATGTCGCCGTGTTCGTGTAACGGCGGATGACCGTGACGCACGCCTCGATGAAGTTCGCCGTGTTTGTGGGCAGGTAGGGCGAGCCGGTCGTGTAGGAATTCCCCAGCCGGAAATACGGCGTGAAGCCGTTCGTCACGATGGCCCGGTATTGATTATCGCTCGCGGTGAAGTTGTAGGACGCCGCCAGCGCGGGGTCGGCCGCCTGGTTCGGATACATCGCCACCATGTCGAGCGGGCCGTAGTAATCGTGCGTGCGGATGAGCGTCACTCCGGATTCGCGCAACCCGGTTGTGACGGGCGGATTGGTGCCGGTGCCCAGCGGGCCGGTGCTCACGCCGAAGGTGAACTGAAACACGCCGTTGGTGGCGTTTTGATCCAGGGTGACGGTTTGACCGGCGAGCCAGAGGGGAAGGAAACCGAGGAAGGCAGCCAGCAGGCGGAGGCTTTTCATGGCGTGTCGTGGACGCATTTTCGGGTCGTGAGCATGCGAGAACGCACCTCGAATGCCAACGCCAACTTGAGAATCACCGCACTTTCGGACGCAACCGCGCGAAATCCTCCCGCACCTCCGCCGTTGCATCACGAAAACCGGGCCAATACGCAGTCTGCCGGTTGAACATCACTTCACCTTCGCCCGCAGGGCCGCCGACTGAAACACGTCTCCGTTCACCACATGCTGCGGCTTCCTGCCCTGCATCAGGTCCACGATGGCCTGCGCGGCGGCGAGGCTCACGCGCTCGCCGGTCTCGCGTCCGTTGAACGCCTGGTGCGGCGTGAGGAGAATGTTCGGGCAGCGGCGCATCGGGTGATCCGTGGGCAGCGGCTCGGTCGTAAAGGCGTCCACCGCCGCGCCGGCGATGGTCTTCTGATCGAGCGCGCGGACCAGCGCCGCCTCGTCCACCAGCGCACCGCGTGCGGTGTTGATGAGATAGCTGCTCGGCTTCATGCGCTTCAACTGTGCTTCGCCGATGAGCCCGCGGTTCTGCGGTGTGAGCGCGCAGTTGAGGGAAACGAAATCGCTCTGCGCCAGCAGCTCGTCGAGGGAAACGAACTTCACGCCCAGCGCCTCGGCGTGCGGGTTCGGCGCGATGTCGTGGCCGAGGATTCGCATGTTGAAACCAGAGGCGCGCTTCGCCACGGCCTGGCCGATGCGCCCGCAGCCGATGATACCCAGCGTCTTGTTTGACACGTCGTGGCCCCACGCGACGGACCAGCGGTTGTCGCGCATGACGACATGGCCCTCATGGACGCGGCGAGCGAGCGCGAAGAGCAGCGCCCATGTGTAGTCCGCCACCGCGCCGTCGAGCATGCCCGGTGTGAACGCCACCACGATGCCCAGCCGCGTGGCCGTCGCGATGTCAATCGAGTCGTAGCCCACGCCCCAGCGCGAGATGCATTTGATGCCGGCGGCGTTGGCGTGTTCCAGAACGGCGATGGTGTATTTGTCCGCGCTGGCCAGCACCGCGTCGCAGCCGGCCATGGAGGCCTGGACATCGTCGGCGCTGAGCGGGCCGAACTTGGACGCGAGCACGACTTCGCAGCCGGAGTCGCGCAGGAGCTGGTAAGCAGGCTGGCCGACTTCCTCGGCGGCCCGGGCGGTGATGAGCACTTTCCACGACATAGGGGCGCGAGTGTGAAGAGGGCGGCGACGCGGTGCAAGCGTCCGCCTTCCGCTCGTGCTCGTGATCCTGATCTTAATCCTGCTCTTCGGGTGGAAGTGGGAAGAGCAGGAACAGGATCAAGATCAGGAGCAGGAAAAATTCTGCGCCCGTTGACACGCCGGGTATTCTCAAGCCCGAAGATTCCCATGCCGATTCCCGCCAACCTTTACGCCACCTGGCGCACTTCGCGGCCGGGGGCTACGCCGTTGCACGAAGACGGCCCGCCGCCGGAACGCCTGCTGCAGGCCGTGTGGCAGCACCAGCGCGTGCTGCGCGACGGACTTGCCCTCGCGGACGGACGCCGCGTGCGCGTGCTGCATCCGGGCTTCCTCAACCGCGAGGCCGGACCGGATTTCCGCGATGCCATCGTGCAATTCGGCAACGAGACCCCGCAACGCGGCGACATCGAAATTGATCTGGCCGCCAGCGGCTGGCGCGCACACCGGCACGACGTGAACCCGAACTTCCGCGCCGTCGTGCTGCACGTGATCTGGGACGGCACCAGCCCGGATGGCCTGCCCACGCTCTCGCTCAAGGCACGGCTCGACGCACCGCTGGGTGAATTGAGCGAGTGGTTCGGCGGCGAGGACTCATCGCGTTCCGGTGAACTGGCGGGCAAGTGTTGCGGCCCGCTGCACGAACTGCCACGCGCCGAACTCGACGCCATCCTCCGGCAGGCCGCGCTCGTCCGGCTTCAGCTGAAGGCCGCGCAACTGGCCGCCCGCGCCCGCCAGTGCGGCTGGGAGCAATCACTTTGGGAAGGCCTCTTCGCCGCGCTCGGCTACAAGCACAACGTCTGGCCCATGCGCCGGCTCGCCGAACTCACCGGCGCTTCCGGCGACTCTCTCTCCGTCGGGCTGTGGCAGGCGCGTCTCTCCGGCTGGAGCGGCCTGCTGCCCGCCGAGCTGCCGCGCGGTCGCGGCGCGGACGCCGGGTATCTGCGCCGACTGTGGGACGCATGGTGGCGCGAGCGCGAGCGCTTCAGCGGCGTCATTTTGCCCCGCGCCGCATGGCGCATGAGCGGGCTGCGTCCGGCGAACCAGCCGCTGCGCCGCCTCGCGCTCGCCGCGCACTGGCGGGCCGGCGGCGAACTGCCCGCACGGCTGGAACGCTGGTTCACGCGCGAAGTCGCCGACGAGAAGCTGGCCAGCTCCCTCCTCGAACTGCTCCAGCCGCACGACGACGAATTCTGGTCGTGGCACTGGACCTTGAAATCCGCCCGCCTGAAAAAGCCACAGCCCCTGCTCGGCGAGGCCCGGCTCACGGACCTCGCGGTGAACGTCGTGCTGCCGTGGCTCTGGGCCCGCGCTGCCGCGGGTCGCAACGAATCTCTCCGCGCCGCCGCCGAGGCGCGCTTCCTCGCGTGGCCCGCAGGCGAGGACAACGCCGCGCTGAGGCTCGCCCGCGAACGCCTTGTCGCCGGAAGCCCGCCGCGCGGGCTCTTCCTGCACGCCGCCGCGCAACAGGGCTTGCTCCAGATCGTCCGCGACTTCTGCGAACACTCGAACGCTCTCTGCGATCACTGCCGCTTTCCCGAGCTGGTCCGGCGCGTTCGGACATGAGGCCTCGCCGCGAAAACGAAGCGTTGACACTCCCGCGGGCGCTTGTTAGCAACCCACCATCAGATGAGCGCTCAACGCAGCCGGCCCCCGCTCCAGTCCATCCTCCCGCATGTGGTGTATTCCAGCGCGGCGGCTGAAAACCGCGAGCAGTGTGACGGATGCCGCCGGATGTTCGCACTGCGCCAGGTCGAACTCATCGGCAAGCAGATCCTCTGCGCCGACTGCGCCCCCTCGGAGTTCACCGCCCCCATGCATCCGCACCTCCCGCCGCATCCGCACCTCCCGCCGCATCCGCGCCTGCGCAGCACCCGGGCGAGCGCCCGGCTGTAGTCTGCAATTGCACCCGGCGGTTCGGTGAGTAGAATTCCTCCGCGCTGAGGGACTGAGGTTTCCGTTCCCGGCTCTGAATTATGAAAAACACACTCGTTAAAATCCTCATCGGCCTCGCCGTCGTCGCGCTCGTTGCCGTCATCGCGCTGGTCCTCTCGCTCAACTCCATCGTGAAGACCGGCGTGGTCGCCTTCGGCCCGGAGGTCATCAAGGCCCCCATCCAGCTTGATGGCGTGAGCATCTCCGCCCTCTCCGGTGGCGGCGAGATCAAGGGCCTGGTCATCGGCAACCCCGAGGGTTTCAAGACGCCCAACGCCGTGAAGCTCGGCGTCGCCAGCCTTCAGGTGAAGCCCATGTCGCTGCTCGGCGACAAGATCGTCGTGCAGTCCATCAAGGCCGACGCGGCGGAAATCACCTTCGAGGGCAGTCTCGGCAGCAGCAACCTCGGCAAGATTCAGGAGAACGTGGATGCCTATGTCGCCGCGCTGCTCGGACCCACCGACAAGGGGGGCAAGACGGAGAAGAAGGGCGGGGCCGGCAAGAAGCTTCAGGTGGACGAGATCATCATCTCCAACGCGAAGATCAACCTCAGCATGACCATCCTCGGCGGCAAATCCGCCACCATCCCGCTGCCCGACATCAAGCTCACCAACCTCGGCCAGGGCGCGGACGGCATCACCCCCGCCGAAGTCATCAAAGTGGTGATGAAGGAAGTGATGAGCAAGACCACCACCGCCGTCACCGGCTTCCTCAGCGGCGCGGGCAAGGTTCTGGGCGACGCAGCCAAGAACGTGGGCGGAGCCGCTGCCGACACGGCCAAAGGCGTCACCAAGGGCATCGGCGATTTGTTCAAGAAGAAGTAGGAGCGGCGGTGCAAATCTTGGAGTGCGGCGGCGAGCGGAGCGACGCCAGTTCGGTGTCCACCCTTCAGGGTGCCCGCACGCACCAACACGCTAAAGCGTGGACACCAAACGAAAGCGCCGTCGCCGCTGCGCTCTGCCTACGCACCCCAAACTCACCCCGGCGGCCAGGCCATGTGGCGGCCGCCGAGGATGTGGCAGTGGAGGTGCGGGACGGATTCGCCGCCGTCGGGACCGTTGTTGATGACGAGACGGTAGCCATTCGTGAGGCCGGCCTGCTTGGCGACTTCCGCCGCCTTGAGCAACAGGTGGCCGAGCACCGCGTGGTCGGCGGGCGTGGCCTCGGCGATGCGGGGGATGGGCTTGCGCGGCACGATGAGGATGTGCGTGGGCGCCTGCGGGTGGAGGTCGCGGAAGGCGATGACGTGCTCGTCTTCGTAAACCAAGTTCGCCGGAATCTCCTTCGCGGCGATGCGTTCAAAGAGGGTTTTGCTCATGGGCGAGGCAGGGTGCGGACGTGAAGACAAACGTGAAGATTGGCCAAAAATTCGTTGTGTTGAGACCGTCAGCTTCTATCCACCCAAGTCTTGCTGATCCCTTCATACTCAAATTCAGCCTGCGCTTTGGCATCAACCAGTGATTCATGCCAAGTGTCCGTGACGGATTCCCATTCTGTATCACAGCCGAAAAGATAATAGGCATACTCGCCCTCAACATAACAAATGGCCACCCCAGCCATTGGCCCCATTAATTTTCCAGCGACTACTTGTTTACAATTGCCGGTGAAGCGGTGGCGGCCATCAATCGGCGAGTAACAGACTACACGCGCGTCGCCTATGGTTTCTGGGCACGGCTTCATTCACGGTGGAACTCGTGGCGCTGTCTTATCTCAATTGCCACCAGCATCGCGCCTAGCTCACCACCAGCGCGCAGTCCGCGCGGTGGTTCTCGTCGAGGCACTGGCGGAGGTAGCCTACAATCTGGTCGCTCATCGCGCGGCACCGGTCGCACCAGCGGCGCGCGCCCACGAGGCGCTTCACGCAGTCGTGCAGGCCGTTGAAGCGCACGAGACGCGGGGACTGGCTGAGTTGCTGGCGCATCTCCTCGCGCAGGCGCGGGAAGAAGAGCAGTTCGCCGCCGTCGCCCGTTTCCACCGCGAGTTCGTCCAAGCTCGTCTCCGCCACGGGGCCGGCCAGTTCGGGCGCGGCTTTCGTCTTGGTGCTGGTGACGATGATGCCAATGCCGCGCAGCACTTCCTCCAGCGCGGCGGTGAACTCCGAGATGGTCACGATGTTCTGCTTCCGCTCGACCTTGAAGTAGTGGAGCACGGCGGCGGCGGCCTGCCGGACGATGTCGTGATCAATCTGATCCACGGCCTCGCCGATGACCTCGATGCTCACATCCTCCGCCGAGCAGGGAATGTGCTCGCCGTTGGCGGTCTCAAATACCAGGCAATGGGAATGTAGCTGTATCACTCTTGGCCTCCACTTGTTTGAGCGCGTCAAGGAAGTCCTCCGCCTCCTCGAAGCGCCGGTAGATGCTCGCGTAACGGACGTAGGCGACCTTGTCGAGCTCGCGCAGGCGGGCCATGACCATTTCGCCCAGCGCCTTGCTCGGCACCTCGGAGTCGAACTCGTCGGTGACTCGGTCGGTGATGCTCTCGGCGAGCGCCTCGATTTCGGCGGCGGGCACGGGGCGCTTGGCGCAGGCGGCCTTGAGGCTGCCGAGCAGCTTTTCCTTGGTGAACTCCTCGCGGCGGCCGTCGCGCTTCACGACCATGAGGCCGGCGTGCTCGATCTCCTCGTAGGTGGTGAACCGGTGCGCGCACTTGAGGCACTCGCGACGCCGGCGGATGGTGGAGCCTTCCCGTGAACCCCGGGAATCAATCACTTTGTCATCAAGACAACCGCATTTGGGGCAACGCATATAAGCGCCTGACCACTGCAAATAGACGCTGAGTGTTGGTAACACCCTGCTAATGGTGGCGGCAAGGCTTTTTCCGGGAAGCGAGAAAGGCGGGGACCGAAATAGGTTCAGGGCTGAGTTTCAGCGGGCACGCCCAAAAGCGGTGCTGAAGCCACCGCAGTCCCGATCCCGCCAACGCCAAAGACAACGCGAAGCGTCTGGACTGCGGCGGCTTCAGCGCCGCTTTTCCCTGGCACCCCATCCGCGCAACCGCAGCGCGTTGCCGATGACCACCACGTCGGACAAGCCCATCGCCGCCGCACACAGGACTGGACTCAGCAGGCCCAGAGCAGCCAGCGGGACGGCGGCGGCGTTGTAGAAGAACGCCCAGAAGAGGTTTTGCTTGATGGTGCGCAGCGTCGCCTGCGCGAGGCCGAGCGCCTCGGGAATGGCCTGGATGTCGGACTGTAGGAGGATGATGTCCGCCGCCTCGCGCGCCACGTCGCTCGCCAACGCGACGGCGATGCCGAGGTCCGCCTGCTCCAGCGCGGGCGCGTCGTTGATGACGTCG
>Ga0172379_10011222_pt1 | contig 10714 bp, 14 predicted proteins | sample GrowelOW334metaG_FD_119756 | JGI IMG/M metagenome (GOLD analysis project Ga0172379, IMG submission 119756) | Groundwater microbial communities from an aquifer near a municipal landfill in Southern Ontario, Canada - Groundwater well OW334 metaG | ecosystem: Environmental > Aquatic > Deep... | reverse complement strand
CTCCTCATGGCGCATGACGCGCGGCACCTTCACCTTCACGAAGGGTGCGACCGTAGTCTTCTTGCCCTTGTGCGAAAGGTAGCTTACTTTCACAAAGGGCGAAAAGATATCCGAATCGCCCCATGCGAGGTCCTTGAGATCGAAGAAGTCGAGACCGACGTCGAACGAGTACTTGTCCTCGGTCCACTTGTAGCCGACGGTGAAGTCGGACTCGTCGGCGCTCGTAGTCTCGTATTTGAGGTCGTGAAGATCACGATAGAGGGCAACGTTGCCGTACCAGTGGCGGCCCACGATGTCGAGAATACTCTCGCTCGTAGCGCCACGGTACGGGACCTTACCGATTCCGAGCATGTACTCGCTCCACACGCGCTCGGTGAAGGTGTACGACACGGTCGGCTTCTTCTCGTCGGCGAAGGTGTCTGTGGCGAAGAGAATGATGAAAGCAACAAAGAGAACCGAAAGAATATGATTGCGAATCACAGTACCCTCCTCGGGGTAGTAGAGACTGCGTTATTGATACATACAGCTTTCAAGGCTCCTAAAAGCGCTGAAAGCTGTACATATCAGTTTTCCAATCAATGTAAAAGAACAAAGCGACGCCCAATCCTGCCACAATTTGCCAAAGATAGCAATCGATAATCTTTTCATTTCAGTACCTTCCACGATACAATTGAAAACAGAAATTGTTCACGACCGTAGATGGTCGTGGGGAGGTTGTATGCAGACAATCATTCATTTGCTCATTGCCACTGCTCCTTACATCATTCTTGCATTGCTCGTGTGTTTCCTTGTTCGAATCGCATGGCGGCTCACCAAGCCCTTGCGTGTTCGATGGGAAGTAGCGATGCAAAAGAAGGAGGATGAGAGATTTCGTCTTTCTGTGCGACGAGTTCTGCTCGCGCAGGGAGTAGATCGGAATTCCGAAGATCATTGGGATGTTCCGTTAACCATCGTCAATCTGGGAATTATGGCCGCAAGAAGGGCGGTCTCTTCCGGAGAAAACCAGAAGGGGGCCCTTGAGGAGCTCCGTAGGGTTCTGGCGAGTTACTTTGATGGCAACGTTGGTCCCCGAATGATCATTGCCGATCAAGTAGTCTCAGAGATGGAGAAAGAAGGTCTGATTGATTTCGGGCCATGTGATTGCGGATGCGGTCGTTGGTCTCATCCTCATGGGTAAAGGGCGTGAAAAGCAGAGAGAATAAGGGTCGAGTACTGAAAAGTGCCCGACCCCTCAATTTTTTTCGTCGTCCCTTAATTCTTAATTCATAATTCTAAACCAAATAGATAAGGACTCGCGGGTGCGAGTCCTTGGGGTTTGGATGAGCGCTGGTTTGGAGGGGTGGGGTAGCGCTCGATTCGTATGGGGTGGGTGTGGGAGAGAGGATTGGGGGGGGTGGTGTGGAGTGTTTTGTTTGAGGAGTCTTGCTTTGGGGGCAGGACTCGACTCAGACTTTGACACTCTGCGGATTTCGAACTTGGAGGTTCGTAACCCGCCTTCTCTCTCTGACACCTGTGGGGAACTTTTTCTGATATAAGTATGCCTTTGCAATATCTTTTCGTCACGAATTTGTAACAATTTTGTACTAGGATTTTTGATTTGTGGAAAACGTCTTTAGTTTTAGACGTATTTGGTGTAAAATAAAGTGTAAAGATTTAGTACAAAATGATACTAAATAAAAACACAAAGCACAAAACACAAAATGCCAAACAAAGAGATACTCGTTTATTTTTTGTGTTTCTGTGTATCGCCTTTCTCAACTCGTAACCCTTAATTCATAATTCTATATTCTTAATTCTGAATTATATGACTAATCATCAATTACTTGCACGTCTTGGGCTTTCAGAGAATGAAGCTATTATTTACCTAGCGCTCCTCGAGGGTGGTGAAGCCAATATCTCCACCATTGCCAGAGAGACAGGTCTCTTTCGTCCTGTTATTTACAAAGTCTTACCATCTCTTCTGGAGAAGCAGCTCATCTCTGTTTTTCCGAAAGGTAAGCAGAAACATTATTCGGCCGAATCCCCTGCCCGCCTAAAGGAGCAAGTCGAGCGCCTTGTCGACGAGTTCGACGCCGCTCTTCCTGAGATGGAAGCCAATTACGAGCATCGTGACAAGAAACCAATAGTCACTTTCCTCGAGGGCAAGAAAAGTATCCGCAATATCTTCGCCGACCTAGTAAATTCATTACCAAAGGGCGGAGTTTTTTATCGTTACTCATCGGCAAAAGACAGTAAACGTAGTTCGAAGTATCTCCCTGTTGACTATCGCGAGATTCGCGACCAAAAACAGCTTGAGCGTTTTGTGATTACAAATAATGAAGGTGCAAAATACAAAAAAGATCGCATGGAACGAGCGATCAAGGTAGTGCCAAAAGAAGACGGACTATTTGATTACGATGTCACCCAAATCATTTATGGCAACAAGGTGGTTTTTCTCGACGATAATTCAGAAACTGCGGTTGTTATAGAAAATCCAATCATAGCCGAGTTCCAAACCAAACTTTTCAAAATGCTTTGGAAACGGCTTTAGTCTTTAGTGGAAAGTCGTTGCACTGCTTCTTTGTATACAATCGATCGATGAAGAATAGCCATTATTGAAACCATCTTTTTCTGGACACGATAAACTATTCGATATTCCCCAACTCGAAGAGATCTAAATGGGAAAAGTTGTTGCTGTAGGGGCTTTCCAAAAATTTCTGGTTTCGTAAAAAGCTTGGTAAGTATCGCTTTTTCGATACGTTTTCGACTGTTCCGATCCAATGCCGGGATATCTAGATGCTTAACCGCATCGCCATATCTTACTTCGTATTCCCCCATATTTCTTTGTGGCTATACCAGCCAGTATTAGTACGTTCTCGTTCGAGTGCGATCTCTCCGAGAACAAAATCCTCTTCCATTTCAAGCGCCATTTCTACTAGGTCGCTTGCCTTACGCGCCAAAGGTACACCGTCGCGTTTGGCGAGTGCCACGAGCATTTTACGGGCTTCTTTTGATGGGGTGATATTGATGCGGCGAGTGATTGTTGACATGGATAAAGTGTACCAAAAGTGTACCACTTGTGCAACCCTCGCTTGTCACATTTCGACGATTGATTATTGTTCTAAATTGCGCTAATATCTTACTCGGAATGTTCACAGTCATTGAGCCCTGAAGAGGTCAGGAACTCGTTCGGTTGGGGTAGGTCGGCTCGGGAACGCTGTTTTTTTGGCGTGATTCCGCGGCTCCCTAGGTCCCCAATCCGTTTACGGAGAGGTTCTCGTCGAGATGTGTCGGGCCCCGCGAGTCTCGTCTTGCGGTGCTGGACCAAGGCATAAGAGATCGGCAGTGCGACAGTCGATCCGTGCACCATGCGCCATGTCGCACAGGCGCATGACGAGAGTTTTCAAAGACGAGTAGGTCAACGTGTCCCCGTCCAGCGCTCACTTGCGTGGGCATTCCACAGCGTGCTCCCCTTCGGGACACGCTGCTTTCTATTTCTATTCAATATTTATTAGTGCTATACTTTCGTCACTATGTTGCTCAACAAGACACATTCGATCTGGGCAAGCTTTACATAAAACAAAGCATTTTTTCTCTGCTTTGTTCTTTATAGTTTCGGGACACAACTGTCCCGTATCAAAACCGCGGCTTTGCCGCAGGGAGTGTTACATGGCACGACTCACCAAGAATGGCATCGTCTACCCACTTCGCACGTTTACCTGTCCACTTGGGCATGAAATGGGTTTCAGTGTGAGTGGAAAGGATTTCGAGCGTGGATTGCTCGCTTTCGCACTTTTCTTCCTCTCGGAAGGTGGCAGGCCCGAAGACTTGATGTGTGCAATGAAGAAAGTTGGCGATTTCTTCGAAACCGTTGACCCCAAGGTCGTGGCCGACACGATGACCTTCAAGAACTTCGGTTTCATGCTCGGATGGCTCGGGGCGCGAGAAGAACCCTTGCTGGGTTGCGAGGACGGTCACGACAGTCGTGCCCACAACATCGCCTCGGCATTGCTCGCACACCCCGAGAAGTTTTCGCTACTCGTCGAGCGGGTCGCAAACGGGCGCATGGTGCTGGGCGGTGCGCATGGGAATGCGTGGGATCACGAGTAGTAGCTCGCTCCACTTTTCGGTGTCCCCGTAAAAGATAGTAGTAAAATTGCCGCATGGGTAATCCCCACGCGGCAATCTTTTTGTTCTTGTCTCTTGTCTCGACGAATTACAAACCAAAAAGCTGGTGATGGGTGCCAACGTTAAGAAAACGGACAGTGTCTTTTTGAACAAAATGATAAATAACTGACAAATCACCTCCAATATGAAAAGAATGACAACCATCCATTTCCCCTTTCAGTGGGTGGTTTTCAAGGATGGGATTGAATGGATTCTCTATAAACATTTTTTTTCGCATCTTAAATCGTTCTTTTTCACTGCGACGAAGTCGGATGTAGGACTTTTCGAAATCTCGATGCAGAAGGATATTCATAGTCATAGAGCATCAAGGTATCGGTCCATCTCCTCTGATGTTGTAAATACTGGAGACATGTTCTTTCCCTCATCTGCATCTTTGATTGCACGTCGAAGCATTTTTGCCGTCTTTGCGTTGGGTACCAAAGGTGCTCGAAATTCTGCTTTTCTTTCGATTACAAAACGGCGTAACTGCTCATTCAGGTAGGCAGAAAGCGGTAAACCCATTTCTCGAGCAACCTCTTGAGCGGCTTCCTTGAGTTTCTTGTCGACTTTAAAAAGTAGAGTTGTTGTCATATACCCTAGTATATATCAGAGTATAAGAAAAGAGCAAGTGTGAAAGAATTTGTCTCGGATAAATGCTTCTACTTCCCCGCGCTCGCCCACAGTAGGTCAAAGATTGCGCGCATCGAGCTTGCTAGATCTTCTGATTGAATAACCACAACGAACGGAGTCGCCGTTACGGAAGATATTGCAATCTTGTCACCATATAGAGAGAAGTCCAGTTTTAGATCAATTCCTTTTGGTAGAAATTTTGCTTTATATCTTGGTCCCGATATAGACTCGACGAAAGCACGATCGGCGTGCGTATCAGTGTGCAGAGCACGAGCCGTCACTTTGAAAGAGTTACTTTTGTAGATGTGTTCCCATGCACGGACTTCGTCTCGAAAGATATTTTCAAGTTTCGCGATTGAGCTAATGAAGCACGCGCTGTCTGCGTGATTAATGTCCTTAAAAACTAAAGTCACAGCATCTTTACCTTCGAAATATTGAATGCGAGGGCGAGAACCGCTTTTTAGTGAGTATGCTTCGAGAAATGGTAGCATTTCCTTAAACATTTTTGCACTGTTCTCGAGTTGGTGAAAAACCTTACGTGGGTCGGCTGGGGAGAACCTTCGTATTTTCTGATTTGTCGTTTCGCTTACATAGCCGCGAACTTTGAGTCGTTCGAGGACTGGATATGCATTTGTGCGTTTGATGTCGGCTTTCTTTGCGATCATCGTCACGTCCGCTTCCCCCAAAAGGAGCAGCGCCGCATAAACCGCAGATTCTTTTTCCGAAAATCCAGTCTGTTCAAAGAGAGAAACTAGTGTTTTGTCGATTTCCATATCGTCAGTTTCTCACATCAGCTACTTTTGTCAATGAGATTGACAACAAATAGCAAGATAACCCAGCATATAGCCGTGCGTGGTTATATTGCTTTTGACAATACTGGTACGGAGCCTAAGATGGTCGAATGCAGAAAAGAATACTAATATTCATTGCCGCACTATTTGTTGGTTTCTTGCTGTGGAGACTTGTACCCGCGACGGATCAGGGGAGCGACGAATCTATCAAAATTGGTGGAGCCTTTAGTTTTACCGGTTTTTCTGAGGAATGGGGTGTCCCCTCTCGTAATGGAGTAATGCTTGCAATCGAAGACCTAAACAAAAGCGGTGGTATCAATGGCAAAAAGATGGTTCTTGTCGAGGAGGACACCAAGGGGACAGAGATTGGGTCCGTTGGTGCTGTGCACAAACTAGCGGACGTCGATAGTGTAAAGTTTATCATCGGCCCAACATGGCTCGATGGTTTTGGCGGGCCGAGACCTCTTAGCGACAATGGAAAGTTGCTCATGATTGCGCCCGACTCTCTTGCTGCTGGAATTCAGCGTGACCATGCTTTCCCTTATATATTTACAACTTGGTATCGGGCTGACAAAGAAATGCAGGCACTTGCCAAAGAAATTGCCCTAGATGGTATGAAAAAGGTGGAAATGTTTACAGTAAAAGACGATTTCTTTACAGAACTAAACAAAAACCTGAAAAATAGCTTAATCGAGGAGAATATTTCAGTTGGTGAACTTCACGAGCTTGCTTCCGAAACCAGTGACTTTCGCACTGATCTTCTAAAAGCCAAGCAGTCCGGCGTAGATGCGGCATTTTTTGGGTTTGATGGAGAGAAAAGCCTATTATCGTTCCTCAAACAACGCCGAGAGCTATTTCCAGAGCTTCGTCTATATGCGAGCGAATCCGTATCTAGTTTTATCGGACAAGAAGACTTTAAAGAGTTAACCAATGGCGTAAAATTTGTTTCTCCAGCAGATCCGGATAATGGTTGGAAAGCTAGATACAAAGCCAGATTTGGCACAGAACCGATATTTTCCGCGTCCAACTCCTATGATGCAGTAATGGTGCTCGCCAAGGCTCTTCGTGTTGGAGCCAAGACACCGCAAGAAGTGCGAGAATATTTTCTAAGTAGTACCTTCGACACTGTGACCTTTGGCAATATAGGATTCGATAAACAAGGTGGAATAGACGGCGGCAGTTTTGTGATCAAGAAAGTGGTGAACAACGCCGCTGAGCTAGTTCAGTGACCGGACTTCTTGGTAGTGACTGGGATTTTAGTTTCCAGTAACCAATTCAGCCTTGCTGTTCTTGATTACATAGAGCGATGGAGTTGATTTATAGTTTGCTCCACCCTTCTCTTTCGTGATGTGTCCAACCTTTCCTTCGAACTCTGTCATGTTGCTTAAGTACTGACCCACATCGACGCCCTTCTCAAAGCCGGCGACCATCATGTTGAAACTGTCGTATCCGTAGGGTGCAGTGCGCACGTTGAATCGAATTACTGGGTATGCGGCCTCGAATCGCGTTTGGAAATCTCTATCCACCATGCCTCCGTCTGTATACCACAGACCTTCAAATACGGCAGGATCTGCACTGGAGCCAAATGCTGCCGTGGCGCTCACGTTTTTTATGCCACTGTCGAGAAGTTGTTTGCCGAGTATTTCCAAAGCAGGCGGAAATGCGGGAATGAAATACATGTCCGGGTTAGTTTTCTTTGCTTTGGCGATCGAAGTACGAAAATCTTTCGTAGCCGGATCAAAACGTTCTTCGTAAACCAAATTGACTCCGTTTTCTTTGAGATGAGCCTTAATGTCATCGGAAATCATATTGTAGCCGGAGTGGTTTTGCGAAATCATTGCAATCGACTTCATTCCACGCTTAACTGCCTCGTTTAACCAAAACGCCGCCTCATCTTCTGGGAGCACTAGATTTGTAAAGCTGGTTTTTCCGTCGCCGACTGTCTTGTCAGTACAAACGCATACCAGCGGGATTTTTGCCGCCATTGCAACAGGAGAAGATGCCTTGCCAGTACCGGAAGTTGTCACGAGAAGCGCTTTTACTCCATCAATATTAATAAGTTTTTGTGCCGCGCTGGCTGATTTTGCGGCATCCGTTCCGTCGTCCTCTATCACGAGCTCATATTTGTATTTGGTACTTGTCGCATCCTCGGCCGCGAGTTTTACTGCATCGACAAAGGCGTTACCAAAGATGCTTCCGCCGGCTGTCATGGGTGCAATTACTCCGATTATAATGGTTTCTCTGTCGTCAATACCAGTCTTTGGGTTGTTTTTGTTGTTGGGTGCAAAAATGTACCAAAAGGCAATCAATACAACAACAATTCCGACCACCCACCAAATCTTTTTATTGTTTTCTTCCATGTAAAATATGGGTTAATGAAATAATCGAACGTTATGTCTATTCTACACCGAAAGGTTGCGGGTGCAACCAAAAAAAGGTAAAGTCTAGTATATGAATACACCCAAAAAGGGTCAGTTTAGGCATATCGTGTTCCGTGATGGAGATACGTGGTATGCCGTAGCAATGGAATTCAATATCGTGGAATCTGGAGATGATCCACGTCTTGCTTTTATGGGTCTGCTCGAGGCTGTTAGCGGTTATATTAAGTCTATGAAAAAAGTAGGTGGGGCAAGATATAATTCACTAAACCAAGAAACAGACCCTGAATATGAAGAGCTTTGGGCCAATTTGCATGCGCAAAAGCCTGTTAAATCCCCTTTTGAGATTAGTATGTATGGAGTTGCAACTGCCTGATGCCGAACAACCTGTTTAACTGGACGTTCGACGATGTTGTTGAATTTTTGAAAGAACACGGCTTCGCACTCAATCACACAAACGCTAGTCATTATTATTATATTGGACACCGAAATGGAATGCTTCGAAACGTTTGTGTTCCTTATCATGGGAAAAACTCGATCAAGCCGAGGACGCTAAAGGGTATTATTTCGCAATCTGGAATACCGAAAAATATTTGGATTGGCAAGGAATAGAATATCTACAGTAACGTTTTCCAAATTATCTCAAATAGCTCCTTTTGCATTTGAATGATGCTTTGGTTTTCTATGACTATTGCCATAAGAGGCTCGACGAGTTGGTGAATCATGAGTCTTTTGGGCGTTATGATCATCGTCGTCGAAAAAGACGTGCCCTCTGGCAAAATTTTTGTCTCAGAATTGAATTTTTTGTCTTTTACTTTGTATCTTCTCGCGAAATCGCAATCTTGCATGAGTATTCTTGCTGGTTGCAATGATGCGCGTCTCTCGAGTAATCCATAAAACCACTTCGGATCTAGTTCCTCCCACGTTGTGGAGTGAGAAATAACGAGATAGTAATCACTCGGTGAGAGAATATCGATAAGTCCTTCGTACGCCCCCTTCATTGCCTCAAAGCCTTCGTAAATTTTAATGTTACTCGCAGTTCCCTCAGTGTTGTAAAGCGCCATGAATTCAGGAAAGGCCTTGTTTAGGCGTTCTTTTCGCGATTCCATGAGTTGTTCCAAGTGTTCAGGGCTTTCGGCGGCAAAGTATGTTTTCCAGCCCTTCATTTCTTCTCGCATAAGCCCGCGCTTTTTGAGCGCTTCGGTGACCGCATATACGGTGGTACGTTTTATCCCCGAAGCCTCCGCTATTTTTAGTATGGTTGTTGGGCCAAGCGTTAGAGCCGCAAGATAGACACTGGCTTCGTGCTCGGATAGTCCGGAATCTCGTAGTATTTCGACTAAACGTGTTTTTTGCATAAAATGTCGAACAAACCGACAACATGATTAACTCAGTATACCCTATAAATAGGCAGTATTCAAGGAACTCGCTTAACGAAGTCGACAAAAGTGACAAACTTGACGAGGGTGGGATATACTTAGTGTAATTATATTAACCTTCAATACTATGAATCGAAAAATAAGCATCGTCGGTGTCGTACTTGTCCTCGTAGTTATCGGTGGATGGATTTCATATAGAGAGCCTGCAAAAAACGACTCCCCTATTACAATCGGCTTTGTTGGTCCACTAACAGGTGCGCCTGCTCTTTGGGGTGAGGGCGCAAAGAATACCGTCGCTATGGCTGTTGATGAAATCAATGCAAATGGCGGAATCAACAGTCGTAAAATAGTTGTCAAATATGAAGATAGTAAATGTTCCCCAAAAGACGCTGTGTCTTCTACTCAGAAACTTGTAAGCGAAGGTGTAAAAATAATTATTGGCGGAGACTGCAGTCCAGAAACGGTCGCCATGGCCCCCCTGTCAAAAAATGGCGAGTTCTTTATGATTGCTGGTGTAACGAGTTCGGATAATGCAGTAGCGTCAAGTAGATATGCATTCAGAACAAGTCCTGCTACGTCCCTCATTGCGGAAAAAGTTGCCGCGCTCACCTTCAAGAAATACAAGAGAATGGCAACACTAACGGAAGAGACCGCATTTGGTCGAAGCTATACGGATGATTTTACGAAATCATACACAGATTTAGGTGGTAGTGTTGTAGCAGCCGAGAGTTTCGCTCCAAATACAAACGATCTTCGTAGTGAAATTACGAAAATTGTCTCTCAGCATCCCGAAGCAATCTTACTTTCACCACAAAGCCCCGCTACTGCATTGCAGATCATAAGACAGATGGAAGATCTTGGGGTGAAGATTCCGATTGCCGGTAGCTCGGTTGCTCTGTCGAAGGATGTTTACGAGAAGAGCGGTCATTCAAAGTTGCTCGCCGGTGCATTCACTGTGATTCCTTATATTAACGCAGAAGATCCTGTTGTTGCTCGCATTGTAAACCTTTATAAAGAGAAATACGGTACCGATGTACCTTACAATCTGTTCTACGTTCTATCCTCTTACGATGCTGTCAAAATGACGGCCAAGGCTATGGATAAATGCGGTGAAGATCCTAAGAGCATTGCCGACGAATTCCGCACGATGGAGTATAAGGGTGTAGCTGGCGAGTATACATTCCTAGAAAATGGCGACTCATCTTTCGCCAGATTCGCCAAATACTCAATAGATGAAAATGGTGAGCATTTTGAGGAGATAAGGTAATATTCCGTTATCTTAGAAAGAAGAAAAACCGCAAACAATCATATCTGCGGTTTTTCTTTGTTGAGCATTTCCCACGCAAAGAGGAAGAATTGTCTAAATGAATTTGTGATGACCGGCGAATCG
>Ga0172379_10011221_pt1 | contig 10716 bp, 9 predicted proteins | sample GrowelOW334metaG_FD_119756 | JGI IMG/M metagenome (GOLD analysis project Ga0172379, IMG submission 119756) | Groundwater microbial communities from an aquifer near a municipal landfill in Southern Ontario, Canada - Groundwater well OW334 metaG | ecosystem: Environmental > Aquatic > Deep... | reverse complement strand
TCAAAGAAGATGGATTCCTGCTTTCGCGGGAATGACATTTTAAAGTTTTCCAATATCTATTTACCATCACCAAAGAATTTAGTGATTCCTTATTAATTCTAAACTTAATTCGAGTTTATTTATGAATTCTTTTCTTTTCCACCTTTTTTATCCAATTTTCTAATCTTAAGATATAATGCTAAAACTAATAATGAAACTATAATAGTTGCAATTCCTAAACCTTCTCTTCTGAAATAGAAATTTTTTATCGCCTCCAAGCCGGTTGTTTTTGCTTTATTAGAAATGTCAAGTCCAGGCTGAATTGATTCCTTAAATTTGGATAAATTAGATAAATGAGAAATAGTACGTGTTTCCATAATTATCTGTTTAATATCTTTCAAAGTAAACATAGCATCTGCTACATCCATACCTTTATTGTTAGCTTCATTCAAAGCGGATTTAGCAGAAGATTCAAAATTTAAAAGACTATCTAAGTAAAATTTCATTTTCTTTGCAACTTCATATCCCTTATCATTTGCTTTATGGCATTTAATACATACTGATTTTTCCTGCACGCCAAGCATTTTATCGCTTGCGGGCTGAATCCCGTGATTACCGTGGCAAATTTCGCATTCCGGAATTTTCTTTTCGTCAAAAACAGTTTTATGAGGACTAACAGAGAACAGCTCTGCATTAAGCGTGTGGCAAGTACCGCAAACGTTTGAAATAGATTCTACATCCGGCGGCATTGCTCCATGATTCCCGTGACATGAGTTGCAAACCGGAGCGCTCAAATCCTGTTTTTTAAGTAAAGCTATTCCGTGAACACTTGTAACATATTCAGAATATTGGTTGGTAGGTATGTTGTATTTTGCCATTTTACTTTTATCGGAATGGCATTTTGAGCAGGTTTTTGGAATATTCAACGGATAGACAGAACTATAAGGTTGTTTGGAGCTTTTAATATCATGATTTCCATGACAACTGACACATTCTGCAACATCGGTATTACCTTGTTTATTCATTTCTCCGTGAAGGCTTGTATAATATTTTGATAATTGATCGGTCGGTAACTTTGGATTATATGTTTTCATAAAATTTACATTGCTGTGGCATCCACCGCATAAAGCAGGTATTTTAGTAGGATAAACTTTTGATGCCGGACTTTTTACCGAAGCAATATCGTGTACACTATGACAAGTAATGCAATCGGTTATGAATATCTTTTTATCACCTGATGATTTTGAATGAACTGAATTTTGTAACTTTTCATATTGATTAGTTGGAATATCGGAGTTAAATTTTTTCATAACTTTTTCATCAGAGTGGCATTTAATGCACATCCTATATCTGTCGGCAGTTCTGGGAACTCCGATAAATCCCTTGGATTTATTCATTGCCTCTTCCATGTCTTCAGTCTTAGAATTGCCCCCATGGCAGTCGGCACAAGTAACACCTTTGGAATAGTGAATATCCTTTGTATAAGCCTTGGCGGGAGCAACTAATTTATCGCTAAGACCGCTATGGCAATTAAAACATTGGTCTTCTCCGATTTGACGGACTTTTATATATTTTGAAAATATATATGAAGAACCGCCAACTGCAATCAATAACACAAGTATTAAAATAATATAATTCTTGACGTTCTTTGAAAAGGAGGCTCTAAATATAAAAGATTTTATCAAATTAATAATATGCACACCTTTTTTATTAGATTTATTATCAGTAATCATATTGTCGGAAACTTTATTTGTTTTCATTTTCATTACCCCTTAATCCAAATAATAGCCAAGTATCGTAAAAACAATTATAAACATTATTACAAACAGACCGATATAATTCAGCAAAACATTCTTTTTCCCAAATTTAGTTTTTTTGTCCCAAAATGGAATTAAAATCCATAACAAACCTGCAATGCTAAAAAACATTATCCCTACCAACTCACCGTCAATATAAAGAATTTTACTTGGTAGGAGCTTCAGTACTTGAAACATAAACAAAAAATACCATTCAGGTCTTATTCCTGTCGGTGCCGATGCAAATGCGTTTGCTTTATGACCAAGTTCCCAAGGGAAGAATACCGCTAATATCGCAAGAATATTAATTACAATCAACCAGATCAGTATATCTTTTAAAAGAAAATTCGGGAAAAACGGCATATATTTTTTTTCTGATTCCGGTTGATTCTCCCAACTTGCGGGACTATGCATTCCTTGTCTTTGAATAAAAATAAGGTGAAGTGCTAAGAATAAAGAAAAAACAGCAGGAAATACCGCAACATGCAAACCGTAGAATCTGGATAATGTTGCTCCGGTTACTTCGTCTCCGCCACGAAGCAGTCTAAGTAGATAATGCCCGACTAACGGAACCTGTCCGACAATTTCAGTCCCAACTTTTGTTGCAAAAAATGCAAGTTCGTTCCAGGGAAGTAAATATCCGCTAAATCCGAATGCAAAACAAAGTAACAAGAGCACTGTTCCTGTGTACCATGTCAATTCTCTGGGATTGCGATACGATTTAAGGAAAAATACCGAGAACATGTGAACAAAAACGGAAAATACCATCAGGTTAGCAGACCAACTGTGAACAGAGCGGATAAGCCATCCGAAATTTACTTTCGTACTAATGAACTGGACGCTTTCGAAAGCCATATCCTCAGTTCCTTTATAATACATTAGAAGTAAAATTCCGCTAAAAACCTGAACACAAAATAAAAGTAAAGCTATACCACCAAAATAATACCAAATGGTCGCCCTATAAAGTGGCACTGTTTTCTTTTCCATAAAATGAATCAGAGCCATTAATTGGAAGCGTTTATCTAACCAGCCAAAGATTTTGTTATTCGTCAAATTATTATTTTCTTCCATCTAAGTTGCCTCTCTGAAAATAATTACTTCTTCACCTTTTATTGCAACATTGAATTTTTCCAAAGGAGCCGGAGGAGGACCGCTGACATTTTTTCCATTTAGGTCATAACGTCCGTTATGACATGCACAGTAAATCTGACCATAATTTTTATTATATTGCACTATACAGTCTAAATGAGTACAATTTGCCGCAAAAGCTCTATATTCTCCAGTCGTAGTTCTGAGTACTAATACAGGTTTATTCCCAAACTTTACAATTTTCCCCGAATCTTTCTCCATATCGTTAACTTTACCAACCTTCAAACTGGATACTTTTACTTCCTCTACTTTTGGGGGTTCCAGATAGTTGTAAATAGGATAAGCAATTGAGACTAACCAAGCGGCTAAACTGCCTCCCAACAAATAATTCAGAAATTCCCTCCGTTTTGGATTTGCCGGAATTTCAGGAGTTTTTTCAGACATTATTCTCCTCCGATGAAAAAAAATTTATGTTATTAAATAATTATTTTGATGTTAGAGTGAATCATCGGTTTTGATTGGAATTATTGTATAAAGTTCTTCTCAAAACCGCAATGGTACTTACCCGCGCCGGAATGGCAGGCTCATTAATCAGCAATTCGTTTTTATATTTTTTAATTACTATTCAAACGGAAATATGAAAATTAACATTTTTTTTTTAGAAATAATAATAATTTTTATAAAGTCTAAAAAAATAATTAGGCAATTATATTAATTTTATTAAAATATTTTATCTTACCATGAACCGATAAGAAATCAAGTTATAATTATCGGATTAAAACAATTATGTTTTTTTTTCGTTATTCACTCACACAATAAACGTTTTTGTTTTTCTATAGATTTTTTGAAGGGGAGACAAGTTATGAATAGCAGGTCTTTGGTAAAAATAAGTTTGATAGGAACGGGAATTCTGGCAGTAATTCTTATAGCTGTATTGTTGATTCCGGTATCGGTTTCTTGCTCATTTTCGAACAACGCACAAATAGGGGCGGATAAACCGCCGGTAACGGTAAATCCACAGGTTAAGGCACTGAATGACGCTTATGTTGCAGTAAGTGATGCGGTAGTTCCTCAGGTAGTAAGTATAGGAGTAGTGGTTGAATCGAAAAGCCAGAAAAATCCGATGAACGATCAGTTCAAAGAGTTTTTCAAATTTTTCGGAGAACAGTATCCTGATGAAGGAGACAATGATAAACCTCAGAAGTTTGAAGCAAGCGGATCCGGTGTATTTATCACAGAAGACGGATATATTGTAACAAATAATCACGTAGTTGAAAACGCGGTTGAAATAAATGTAACAACTCACGATAAAAAAGAATACAAGGCAAAGTTAATAGGCAGAGACCCACTAACAGACTTAGCTTTAATTAAAGTTGAAGGAAAAGGCTTTTCTCCGGCACATTTCGGTAACGGGGATAATGTTAAAGTAGGGGATATTGTTTTTGCTGTCGGTAACCCTATGGGACTGACATCAACAGTTACAAGCGGAATTGTAAGTGCTATCGGCAGAGGCGGCTTGGCATTGAGTAGCGGGGACAGACGCAAGTATTCTGTCGAAAATTTTGTTCAGACCGATGCACCTATTAATCCCGGAAACAGCGGCGGCGGTTTGTTCAATCTTGAAGGCAGTCTAATCGGAATTAATACTGCTATTGCCACCCGCACAGGTACATACATAGGTTACGGTTTCGCAATTCCCATAAATCTTGCAAAATCCGTTTTACTTGATTTAATGGATGACGGCAAGATTAACAGAGGTTATATCGGCGTTGAAATTCGTACTATTGACGAACTTGAAGCGAAATCAGCAGGGTTGGATAAAGTTGACGGAGTTATGATAAACAATGTACTAAAGGACAGTCCGGCTGAAAAAGCAGGCGTGGAAGTAGGCGATATCATCCTTGAACTCGACGGTCAGTCGCTGAAAACTTCGAATGACCTTCAGAGCAGAATTGCAATGCATCATGCTAACGATGTTGTGAAACTTACACTTTGGCGTGACGGAAAGAAGATTTATAAATCGGTGAAACTAGAACCTAAAGAAACTGATCCTGAGGAAAACAAAGGAATAGCAGGAGAAAACAGCAAACCGGATGAAGATGAGCAGAAGCCGGTTACATTCGATAAACTCGGATTTGCAATTTCTCCGATTACCAAAGATATAAAAAAGAGTCTTGATGTAAAAGAAGGCGCACTGATTACAAAAGTTGACCGATACAGCAAAGCTGCCGAAAGAGGTTTGGCTCCGAACGGCGTAATTGTTAAAGTTGACAGAAAATCAGTTTCTTCACCTGAGCAAGTACGCAAAATAATTGATTCTAAAAAGTCCGGCGACATTGTTATGTTGCAGGTCAAATACAACGAAACAAACAGGATTGTGGCTATTCAGATACCGTAATCTGTTGTTTAGAGTTTTTTAATTTTTTATAAAAAGGGTTCAAAATTGAACCCTTTTTTGCTATAAAAGATGCAGAGTAAAAGAACCAAATTATTCGTAAATTTGTATAAATAAATTAGTCAGGAAAAAATGAAAATTCCCTTTGTAAATCTCGGAAAGCAGTACAATTCTATACGGAATGAAATTGATTCTGCCATTGCTGAAGTAATTGCAGGAACTGCTTTCATCGGCGGTAAGTATGTATCAAAATTCGAGAGTGAATTTGCCGAATATCTGGGAGTACAGCATTGCATAGGATGTGCCAACGGTACTGATGCTATCGAGATTTTATTGAAGGCTTACGGAATAGGTGCAGACGACGAAGTAATCGTTCCGGCTCATACCTGGATTTCCACAGCAGAAGCCGTAAGCAATGCGGGAGCTGTGCCTGTTTTTATTGATTCCCATCCTGACATTTATACAATTGATACCTCCAAAATTGAAGAAAAAATTTCACACAAAACCAAAGCGATTATCCCTGTCCATCTTTACGGACTGCCTGCCGATATGGATGAAATAATGCAAATTGCCAAAAAACATAATCTTATTGTTATTGAAGATTCGGCTCAGGCACACGGTGCTGAATATAAAGGTCGCAAAGCCGGAACGATAGGTGACGCCTCTATTTTCAGTTTCTATCCAAGTAAAAATCTCGGTGCTTACGGAGATGCAGGGTGCATGGTTACAAATGACGAAAGCATTGCTAAAACTGCAAGGATGATTGCCAACCACGGGCAGGTTCGTAAACATGAACATCTGATAAGCGGCAGAAACAGCCGCTTAGACGGATTGCAGGCGACAATTCTGAGCGTAAAACTAAAATATTTAGACGCATGGAACAACTCCCGAATAAAAAATGCGGAATTGTACAGAAAGTATTTGTCAGGTGTAAACGTTAAACTTCCTTCAGTTCCTGAAGGCTCGATGCATGTTTATCATGTGTTTGCAATACAAATCGAAAACAGGATGCTAGTTCAGAAAGCATTGAATGATGCGGGAGTTGAGACAGCAATTCACTATCCTGCGGCTTTACCCTTTGTTACAGCATTCAAAGATTTGAACTACAAACATGAAGACTTTCCTGTATGCACAGGATATATTGATAGAATTCTTTCACTGCCTATGTATGCAGAATTGAAGGAAGAAGAGATTGTGTATATTTGTGAAAAAATTAAAAAGATAATAAAATAATTTCTATTGCGAATAGAAATTTAGAAGTGATAATTTCCATTGTCAATAGAAACTAAATATATTAATATTATGAATACACCCGAAATAATTGAGTTTATCAGATCCCGAAGAGTTCTATTCTGGTCGGTGGGTGAAAACTCGCTCGATAATATTAGCAAAGAACTGCTTGTGGAGCAGATTTTGAACTACGGGAATCTGGATGATATTAGAAAATTATTTGAGTTGTTAGGCTTGGAGAATGTTTCTGAAATATTTTATAGGCAGACCTCACCCCAAAGAATAAGAATTAATTATAATAAAAGAACATTAAATTTATTCACTCAATTCTTTAATAAGTATGTATACTGAAGTTCTAACAGAAAAACAGACAGCACTTCTTAAGCTGATTAAAAATTTTTCAAAAGATTTTTATTTAGCCGGAGGTACAGCAATTGCTCTGCAAATCGGACATAGAAGATCAATTGATTTCGACTTGTTCACAACAAAGCCCTTAAAGCGTGGTAACATCCAAAATATTATCAAAAATGATAATTATGAGATTTCAGATATTCTTGTAAGCTCATATGAGCAATTACATATTCTGGTAAATTTTGTTAAACTGACTTTTTTTCAATTTGAATTTGAAGTAAACCCATCTGTTAATTTTGACGGAATAATTTCATTACCTACCCTAATTGATTTAGCGGCTATGAAGGCATTTGCACTTGGCGGCAGAGCAAAGTGGAAAGATTATGTTGACATTTACTTTCTGTTAAGAGACCATTTTTCGATAAAAGAAATTGCAGTCAATGCGAATAAAATTTTCGGCGGATTATTTAGCGAGAAATTGTTTATCGAACAACTCGGTTACTTTGAAGATATTGATTACACTGAACAAGTTGAGTTCGTTAATGGAAATGTAACAGATGAAGAAATAAAATCTTTTCTCTTAGAAAAGGCATTGTCTAATGTGATTGGGTGAGAATAAGTATATTTGCTTAAAAATAAGTAATTAAAAGAAATTGTAAATGTGAATATTTTTGTTTTGTATCACTTAAATCATTATTTTAAATAAGTTCAAAAAGAAATTAAATTATAAAATAATTTTTTTATATTACGTCAACTATATTAAATTCCTTCTCCCAATTATAAATTGGAGCAAAAGATGAAAAAGCTTATTTTTTATTCAGCATTACTAATGATTCTGACCGTCAGTTGCCACAAAAACCCTAATGATAATGATGTAATCCCTACTGAAAACTTGGTGGCTTACTATCCGTTTAACGGAAACGCAAACGATGAAAGCGGACACCTGAACAACGGTACTGTTCACGGTGCAACCATGACTGAAGACAGATTCGGCAATCCGAACAGAGCCTATTATTTCGACGGTATCAACGATTTTATTGAAGCCCAACATTCAGAAAGTTTGAATATAGTCGGACCTATCACAATTTGCGTCTGGATAAAAACAAATATTTCTAATGCCTTCGGATTAGGAATTGTAAATAAAGTAGAACATACTCGAACTGAAAGAGATGGTTATATGGCATATGTAGGATTTGGAACCTCTACATTTGGGATGAATATAACAAACAATTGGTATATAACAGGCGGACATAATTGCGATTCAAAAGAAATAATCAGCGATAATAAATGGCACTTTTGTGTTGCCTTGTATGATAGAAGAAATGTTAAAATATACTTAGATGGGATACTTAGCAATTCAAATATATGCACCCAGGACATGGATTCTAATAATGAGTCATTGTTAATTGGTAATGACCCTAATCCGTCATTTATTAGTTTTTTTAAAGGTGCAATAGATGATATCAGAATTTACAACACTGCTTTAACTGAACAGGAAATAGAAGTATTATTTAAAGAAAATAAAACAAATGATAATTATTAAAAGGTTTTTAATTCAATTAAGAAATTTAATTAATAATATATTTCAAGAAAAAAATAATAAAGCGAGTCTTAATCCCGATGAACAAAAATTAGGAATGTATTGGGAAAATGATTTTGCTGATATTTTGGAGACCTGGGGAGAAGCACACGTTTGGAACGAGATACAACTGTTATGTGCAAATTGTAAAGGTACAATTCTTGATATAGCTTGCGGAACCGGAGCGGCTATTAAGAAGCTTCAATCTAATCCTCATTTAGATGTTTATGGCTTTGATATCTCAGATTTGCTTATTAATCGAGCTGTTCAAAAGGGTATAAATTCTGATAAGCTAAAAGTTACGGATGCAACAAAAACTGATTATGATGACTCATCTTTCGATTATTCTTATTCAATAGGTTCACTCGAACATTTCACAGAAGATGGTATAGACTGTTTTATAAAAGAAACCTTCAGATACACAAAAACTGCTAGCTTCCATCAAATTCCAATTTCAAAATCAGGTGAAAACCATGGTTGGATAACAACCTCGCAAAGTTATTTTAACAATAATGAAGATTGGTGGTTGCAAAAATTTAAAAAATACTATCCTAGTGTTCAAATAATAACTTCGGGTTGGCAAGATAATATTTCGATAGGAAAATGGTTTTTGTGTTTTAAGGATTAATGTTAATCAAATATCATTTTTTACCTGCTACCTTATAAAATCCTATTTCTGCCGCTAAATACAGAATTAAAGTTGGAAGAGATTTAGTATATTTGCGGAAAACAAAAATTGAGAACCAACAAATGAGAATTTTTATTTTATGGGATTATTATAGTCATTATTTAAATTGGTTTGAAAGTAATAATCCCAATATTAGTGAGCTAACTTACAAACAACACATAGAATTATTACTAAATGATTATTACGGTACTACAGTATCAATTAGAGATAATCTATGTCTTATAGGTCACGATTGCGAAATATTTGTAGGAAATTATTATAATTTGCAGCAAAAATGGCTTAATGAGAACGATGAAAAATTAAATGCCAATCCTGAAACTAAATTTGAAATTGTTTTAAAGCAAATTGAAAGTTTCAAACCTGATGTGTTTTATTTAAGTAGTATGTTTGATTATTACGGCTCATTTTTAGAAAAAGTCAGTAAAATAACACCTAATATTTTTGGCTGGATTAGCTGTCCTTACAATCCCAATTTAAATTTTAACAATATTAAAAGTATTATCACTTCTTCTGAAAACTTTGTAGAACAATTTCATAATTTGGGTTTGAATGCTGTCAGACTTAGACCTGCATTTGATAAAATGATTGCAGAAAAAGTCAGTGATATTAAAAAAACTGTTGATGTAAGTTTTATCGGTGGCTTATCAGCCCGTACTCATAAGTTCAGAATCAAACTTTTGGAAAAACTTGTTAAATCCGGAGTCAATCTTAAAGTCTGGGGTTATGGTTTAGAAAAAAAGAAGTTCGGTATTTTCGGGAATCCTTTGGAAAGTTGCTATCAGGGCGAGGTTTGGGGGATGGATATGTACAGAGCTTTAGCAAGTTCAAGGATAAGTTTGAATTTTCATATTGATGTTATTAAAGGAAAACGGGAAGTCGGAAACATGAGAATGTATGAAGCTACCGGTTGCGGTAGTATGCTGTTGACAGATACAGGATATAATATCCGTGAATTGTTTGTGCCGAAAAAAGAAATTGAAACTTATGAATCTTATGATGAAATAATTGAAAAAGTGTTATATTATATTCAGCATAATGACGAAGCTGAAAGTATAGCAAAAGCCGGACAATCAGCTTGTTTGGAAAGACATAGCTGGGAAAAAAGGGTAGTTGAACTGGAATCTATTTTCTTAAAATATTCCGATTGATTATGAATTTATCAGTAATTTTAAATCGTATGTATAATTCTCTTTTTTCGAAGGCAGAAACTTTCGAAGAAAAAAGAAGAATCCGTAAATATCTTAAAAACGGCAGAGTACCTTGGTCTGTGGGTTATGCTGATTTTAAGAAAATGGAATTAATCAGAATTTTGAACGATGAAAGAATTATTCAAAGTTTTATAGGGAAAGAACTCCCTGCAGGTTTCGGAATAGGAATTGACGAAAGAATTATCGAGTATCCTTGGATTCTGTCTCGATTAAGTAACAATCCTTCTAAAATACTTGATGCCGGTTCAACTTTTAATTTCGATATAATTTTGGATTCAAAAAAGATAGCTCAAAAAGAGCTCACAATCTGCACATTCTATCCTGAAGAAATTAATTACAACAAAAAAAGAATTTCGTATGTTTATTCTGATTTGAGGCAATTGCCTTTTAAAGATGAATTG
>Ga0172379_10011220_pt1 | contig 10716 bp, 8 predicted proteins | sample GrowelOW334metaG_FD_119756 | JGI IMG/M metagenome (GOLD analysis project Ga0172379, IMG submission 119756) | Groundwater microbial communities from an aquifer near a municipal landfill in Southern Ontario, Canada - Groundwater well OW334 metaG | ecosystem: Environmental > Aquatic > Deep... | reverse complement strand
CATATCTGAATACATACGGTAATATATACTATATGATCACTCAACAATTATCAATTATTCCTACTAGCTATCCAGTGCGTGATTTACAGCGTAAATATACTGATATTTTAGATTTTATTAAAATTCACAAAGCGCCGGCCTTGTTAATTAATAAAAGCAAACCGGAAGCGGTGATACTTGATATTGAAACGTATAATAATTTAGTGACAGATAATTATGAGTACGATGAAGATTATGTTTTGGCTTTAGATAAACAAGCCATGGCGGAGCATCGAGCCGGTAAAACCAAAAAACTGCGTTCATTACAAGATTTATTGTAAGCCATGAATATTGAGTATTCTACAATGTTTGCGAAACAGTTTCGTAAATTATCAGCTAATTTACAACGGCGAGCCATTGCTCGAGAGCGGGTGTTCAATATTAATCCTTTTAATCCTAGTTTACATACTCATAAATTAACCGGTCGATTAAACGGCTTATGGTCATTTTCGATTGATTATAGCAACCGCGTTATTTTTCGTTTTTTAGATAAGCAAACGGTATTATTTATTTCAATTGGCGATCACTCGATTTATCGATAACAAAAAAATTACCCATTATTACCCAGCCGAGTGGGGATACGAGAATATTATTTGTAATAATTGCTATGAACAGAGCTTGTAAACAATGCAATGATTTCAGCATAAAGATTTTTACTATGTGAAATACGAGAGGAGGATAATAAGGAAAGATATTAGTAAGTGCTAATGTATACTTTACGATAATTATAAATTATGCTAAAGTATACTTATGCAGTCTCAAGAATTAGTACAAATAATTGATTTTTGGCTAAAAATAGCGAAGAAAAATAATCTATACGAGCGAACTATTAGCCAAACTATTCATCTGCCGAATAAAGAGGTGATTGATATTGTCGGAGTACGGCGAGGCGGCAAATCATCACTGTGTAAGTTATTGATTAAAAATTTTGCTTCAGCGGACAATTTTTTGTACATGAATTTTGAAGATCCGTTTTTTATTTCTCAAAATAGTCCAAAAATTATTGAACAGCTGGTGCAAGTATTTCAAGAGTATTTTTCCAAAGATTTACGGTATCTTTTTTTTGATGAAATTCAAGAAATTTTGGGCTGGGAAAAAGCCGTGCGCAAGCTTAGGGAAACAGAACAATTTTCCATTGTGATTACCGGTTCATCGTCAACCTTATTAAGCCAAGAGCTGTCTTCTCGTTTAACCGGGCGACACCGCTCATTTACTGTTTATCCATTATCATTTCGTGAATTTTTGCAGTTTCGCGGTCAAAACCACGTGCAACGCAAAAATATTATTGTGCACCAGACGGCGATACTGAAAGAATTTAATCACTTTTTACGCTTAGGCGGTTTTCCAGAAATTGTGGCTACGGAAGATTTAGTGCTGTTAAAGCAATACGTTTTCGATATTGTGCAAAAGGATATTATTAGGCGGTATGATATTCGTGATAAACTGGCTTTAGAAAAATTATTAATCTATCTATACAGCAATACCAGCAGTATTTTTTCAGCCCGAGCTACTGGAGCCGCTTTTCAACTATCGCCAGCTGTAGTAACGCAATATCTGCAATATTTTCAGGATAGTTTTTTAGTTACAGCCATACCGCGTTTTTCATTTTCACTGAAAACTCAGCAAAATAATTTAAAGAAAATTTACGCGCTGGATACGGGCATGATCCAAGTGGTTGGTTTTGCTTTTTCACAAAATAATGGAAAATTGCTTGAAAATGTTGTTTGCCTTGAACTACAGCGGCGGGGACATAAAATATACTATTATAAAACTGCCCATAATGTTGAAGTTGATTTTTTGGTGTACGAGCAACCAACATCCAGTGCCTTAATCCAGGTGGCTTGGACGTTGCGCGATCCAAAAACCAGGCAACGTGAATTAACCGCCTTACTTGAGGCTATGAATGAATTGCATTTAACCCAAGGGCTAGTTTTAACTTATGAGGAAGAGGAGCAAATAGAGCTGAATGGAAAAATTATTCAGGTTAAGCCAGTGTATCAATGGTTGCTAGAATAAAATAAATAGCCAAAATTTTTTTATGCACGAAAGTCGACAACGTCAGTTTAATCAGGAAACGTCGTTTAAAAGTATACGAGCCGAACAAATAGAAACCGGACAAGAATTTTTGGCGTTGTGCACCCCCGGATTATTAGACAAAAGAGTGTCTGCTTATTTGGAAGAAGAAGATTTGCCTAATAACGAGGTTAGTCGAGCATTTATAGAACAGAAAGCCGGGTTAGAGGCGCTGTTCGGAAGCTTAAAAAGTGGTCTAAATTCAGATTTACTTTATCACGGTACCGGTAAATTAAAATATTCCGGAGAAAAATATAGAACTACAGTAGATACTGAAAAAACAAATCCGGTGCTGGAAGAAGTTTTGAGAGCCGGCTTGGTAACACATCATGATCGGTGGTTTCCAACTGAAGACATTGATAGTATTTCGCTGGCTGTCAGCTACATGTATGCCAAATGGTTTGCCAGTAAGTTTCAGCCTATTACCGATGAATTACAATGGCAATTCGGTGATCCAAATGATTTTTTTAGATTTTTTATGGCTGATACACTGTTAAATCACTTGGCACCGGGCAATCTGCCGGAAACAGCGTTTAATTATTTTATAAATAGAAGTAAAATGAAAAAAATCAAGCGGGAGAGAACGGCAACTAATCCCAACCGAGTTTTTAATTGGATTTCAAGTTTACGTAGCGATATAAGCGAAAGCACGTCCTTTAAAAATTTAATAGACGGCAAAACAGATATTCCAGAAAATTACGGAGTAGTTTTGTGTCTTGACAAAAAACAAATACAAACATTTAAACTGCCCTTGGGCGGAGCGCACGAAATTAGAACAAGACAGTCTATACCACCACAGGCTATTCGTGCGGTGATATCGCCGTTACGACATCTGGACGAAACCAAAGCAATGCTTGATAAATCTGGGCACCAGATACAATTGTTTGCCATGGAGTGCGCTGATTTGCATTTAGCTAAATTTCCCATAAAAGATTTAGTGGCGCGAATAGAAAAATAATTTATTGTGAGCAGTGTTACAATAAAAGCTATTGATTGATCTCAAAAAATCAATCATACTGAACATATAATGACTGTTAGGCAACTACAAGAAAGTATTGATTATTGGCACAAAACCGCGCAACATGATTATGATACCATGTGCGTTTTATCACAGAATTATATAATGATTTATGTCAAAAATTTGCCAACACTGTAACCAATCATTCACGATCTATCCTGAAGATCAGGCGTTTTATACCAAAATGCAGGTACCGGAACCAAAATTGTGCCCGGATTGCCGGCAACAGCGAAGATTGATATGGCGAAATGAACGAACGCTCTATACTAGTTCATGCGCTCGGTGTCGGCAACCGATAATTTCTATGTACGTGCCGACAGGATCGCCATACGGGAGAGTCTTTACAGTTTATTGTCAAACTTGTTGGTGGGATGATAAATTATGGAGCCCATTAGATTTTGGGATTGAGGTGGATTTAACAAAACCATTTTTTGAGCAATTTAAGCAGTTGCAACAACAAGTGCCGCGCGTGGCGATTACCAATACCAATAGTGAGAATAGCGCTTATACTAATTACACGGCTAATAACAAAAATTGCTATATGGTTTTTAGCAATTCCTATGGCCATAATGAAGATTGTTATTACGGTACCATGTTGGCTAAAAATCGCAACTGTATTGATGCGATCCAAATTGAAGATTGCGAATTATGTTATGATTGTGTTGATTGTAAACAGAGTTATCGTTTGGTGAAATGTTCAATGTGTGATAATTGCCAAGAGTCATTTTGGCTGGAAGATTGTCGCGGGTGCAGTAATTGTTTTATGGGCAAAGGTTTGCGTAATAAGCAATACTATATTTTGAATCAATCTTATACCAAAGCGGCTTATTTTAAGAAATTAGCCGAGTATAAATTAAATACGCAAACTGGATTTACCCGAGCGCAAACCGAGTTTGCTGATTTTGCGCTAACTTTGCCAGCGGTTTATTCTTATCAACTAAATACCGAACATTGTTCCGGTGATTATATTGCTAATTCAGTTAATTGCCGGCAGTGTTTTGATACAGCCGACAGTGAACAGTGTAGCTATTTGCAATATTCAGTGAACCAAAATAAAGAAGTGTACGATTGTTCGTATTCCGGTGGCTGTGAGCTGGGCATAGAAAATTTAAGTTACGTGGGCGGTTATAATTGTCTGGGTTGTCATATTGTGTGGTGGAATGTAGCTAATTTAGCTTATTGCGAGTTATGTTTTAATAATACTAGCGATTGTTTTGGCTGTATTGGCTTACGTGGAAAAAAATATTGTATTTTTAATAAACAGTATACCAAAATTGAGTATGAGCGCTTAGTTAAACAGTTGAAAGCTAGTATGACGCAAGAGCAAACTTGGAGCCAGTTTTTTCCAGCTAACTTATCGCCGTTTGGTTATAATGAAACGGTGGCGCAAGAATATTTCCCCCTGACCAAAGTCCAGGCGCAAAAAGCCGGCTATTTATGGAAAGATGAAAGCGCAGCCGATCTATCGAATACAGCTGGATTTAATCAGTGTCAGCAGTGCTGTAAAAACTTTAAACTTATCAAGCAAGAAATAAATTTTTATAAACAATTAAACTTGCCTGTGCCAGCATTGTGTTTTAATTGCCGTCATAAAGCCCGCTTATTTCGGCGCCGACCGCGGCAACTTTGGCCACGACAGTGCGCCAAGTGTCACGAATCTATACAAACTACTTTTACGCCAACAAGACCAGAGTTAGTGTATTGCGCAGAGTGCTATTGTAAAATTTTAAGATGAATTACTAAACTAGAGCAAATGGCTCTAGGGCTAGAATCCGTTTTGTATCATTATCTGTAAATACTTGTTTATGGTGTAGTGTTTTTATAATTTTTCATCTAAATAATCTTTTGTAACCATAGTTGTTTTAATACCAGAAATGTCATTTTCAATTTTATTAAAACGTTGATCAATAGTTTGAAAACGTTGTTCTGTATTTGTTGCAAAACTATTTACTGCTATGGCAATAGCTTGAATAGTAGTTGGGGATGAGGTAGGTTTTTAGGATTGCAACAGTAACTTTTTTTTGCTATAACTAATACACCATGATTACGAATAAACTACAATGGAAAATCGGTGGGGAAGCTGGGTTTGGGATAATGACCACCGGTGTTATTTTCTCGAAAATCTGTACTCGCGGTGGATTACGGACGTTTGCATATCCAGAATATCCATCTTTAATTCGCGGTGGACACAACACTTACCAAGTTACGATTGATGCTCAACAAGCTACCTCGCAAATTCACAACGTGCATTTACTGGTGGCCTTAAACAAAGCTAGTGTTACAGCCCATGCCTACGAATTAATGAACGGTGCGGCAGTAATATATGATCCGGCTGATTTTGCGGAAGAAGCTCCGAACCTAGTTGGTAAAGAAATTGTTTGGGTGCCGGTAGCCATGAACGATATTTTAAAAGCCAAAGGAGCCGAGCGCATAGCGCGTAATACCATTGCCATTGGCGCTTCGTTTGGATTGTTAAATTATCCTTTTGAGTACATTGAACAAGTGCTTAAGGATTGGTTTGGGGTAAAGAAACCTAAATTAGTAGAAGATAATTTGGTACTCGCAAAAGCTGGTTATGATGCTACTTATCAAAAATATGCTAATTATCAATTCCAATTAGAGCCGATTAAAGAGAATGCTAGACACATGGTATTGTCTGGCAATCGAGCGATCGCGCTAGGCGCTCTGCAGGCTGGTATGAAATTTTATGCGGCGTATCCCATGACGCCTTCATCAGATATTTTGGGATACATGGCCAAAGTAGAGCGCGACATGAACATTGTAGTAAAACACACTGAAGATGAAATAGCGGCTATGAACATGATTATTGGCGCCGGTATGGCTGGGGTGCGGGCGATGACAGGAACTTCTGGCGGCGGTTTTGCGTTAATGACGGAAGCTTTAGGCATGGCCGGTATGGCGGAGGTGCCGATTGTAACTGTAATGGGTCAGCGGCCAGGGCCATCAACCGGCATGCCTACTTGGACGGCGCAAGGCGATTTACGCATGACGTTGCACGCTTCACAAGGGGAGTATCCCATGATTGTTTTAGCACCGGGCGATATTGAAGAGTGTTTTTATTACACGTACAAAGCATTTAACTTAGCGGAACAATATCAGCTACCCGTAATTATTTTAGTTGATAAATACGTGCAAGAATCATGGCAATCAGTAGTTCCGTTTGATACAAGTAAATTAAAAATAAATCGAGGCAAAGTAGTTGCACAAGCGGAATTAGATAAAATTTTAGCCAATAAAGAAAAGTTTTTACGCTATAAATTAGAACCAGATGGAATTTCGGCACGCTCATTGCCTGGCATGGCTGGCGGGAGATACATTGCTACGTCTTACGAACACGATGAATACAGCACCACTACCGAACTTGAACACGAAGTAACAGCTCAATACGATAAACGCTTTAAAAAATTAGACACGTTTTTACGAAACGATTCGGAAGCGCCAAAATTATACGGCGAACCAAACGCAGCGGTTACGATAGTAGGTTGGGGTTCTACCAAATTAACAGTTTTAGAAACATTGCGTCTGGCTAAAGAGCAAAATATTTCAGTGAATTATTTACATTTTGTGCAAATTCAACCATTACCTGTTCAAGCTGTACAGCAAGCGTTTGCTAATGCAAAAAAAACTATCTGTATTGAAGGAAACAAAACGGGTCAGTTAGAAGGCTGGTTGAAACAGCAAGCTGATGTTAAGTGTACAAAGTCATTGCATAAATATGGCGGTCGACCATTTTATCCGGAAGAAATTCTTGAACAAGTAAAAAAATTATTATGACTATCTCTTTAACAGACACACAAACTCAAGCGCAACCTACTTGGTGCCCAGGCTGTGGTGATTTTCGAATATTATTAGGTATTAAAAAAGCTTTGGTAGCCATGGGCAAACCATTACATGCCAGCTGTATCATCTCTGGTATTGGTTGTTCTGGTAAATTAAATCATTACGTGAACACGTATGGTTTTGAAAGTTTACATGGCCGTACGCAACCGGTCATGACGGGCGTACATTTAGCTAATCATAAATTAAATGTAGTAGCCGTTGGTGGCGATGGCGATGGTTACGGGATTGGTCTTGGGCATTTAATGCACACTATGCGCCGTAATATGAACATGATGTATATTGTGCATGATAACCAAATTTACGGCTTAACCACTGGCCAGTATTCGCCAACTACTCGGCAAGGTACCAAAACAGCCTCTTCACCATTTGGTTCTCTGGAAACCCCAGTTAATCCTGTTAAGCTGGCTTTAGCTTCAGATGGTATTAGTTTTATTGCGCGGGGTTTTGCTGGAGACGTTGATCATTTATATAAATTAATTCAAGCCGGCATGGAGCACGAAGGATTTGCACTAATTGATGTACTACAGCCTTGTACAACATTTAATAAAATCAATACTTACGATTTTTATAAAGAACGAGTATATAAATTAGAAGAAGATGCCAGCTTTGATAAAACTAATAAAGACCTAGCCATGAAGCGTTCAGAAGAATGGGGCGAGCGCATTCCGATTGGTATTTTTTATCAGGCTAATTTGCCACTATATGAAGCCAGTTTACCAGCTATTCAAGACAAAGCGTTAGTGGAACATGATATTAATAATATAAATATTACCGGGTTGTATAAGGAGTTTATTTAGTAATGACTAACACAACTTTTACCATAGAACAAATTCAACAGCATAATACGGCGGCTGATTGTTATTTATTAATTAATAGTAACGTGTATGATGTTACGGCTTATGAAAACGAACATCCAGGTGGTGCGCAAAGAATTATTTCTTATTGTGGCAAAGACGCAACGATAGCGTTTCAAAATCAAGGCGGTGAAGGCCAACATTCTCAGGTAGCTAATAATTTGTTAAATAGTTTTCAAGTAGGCGCGTTAACTACCAGTAGTGCAGTTGCTGTAGTGAATGACCCTATAGACAATAACGGTTTATATGCGTTGCTTCCCGGATTAGAACGTTATCCATTTGTTATTCCTACCACTATAGTTTGGATAACAATTATTATAGTGGTTTTATTGTTAAGACAGTTATTGCCGAATCAATTAACTCGACCAAAATTGTTACGAGCCCTTAGTATTTTATTATTTGTTATTTTTAGCTGCTTAGCAGTGGGGGGCACAATCTTAACTGTTTATGGTAGGTTTAAATTATTCAACTGGAATACTATTCAGATTCATGCGTTCCTAGGTTATAGCTTAGTACTGGTAGGGTTAACACATGCTGTATTGCATCGTCGGGAATTGTGGATTTATGTTACGCGATGGAAAAAATCGGCCAATGTTCAATAAAAAATTGACTTTTTTCGTAAAACGTGTCAAAAATAAGGTAGGTTTGTCTGCCTTCGCCGAGGCTTCGGCAAGACAGGCGGCCAGCAAACCCCGAGTTAATTAGGTGATTGCTCCCGCGTCCGCGGGAGAGGAAAGTCCGAACACTCCTTCGCTGAAGCTACGGAGTGCAGGCACTCATTCAGTGAAGAAAATAGTAGCGGGTAACGCCCGTTCACCGTGAGGTGCAAGGTGCGAGCAGAGACGGTTGTTTTCGTAAGAAAATAACACCCTGAAGTTAAAAGGTTAGGGGAGTGTAACAGTAATGTTACAGTGAAACGGCTAAAGCCTTACTAGAGTGCAAGAGCAAATTTCTGTATTTAAGCATATGCAGAATACAGATGGTGGTTCGCTTGATCCTATCAGTAATGGTAGGGCTAGATAGATAATCACTCTCGACAGAATTCGGCTTATCGATTAGCTCGGGGTTTGCTGGCCGAAAACTTTATTATTTTATGAAGAAAATTGAATTATTATTTAGCGCTATTTTAGTACCACTGGATTATTTAATGGTGTTGTTAGCTGGTTGGCTAGCGTACCGGATTCGGTTTACTACTTCGGTTACTGGAATTTATGAGGTGCTTTATCCATTATCGTTTACTGAATTTTTTCACGGCTTATTAATTTGTGGCTTTTTTTTATTAATTATTTTTGCTTGGAATGGACTATATGATATTGCTGGCACACGCCGGGTACTGGATGAATTTCGTAAAATATTTGTAGCGTGTTCTACGGGAATAACGTTTGTAATTATTTTTTTATTTTTTAATCGTGAATTATTTTCTTCACGTTTTATTATTCTTACTACTTGGGCCATTAGCATTGTGTTAGTAGCGCTGATGCGCTTTACGGTTATTCAAATTGAACGGTTTTTGTTAAAACGTGGTTTAGGTGCCCATCAAGTATTATTAATTGGCGATAATCGTACCGCCCGGGTGTTAAATGATACAATTACCCGTTATCCGCAATTAGGCTTACGGGTTGTAGAGCGAGCCAATAAAATTACTATGGATTTGTTCACTAAATTAGAAAAAATTATCAAGCTAAAACAAGTAGACGAAGTAATTGTCACGGATCCGGATTTTACGCGCGCCCAAGCCAATCAGTTAATTCAGTTTTGCAAAGTGCATCATTTGCAATTTAAATACGCCGCTGATTTGTTTGATGCCCAAATTACAAACATGACCATTCGGCCACTAGCCGGTATTCCGATTGTAGAAGTGCATAATACTGCGTTACGTGGCTGGGGCAGAATCGTAAAACGCTCCCTAGACCTGGTGTTTTCAGCTTTTGTTCTAATATTAATTAGCCCGTTATTAGCCGGTATTGCTTTGGCTATAAAAATAGAATCTACTGGCCCAGTGATTTATCGTAATCGCCGAATTGGTGAAAACGGTAAGCCATTTGACACATATAAATTTCGTTCCATGTTTGCTCAATATTGTATTGGCGAACAGTTTGATAGTTCCAATGAAGCTTTAAAATTAGAACAACAATTAATTACAGAAAAAAGTATTAAAGTGGGGCCATTATACAAAATAAAAAATGATCCGCGCGTAACAAAAGTAGGGCGCTTTATCCGGCGTACTTCACTAGATGAGTTGCCACAATTTGCCAATGTATTATTAGGGCAAATGAGCATAATAGGGCCACGGCCGCATCAACCACGGGAAGTAGCTAAGTATACCGATCAGCATAAAATCGTTTTAAATATGAAACCGGGTATTACTGGCTTGGCGCAAATTTTTGGGCGCTCGGATTTAGACTTTGAAGAAGAGGTGAATTTGGATATCTATTATATGGAAAATTGGAGTATTTGGCTGGATTTGTATATTTCGTTTAAAACGCCGTTAGCGATGTTTAAAGAACGGGAAGCGTTATAATGTGTTATGATATTAACTATATGAAAATTGCTTTAGTACACGATCATTTAGCCCAGGATGGCGGCGCCGAAAAAGTATTGCAGGCGTTCCAGGAAATATGGCCAACTGCGCCCACGTTTGTATTAGTTCATGATGTGCGGTCAGCTAATCCTATTTTTAGGCAACGCCATATACAAACTTCTTTTTTACAACACCTGCCATTTGGTGTATCACATTATCAATGGTTTTTTCCATTAATGCCAACGGCCGTAGAGAGTTACGATTTGATGGATTATGATGTGGTATTATCTAGCACGGCCTCGTTTGCTAAGGGCGTTATTACTCGGCCGGACACGTTACATATTTGTTAT
>Ga0172379_10011219_pt1 | contig 10716 bp, 7 predicted proteins | sample GrowelOW334metaG_FD_119756 | JGI IMG/M metagenome (GOLD analysis project Ga0172379, IMG submission 119756) | Groundwater microbial communities from an aquifer near a municipal landfill in Southern Ontario, Canada - Groundwater well OW334 metaG | ecosystem: Environmental > Aquatic > Deep... | reverse complement strand
CCATCGAGAAGAGAACTAACCCCGAAGGAATAGAATGGATTCAATTCAGGATGAAACACTGGCCGGTGGAAACCTCGCTGGTGGAACTGGCAAAATTGGAGCCTCCTGTGCTTCAATAGCTCTTTCGTGTCACATGGGTTCTTCCCTCTGGAAAGAACCAAAGCCCTCAACGTTTATAACTTTGAGGGCTTTTTCATCCGCGAATCCCGGGAATTCGCGGATTATTAATGTTTATGGGATAAAAACTTTTCCTATGTATTTCGCAGGGTCCGTGTTTCTCAATCATTTTAAAATGTAAAGCTGTGCCATATCCTTTGTGTTTATCAAATCCATAGTTCGGATATTTTTTGTGATATTTTTGCATCAGCCGGTCTCGCGTTACTTTGGCGATAATAGAAGCGGCGGCAATTGAAAAAACTTTTTGATCTCCTTTGATAATTGATTTTTGCGGTAAATCAATATTCAATTTCATATTTCCATCAATTAACAAAATAGTTGGGTTTAATTTTTCAAAAGACTTTTGCATTGCTAACTTTGTAGCTTCCAAAATATTTATTTTATCAATCACCTTTTCTGAAACAATACCAATCCCCCATTTTATATCTTTATGATTTGTTAAAATCTTGTAACAATATTCTCTTTGTTTTTCTGAAAGTTTTTTTGAATCGTTGATTCCTTTTAATAAAATTTTAGATTTTGATTTTACAAAAACAGCACCGGCAACAACCGGTCCGGCTAAAGGCCCTCGTCCCGCTTCGTCTAACCCAACCACTATTTCAAATCCTTTTTTCCATAATTTTATCTCTTCACTAAAATTTGGACTTTTCATAACTTGATATTATCATTACAAAAGGTAAAATGGTATATTAAGTTTAATATATGAAATTTACACATTTACACGTTCACTCGCACTATTCTCTACTTGACGGTCTTCCAAAAATTGATGAACTTTTGGATTATGTAAAAGAACTGGGAATGAATTCTGTTGCCATAACAGACCACGGGGTTATGTATGGCGCTATTGAATTTTACAAAAAAGCAAAAGCTAAAGGAATAAAACCTATAATCGGTTGTGAGGTTTATACTGCTTTTGAAAAACTGACAGATAAGAGACCTGGCATTGATGCAGCTAGAAATCATTTAATTTTATTAGCCAGAAACGAACAGGGGTATAAAAACTTGGTGAAGATAGTATCAATTGCTCATCTAGAAGGATTCTATTACAAACCCAGAATTGATGATGAAGTTTTGGAAAAATACGCTGATGGTCTTATTGGTTTATCTGCTTGTATACAAGGAAAGATTCCGAGACTGCTTTTAGCAAACAAAATTGAGGAGGCGGAAGCATTAGCTAAAAAATATGAATCCTTTTTTGGAAAAGGTAATTTTTATTTAGAAATCCAGCATCATGCAAATATTCCAGAACAAGCCACAGCTAATAAAAGATTAATAGAACTTTCAAAAAAAACTGGCATCCCGTTGGTTGCTACAAACGATATACATTATTTAAGAAAAGAAGATTCAGAAGCTCAAGATATTTTAATGTTGATTAACACCGGAGCAGATGTTAATGACCCTGAAAGATTATCAATGACTCAGGATGATTTTTCTATGATAAGCCCGGACCAGATGAAAGAGCTTTTTAAAGATACACCCGAAGCAATCGAAAATACTCAAAAGATTGCTGAAGCCTGCAATGTTGAAATAGAACTTGGAAAAACAAAGTTACCTGTTTTCCCTCTTCCTGAGGGAAAAACAGCAGAACAGTTTTTGGAAGAATTATGTTGGCAGGGATTAGAAACAAGATTCGGGAAAAATCCCGATCCGAAAGTTATAGAAAGATTAAAATATGAAATCTCTGTAATTGCCAAAACCGGATTTGCCGGATATTTCTTGATTGTTCAAGATTTTGTTAATTGGGCTAAACAAAACAGAATTATTGTTGGTCCGGGCAGAGGCTCAGCTGGCGGTTCTTTAGTCGCCTATTTATCCGGTATCACAAACGTTGATCCATTAAAACACAATTTACTTTTTGAAAGATTTTTAAATCCGGAAAGAATATCAATGCCTGATATTGATTTGGATTTCGCTGATAGAAGAAGAGATGAAGTTATAAAATACGTAGCAGAAAAATATGGACAAGACCACGTTGCTCAGATTATAACCTTTGGAACTATGGCGGCCAGAGCCGTTGTTCGCGATGTAGGCAGAGCTTTGCAATACACTTATTCTTATTGCGATCAATTAGCAAAAATGATTCCTATGGGAATGGATTTAGCTGAAACTTTGGAAAAAGTTGATGAGTTCAAAGAAAAATATGAAACCGATCCGATGGCAAAAAAACTGATTGATCTTGGAAAAAAACTTGAAGGAGTTGCCCGCCACGCTTCAACTCACGCTTGCGGTGTTGTGATCGCCGCTAAACCTTTAACAGAATCTGTCCCTCTGCAAAAATCAACCAGAGAAGGTGAAGAAGGAATTATTACTCAATACGAGATGCACGCTATTGAAGATCTGGGTCTTTTGAAAATGGATTTTTTGGGATTAAAAAACCTTACTATAATAGAAGATACATTAGCACGTATTTATGTTTTGCATGATAATTTAAAAATTGATTTAGACACTATCCCCTACGACGACGCAAAAACTTACAAACTTTTACAAGATGCTATAACGACCAGCGTATTCCAAATGGAAAGCGACGGCTTCAAACGATATCTAAAAGAATTAAAACCAACTATTTTTGAAGATTTAATCGCTATGGTGGCTTTGTACCGTCCGGGTCCGATGCAATTTATTCCTGATTACATTGAAAGAAAACACGGCAAACAAAAAATAGAATATCTACATCCAAAACTGGAAGCTATCTTAAAAGACACGCAGGGTATTTGTATTTACCAAGAACAACTTATGAAAATTGCGCAGGAAGTCTGCGGTTTCACCTTAGGAGAAGCTGATGTTTTAAGAAAAGCTGTTGGTAAGAAAATAAAAGAATTACTAGATGCTCAAGAAACTAAATTTATTCAAGGAGCTATAAAAAACGGTGCCAGCAAAAAAGTGGCAGAAGAATTATGGCAATGGATTTTACCTTTCGCCGCTTATGGATTTAATAAAAGCCATTCAGCCGCTTATGCTACAATTGCCTATCAAACAGCATATTTAAAAGCCCACTACCCTGTAGAATTTATGGCATCTGTTTTAACTTCTGAAAAAGCAGACGTTGAAAGAATTGCATTTTTAATTGATGAATGTAAAAAAATGGAGGTTGAGGTGTTGCCTCCGAATATAAATGAAAGTTTAAAAAACTTTACCGTGGTTTCTGGAAAAAACCAGATACGCTTCGGCTTGTTGGCAGTTAAAAATGTTGGAACGAATATAATAGATGCGGTTGTTGAAGAAAGAAAGATTAACGGCCGGTTTAAATCAATCGGTGATTTCATATACAGAGTTAAATCTAAAGATTTGAATAAGAAATCAATGGAAGCGTTAATTAAAGCCGGAGCTTTTGATGAATTTGAAGAAAGAAATAAGCTTCTACAAAACCTGGAAAAAATGTTGGAAATCGCCAGAGAGAATAATAAAAAACAAAACACAAATCAAATAGGTCTTTTTGCCAACACCTCTATAGAAATTAATAATGAAATAAAATTAGATGCAGCAGTTCCAGCCACAAATTTCCAAAAGCTGGGTTGGGAAAAAGAATTGCTCGGTCTTTATGTAAGCTCTCACCCACTAAATAGTTTTAAAAAACTTTTTGAAAGTAAAACAACTCCGATAATTAAAATAGATGGAGGATTTGTAAATAAAAAAGTAATTGTAGGCGGATTGATTTCCAGCGTTAAAAAGATTATCACTAAAAACGGAAAACCAATGCTGTTTATAAAATTTGAAGATTTAACAGGAAAAACAGAAGTGGTTGTATTCCCTAATCTTTTGGAAAGAAACCCTATAGCTCTACAGGAAAACAAAATTGTTTTTATAGCCGGCCGGGTTGACGACCGCAACAATGAAATAAAAATTGTGGCTGACGACGTCCAGGAAATCCTCGTTCCCCGTGAGGCATAAAAAGCCGTTTACTGGGTAAAATAAAGGTGGTAAGATTACAAAATACTATTGTTTAACACAAAATAAAAAACATGTCAGAAAATATAGAAAATGTTCGTCATTCGTTATCGCATATTATGGCCCAGGCTGTGCTGGAGTTTTTTCCTAAAACAAAACTGGGAATGGGACCGGCAATTGAAAATGGTTTTTATTACGACTTTGAGCTTAAAGCTGACGGAGGACTGTCCTCCGCCGACTTGAAAAGAATTGAACAAAGAATGAAAGAGCTGATTTCACAAGACCAAAAATTTATTAAAAAAAATGTTTCAAAATTAGTTGCTAAAAAACTATTCAAAGACCAGCCATACAAATTGGAATTAATAAAAGAACTCCCAGGTAAGACTGTCTCTGTTTACGTAAATACCGCGAATCCCGGGAATTCGCGGGAATTTGTTGATTTATGCAAAGGACCTCATATTAAAAATACAAAAGAAATAAACCCTAATTCCTTTCAAATAACCAAAACCGCCGGAGCTTACTGGAAAGGTTCAGAAAAGAATAAAATGCTTACTCGTATTTACGGATTTGCTTTTGAAACTCCTGAAAAATTAACGGAGCATTTAAAAATGTTAGAAGAAGCTGAAAAAAGAGACCACAGAGTTCTCGGCCAAAAATTAGATCTATTCGTTATTTCTGAATTAGTAGGATCCGGACTTCCCCTTTATACTTTTAAAGGAGCCACTATTTTAAAAGAAATAAGAAATTATTCAAACGAGTTACAAAATGGAATAGGATATCAGGAAGTACAAACGCCAAATATGAATAGAGCCGAACTTTTTAAAGTTTCTGGCCATTATGAAAAATATAAAGATGATATGTTTAAAGTGATAAGTCACTATACAAAGGAAGAATATTTTCTAAAGCCGATGAATTGTCCTCAGCATACTCAACTTTATTCTTCAAAACCAAGAAGCTATAAAGATTTACCGATAAGAATCGCTGATTTTGCTCAATTATACAGAGATGAAAAAACAGGAGAACTTTCTGGCCTCACTCGCCTACGTGGATTCGCTCAAGACGATGGCCACAGTTTCTGTCGAGAAGACCAAATAAAAGATGAATTTACCTCTGTGCTTTTAATTATAGAAAAAGCAATGAAAACTTACGGGATGAATTACAAAATTCGATTATCTCTGTGGGATCCGAAGCAACCAGAAAAATACTTAGGGGATGCAAAAACTTGGAAAAAATCTCAACAATTATTAGAAGAAATTTTAATTGAAAACAAAATTGAATATTTTAAAGCCGTTGGTGAGGCTGCAATTTATGGTCCAAAAATGGATTTGATATCCAAAGATTCTCTAGGTAGAGAATGGCAACTTTCAACCATACAGCTCGATTTTATAATGCCGGGCAGATTCGGATTAACATATGTTGATTCTGACGGTAAAAATAAAACTCCCGTTATGATACATCGAGCAATCGTTGGTTCGCCGGAAAGATTTTTGGGAGTCTTGATTGAACATTATGCCGGAGCTTTTCCGGTATGGCTATCCCCTGTTCAAGTTGCTGTAATTCCTATTTCAGAAAAACATTCAGAATACGCAAAAGAAGTAGTAGAAAAATTAAAGAACGAAAATGTACGAATTGAATTAAAAGATGAAAACGAAACTCTTGGTAAAAAAATTAGGGAAGCTGAAATGCAAAAGATCCCATATCTTTTGATTGTTGGAGATAAAGAAATCCAATCTCAATCAATAAGCGTGAGAGAGCGCGGAAAAGGAGATGCAGGAGCAATGGAATTGAATAAATTTATTGAAATAATTAAAGAAAAAATAAAAGAGAAAAAATAAATGGCACAACTATCAGAAGCCGCCCAAAGATTAATTACAGAATATAACCTTTGGCAACAATCTCTAAAACCAAAAAAGGATGTTTCAACTATTCATGTTGATGAGGTAGCCTCTAAGGTCGCCGCTTTTTATGAACACATAAGAACAATAGTTGATTGGAAAGAAGAACATCTGATGCGCAGGTCTGCTATTATTAGAAAATTAAAAAGAAGATTTTTAAATCTAGAATTAAATAATTTCTCCACCGATGAAGAAATCGCAGAACCTTTAGTTTTAGAATTAATCAGAGGCGGACACTTTCCCAACGACTATATAGAAGAATCAAAAATAGCTGATGTTAAAAATATAATAAACAAATATGTTTTTATTCTGAAAAACAGCCCGGAGAATAAAAAGGGTAAGGCTGGTTTGCAATTCTATGGTTGGCTTTTAGAAATTGCTGCTTGTGAGATAGAAGAAGCTCTGGTCCCCTGCACCAAAGAAACTGCTCTGATAAATTTTATGTTTGATTTGATGAAAGAAAGAATACGAGTGAGTGAAGATATTTTTAAAAGAAAATATCTGAAAGAGGAAGAAAAAGATATACAAATATATATTGCTATACAACAAGCTTTGTTTAAATTTGATAAACCGATTATCAGTTACAACCTAATAAAATATAAATATCCCGAATGGAGAAATGCCGATGACGACTTGGTTTTAAAATTTGCTCAAAACATCTGTAAGATATGGAAGAAGATTGAAAAGGATTTATCTCATTTATTAAATAAGAAGTTTTATGCGATCTGCGAAAAATATGATACCCCTTATCTGCTTTTAGGAGACATCCTATCTCAAAAAAGCGCGCTGGAAGCAGGAAGAGAAATTCAAGAACCACCTGTTTTTGAACAACTGTTAAGGTCCGCCTATATTAAAAGACTATCAACTCTGAAAGCCAGGCTCTCCAGAGCTGCAATTTATTCCACTATATCTATTTTTGCAACAAAGGTTATCTCTTTAGTTCTTTTAGAAATAGTTTTATCTAAAATTCTTACCGGAAATTTTAACGTAATGACTTTAGTAGTAGATGTTTTACTGCCCACTATTTTAATGTTCGTTTTGGTAGTTACAATCAAACCCCCTTCTGACAAAAATTTAAGTTTAGTGATAATAGAAGCAATGAAAATAGTTTACCAAAACGAAAAAGTAGATGTTTACGAAATAAGGGCTCAGAAAAAAAGAGGGATTGCCACCAGGGCGATCATCTCACTTATTTATCTTTTGGGTGCTTGTGTTTCTTTCGGCTTTATTTTCTGGGTTTTCTTTGCCTTAGAATTTCCAATTACTTCTATCGTTATAAACTTCATATTTATTGCTTTAATTCTTTTTGCTGGAATGGCAATAAGAAAAAGAGCACAAGAACTTACTATAGAAAACGATCGCGAAGGATTTTTAAGCTTCCTATCCGATGTATTATTTTTACCGGTGGCCGGAGTGGGTCGATGGCTTTCTAATAAGTGGAAAAAATACAACGCTATCGCCGCTTTCTTTAATGCCTTAATCGATATGCCTTTTTCTGTTTTTGTGGAATTCTTAGAAAGATGGAGATATTTTATAAAAGAAAGAAAAGAAGAAATTAGATAAAATACAAAAATCAGGCGACGGCCTGATTTTTTGTGTGATATTTTTTATTAAAATCTTGCGATCATTATAACTTCATCTCCGCGAAAAAGGTTTTTTATAACGCATTCCTGCTCGGCTCTCAATATTTTTTTATAGAGACCCTGTGCTTTGTTGTCTGTACCAGTGGTTACTTCAATTGCCTTTAATTTTGATCCTCTCTTTTTTAAATATTTTTTAATCTCTAAAAAAGATTTTTCGACAAGTTGAGTGCCTATCCCCTGCCCTTGAAAATTTTTGCCTACTGCTATTTGTTCCAATTCAAAAACTGATTCTTTTCTAAATCCTCCTTTCTCTAACCAAAGAATATATCCTGATATTTTTTTATTTGTTCTAATCACAAAATATTGAGCCCTTGGAAAAGCCGAAAAATTACACTTCACCCATTTTTTAGCGTCTTTCATATTCTTCAAACCAGAAAAATTTTCTGAACCTATTTTCGCAATTTCATTAAAATCTTTTTTTGTTGCTTTTTTAATTTGCATAATTATTCTACGGTTACCGATTTTGCTAAATTTTTTGGTTTATCAACATCAATACCTTTTAAATCGGCTATATGATAAGCCAAAATTTGGAGAGGAATGGTATTTAATATAGGCATTAATTCTTCTCTGCATTTCGGAACCGTTATTATATTTTTAGATAAATTACTTATATCATCGTTAATCTCGTTTACTAAAGCTATTATTTGGCCTCCCCTAGCGTTAACTTCCTCCATATTGCTTAAAATTTTATTATAGGTGTGATCTTTTGTGGCAATAAAAACTACTGGCATTTCACTGTCTATTAATGCGATCGGCCCATGCTTCATTTCCGCTGCCGGATACCCTTCGGCGTGTATATATGATATCTCTTTTAATTTTAAAGCGCCTTCTAGGGCAACTGGAAAGTTTATTCCCCTGCCCAAATAGAGAAAATTTTTACTGTCTTTAAATTTCTCTGCCAATGAGATAAGTTCTTCTGATCGCAATAAAACCTCTTTGATTTTATTCGGTAAGGAATATATTTCATTAAAAAATTCTACTTCTATTTTTAGCCCTTTTTGCTGAGCTAAAAATAAAGCTAATAATAATAAAACAGTAACCTGGCAAGAAAAAGCTTTAGTGGTAGCTACTCCAATTTCCGGCCCGGCGTGTAAATAAATCCCCGAATCAACTTCTCTGGCTATAGTAGAGCCTACCACATTTATTATCCCTAAAGTTTTAGCTCCTTTGTCTTTTGCCTCTCTCAAAGCTGCTAAAACATCTGCCGTCTCTCCTGACTGAGAGATTACCAAAAGCAAATCCTCTGATCCTATAATTGGATTTCTATATCTAAATTCAGAAGCATAATCAACTTCAACCGGAAACTCTGCTATTTTTTCAATTAAATATTTTCCTATTAGGGCTGAATGCCAACTTGTTCCACAGGCAACAATTATTATTCTTTTTATAAATTTAAAATCGATACCAATACTTAACTTTATATTAAAATTATTATCTATTCTGCCCCTTAAGGTATTTTCTATCGCATCAGGCTGTTCAAAAATTTCCTTCAGCATAAAATGTTTATATCCTTTTTTTTCTATCTCGCTGGCCGTCCATTTTATTTCGTCAATTATCTTTTCAACTTTTTGGCCATCAAGATTTTTAATTACATAATTATTTTCAGTCAGCACAACTATTTCATTATCACTTAAATATATAACTTTTTTTGTATAGGGCAAAACTGCCACGGCATCAGAGGCAACAATATTTTCCCCTTCGCCGATTCCTAGAATAACTGGTGAGCCACGCTTGGCAACAACAATCTTTTTTTCTTTTTTAGAAATTATTGCTAAGCCAAAAGTTCCCTCAATTAATTTTAAGGCCATTATCACGGCATCTTCCAAGTTGTCCTTATAAAATTTTTCCACTAAATGACTTATAACTTCTGTATCAGTTTTTGAAACAAAGATATGACCCTCTTTTTCCAAAATTTCTTTCAAAACACTATAATTTTCAATGATTCCATTGTGCACAATAGCTATTTCTTTTTTACAATCAAAATGAGGATGGGCATTTACTTCATTGGGTTCTCCGTGCGTCGCCCATCTAGTATGAGCTATTCCCATGTTTCCCTTAATCTCTTTTATCTCTTTTTTCATCTCGCAGGAACAGCCATCTATAGAACAAACGCCATATTCGTTTAAAAATTCTTTTTCCAGCTCACTGACCTTTCCCTTTTTTTTAGCAAGAATTAATTGATTATTATCGCTAATACAAATACCAGCCGAGTCATAACCCCGGTATTCCATTTTTTTTAAACCGTTAATCAAAATGGGATGAGCCTGCTTTTTTCCCAAATAAGCAATTATTCCGCACATAAATTAAAATATTATAATATCAGTTTAAACCCAGAGTAATCAAAACACAATATCTTTCCAAAATGCTGAATTTATTGTATTATAATCCTTATGAAATACCATATAATTACCTTCGGATGTCAGATGAATATATCAGACTCTGAAAGGATCTCCGCAGTCTTAGATAAACTCAAGTACAAAATAACTTCAGACATAACTGAAGCGGATTTGATTATAGTTAATATGTGTTCTGTTCGCCAATCAGCGGTTGATAGGGTTCACGGCCTTGTAGAAAGATTTAAAAAATTAAGAAAAGTAAACTCCGATTTAAAAACAATCTTAACCGGTTGCCTACTTAAAAAAGATGAAAAAGTTTTTATAAATGGTTTTGACTATGTTTTAAGTATAGAAGATATAAAAACGATACCACAGATCATAAAACATCAAAAGTTACACAAAGACACCAACGATAATTATTTAGACATTGTTCCTAAATACTCAAATAAATTTTCAGCTGATGTTCCCATAATGACTGGCTGTAACAATTTCTGTGCCTATTGCGTTGTCCCCTACACCAGAGAAAGAGAGGTTTCTAGACCAGCGGGAAAAATAGTTAAGGAAATAAAAAATTTAATAAAAAACAATTACAAAGAAATTTGGCTATTAGGCCAAAACGTAAACAGTTATAAAGATAAAGAAAATAACTTTCCAAAATTATTAGAAATGATAAACGACATTCCCGGTGATTTTTGGATAAGATTTACTTCTTCTCACCCTAAAGATTTTAACGACCAAGTTATTGAGGCTATGGCAAAGTATAAAAAGGTTACACCCTAT
>Ga0172379_10011218_pt1 | contig 10718 bp, 9 predicted proteins | sample GrowelOW334metaG_FD_119756 | JGI IMG/M metagenome (GOLD analysis project Ga0172379, IMG submission 119756) | Groundwater microbial communities from an aquifer near a municipal landfill in Southern Ontario, Canada - Groundwater well OW334 metaG | ecosystem: Environmental > Aquatic > Deep... | reverse complement strand
CCACATATGTTCGGTTTTCCGGCTGAAATTGAAAAAATAGTTGGTTTAGGTATTCCCGTTATAGAAGACGCGACTCAATCTTTTGGTGGCCTATATAAAGGAAAGAAAATAGGAGGTTTTGGAGCAATTTCAATTTTTTCAACTCATTATTCCAAGATGATAACTACTGGAACGGGTGGAATATTAGCAACCGATTCAGAAGATTTGTTTAAAAAAGCAAAATTTTATGGTGACTATGAAAGCACAATAGTTTCTCAGCGGCTCAAGGGCGTAGACGGTTATCAAATACAATATAACTATAAAAATAGCGATTTAAATGCGGTTTTAGGTATCAGCCAGCTAGATCAGATAAACCATTTTGTTAAAAGAAGAAAAGAAATAGCTAAGATTTATAGTAAATTATTAAGAAGCACGATCAAATTTCCTTTATTTTCAGAAGAAAATATTTTTTGGCGTTATGTAATTGAAACTAAAAAAAATCCAATAGCGGTTATAAAAGAAGCTAAAAAATATGGGATAGACCTTGGCAGGGGTGTATACCCTCCGCTTCATCAATATTTAAAAATGAACGATGATTTATTCCCGAATACTAAAAAAGCTATTTCTTCCTTAATTGCTCTTCCTATTTATCCTTCGCTTACTGACAAAGAAATAAATTATTTAATGAAAGTTTTAAATAAAATTTTATGAGTATAGGAATTATCATACAAGCCAGAATGGAATCAGAAAGATTACCCGGGAAAATGTATAAGAAAATATTAAATAAACATTTGTTGGAATGGGTTATTTTACGAACCAAAAAATCTAAATTAGCGGAAAAGATAATAGTAGCTATCCCAGACACTAAAGAATCATCAGTGCTTATTCCGCTTATTAAAAAACATAAAGTTGATTTTTATCAAGGGAGTTTAGATAATGTTTTAGATAGATATATAAAAGCAGCTGAAAAATTTCAAATTAATTCCGTAATAAGAATAACAGGAGATTGTCCGCTTATAGATCCAGAATTAATAGATAGTAGTATAAAGAGATATAAAGAATTTAATAACAAACCAGATTATTTTTACATCGAAGGTTGTCCACGCGGGCTTGGAGACATAGAGATTCTTAAATTGGAGGCTCTTAAAAAAAGTATTAATATGACCAAGAAATCCCATCATCTTGAGCACGTGGTATCCTTTATTTTAGAAAACCCAAAACTATTTGAAATAAAAATTGAGAAGGTTCTACCTGAAATTTTTTATCCGGATCTGAGGGTTTGCGTGGACGAATTGGCTGATTTGATTTTAATTAAAAAAATATGTAATCATTTTAAGCCGAGAGAAGACATGACTGTCCGAGAAATAATCGATTATCTTAATAAAAACCCAAAATTAATAAGTATAAATAAGAATGTCAGACAAAGAATATAAAATAAAATACGGTTTGAAGATTTGGTCAACAAACAAAAAAGAGCTTTTTAGTGAAGCTGTTCAGCTGTTTGAAAAAGGAGAAGTTGATTTTATGGAACTATACATTGTCCCAGATTCTTTAGGTAACATGGAGCTTTTAAACGAATTAAAAAATATTCCAACAACTATTCACGCTCCGCACTCAGAGCATAATTTTGATGTTTTTAAATTAAATGATTCTAAAACAGAATTTTTTAAAAACCAAGTGATAAAAACTGCCGACTTTTTAAACAGCAAAGCTATAGTTGTTCATGCTGAAGCCGGAGATTCTCAAGAAATATTTAAAAAAAATATTAGCCGAATCAACGACAAAAGAATTTTGATTGAGAATATGACAAAAATTGGAACAAACGGCGAGCTTCATTTCGGACATTCTTACGAACAGCTTAAATTTATAAAAGATTGCGGATTTAATTTTTGTTTTGATTTTTCGCACGCAATTAAAAGTGCTATAAGCCAAGGTTTAGACTATAAAGAATTTGTTGAAAAACTAATTATTGAACTATCTCCAAGTTATTTTCACATATGCGGCGGCGAAACGAATACTGAAAAAGACGAACACGGAGATTTATTTAACGGCGATTTCGACGTAAAATGGATAAAGAAAATATTAGTTAAATTAACTGAAGAAAAAGATATACATTTGGTATTTGAAACGCCCAAGAGTGGGAATGGGCTGGAAAATGATATTAAAAATATAAATTATTTCCGTTCATTATGACAAAACCTATTAAAAAAATATTATTTTTGAATCCTCCTGATCCGGCTTTAGTCGGAGAATTAAAGAATCAGGCATATTCTTATTTTGAACCGCCCATAGGGTTGTTGTATGTTTATTCTTATTTAAAGGATACAAAAAAATATGATACACGATTCGTTGATTTGAATATTGAAATGAAATTTATCGGCAAAACAAATTTGCAAGAAACTTTAAAATATTTAATAGATGATTATAAGCCGGACCTGATTGCCATATCCGCCCTCTATTATACCAGTAGGGATATTTTTCATAAAATTGCAGAAGAAATTAAAAAAATAAATCCTGATATCAAAATAACCTTGGGGGGCCATTATCCAACCCATATTACCAATCTTGCGTTAGCAGATAAAAACATTGATTATGCTATTTTATCCGAGGGAGAATTAGGCCTCGCAGATTTGATAGACGCTTTAAATAATTCTTCAGATCTGGAAAAAGTTGAGGGCATAGCTTTTATGAAAGACGGAAAAATAATAAAAAACGAAAGAAGAATTTTTTGGACAGAATTTAAAAATTCAAAAAGATTGCCGTGGGAAGATGTTAAAATGGAGTATTATTTCAAAGAGGGAAAAAGTTTTTTATACCGCATATTTAAAAAGGGAGAAATAAAATTAGGAGCGATGACTGCGACAAGGGGATGCCCCAACAGATGTACATTTTGCTCTTCGCCTAATTTTTTTAAAAGTTTATGGAGATACAGAGAGGTTGATTCAATAATAGAAGAAATAAAATTTTTAAGAGACAACTACGGCGTTAATATGATTATTTTTAACGACGAGAATATGACCGTTTATAAAGAATGGTTTTTGAAACTGCTGGATGAAATGAAAAAACTTAATATCAAATGGATGGTGGGCGGAGGATTATCGGCAAGAACAATTAATGACGAAGAGGTTATTAAAAAAATGTATGAGGCTGGGATAGCGGCTTTTAATATTGCCATTGAATCAGGTAATGAAGAAACCCTAAAAAAAGTTAAGAAACCTTTAACTCTCGGCGAAGTAGAAAATGTAGTCAGATTAATAAGAAAGCATGGTAATGCCTTTATTGTTGGATTTTTTATAGTTGGGTTTCCTTTTGAAAAAAAGAAAGATTTTATAGAAACCCTTGAATTTGGCGGGAAGTTAGACCTTGATTGGAGAGCCAACTATTGTTTTCAACCGTTTCCAGGGACAGAATTATATGATTATTGTATTGAAAATAAGCTTACAGCCGAATATGGAGCTTCGGATTGCAAGGACTATGAGTTTCATAGCGCCGCTGATATTAAATATATTGATTATACGAAAGAAGAATTAAACAAGCTTAATTATTTATATAACATTAAATATAATTTTTTGAACAATAGAAATTTATTGCTTGGCACGGAAGAATCACTGAATCAAGCCGAAAGAGATTTTAATTATGTTCTTGAAATAGCCCCTAAGCATTTTTTTGCCTATTTTTGTTTGGCGGAAATAATGAGAAAAAGAAAAGAAGAAACAAAGAGAAAAGAATATTTAAAGATTGCTAAAGATATATTAGAAAATGATAAATCTTTTGACTGGCAGTTTTATATAACAGAATTAAAAATAGACACCAGTAAATTATTTTTAGATAATTAATATGAAAGGAACAATATTACAGCCAACATACTTACCATGGATTGGATATTTCCAAATGATAGCTTCTTCCGATGTCTATGTTGTTTTTGATCATGTCCAATTTGAAAGAAAATCATGGCAACAGAGAAATAAAATCAAGACAGCTAATGGGGTTACTTATTTAACTGTGCCCGTGCAAAAATCTTCTCAGCAGTCGTTAATTTCTGAAATAAAAATATCTTATGACCGACAAGATACTTTAGAAAATCACTGGAAAACAATAGAGCTGGCATATAAAAAAGCTCCTTATTTTGAAAAATATAAATCAGATTTTGAAAAAATTTATTTTAAAACACACATTTTATTAAAAGATTTAAATATTGAAATAATAAAATTGGTTTGTGATATTCTGGACATTAAGAAAAAAATTATATTTTCTTCAGAACTTAATTTAAAAGATCAGGATTTGGGAAAAAATGAAAAAGTGATAAATTTATGCAAAAATCAGGGAATAACATATTTATATGATGCTAAAGGAGCAGAAACTTTTTTAGACAAATCTTTGTTTAAAGAACAAGGGATTGAGATAAATTTTCAAGAGTTTGCGCATCCTCAATATCCTCAGCTTTGGGGAGAATTCGTTCCTTATCTTTCAATAATTGATTTATTATTTAACTGCGGACCAGATTCAATAAAATATATTAACAATAAAAAATAAAAATCATGGAAAAACTTGCTTTATTCGGCGGAAAACCAATATTAAAAAAACCTCTGCCTTCATACAATTCTATCGGTAAGGAAGAAGAACAAGCTGTACTAAAAGTAATAAAAGGAAAAAGACTTTCTGGTTTTGTTGGCCGGGCAGGTGATTATTTTTTGGGTGGAAAATATGTTAAAGAGCTAGAGCAGAGATTTTGCAAGCATTTTAAAATTAAACATGCTGTAAGCTTTAATTCTGCTTCCACCGCATTGCAGGCGGCGGTCGGGGCATTGGGCATAGGGCCAGGAGATGAAGTGATAACCTCACCCTTTACTATGGCAGCTACCGCCTCGGCTATTCTTTTTAATAATGCTTTGCCGGTTTTTGCTGACGTTGAATACGATAGTTTTTGCCTTGACGCGAAAAGCATTGAAAAAAATATCACAAAAAATACAAAAGCGATTATGGTTGTTAATATACTCGGCAGTTCGGCAAATTATGATTCTATTTTAAAAATAGCTAGAAAATACAAATTAAAGGTCATTGAAGATAATTCTCAATCGCCCGGAGCCACCTATAAAGGAAAATTTGCCGGGACAATAGGAGATGTTGGTATTTTTAGTTTTAATGTTCATAAAGTTATTCAATGCGGAGAGGGAGGAATGTTAGTTACCAACAACAAAGATTTTGCTTTTAGGTCCCAGCTTATCAGAAATCATGGAGAGGCGGTAATTAATGATTTGTATAAAAGCAAAAAATATTATCAGCCGGTTTTAGGTAATAATTTTCGTTTAACTGAAATCCAGGCGGCAATTGCCATAGAACAGTTTAAAAAAATGGATAAATTAAACAAGCCGAGAATAATCCTCGCCGACTATCTGACTAAAAAACTTTCGCAATTTGAGTGGTTAATTCCGCCATTAGTTTTTAAAAACAGCGTTCATGTTTATTACGGCTATGGTTTCAGATTTTTACCGGAAAAAATTGGAATTAAAAGGGAAACCTTTATCAAAGCAATGGCGGCTGAGGGTTTTGAGCTTGTAAACGGATGCGAAGATCCGGTCCACCTGATGCCGGTTTATCAAAAACAGGAAATGTATCCTAACTCAAAATTTCCTTTTGTTTCAAAAGATTATTCCCATAAAATCAGTTATAAAAAAGGAATCTGCCCTGTTACGGAAAAAATGTCCGACGAAGAACTTTTAGAAACAACAATCTGTCAGCCTCCGCAGACAAAAAAAGACATTGATTTATTTATTAAAGCTATTAAAAAAGTTGAGGAAAATGTTACAGAGCTGAAAAAATATGAAAAAAAAGCATAAAATTATTTTTACCGCCCAAGACCCTGGAGGATTTAATGCAATGACTCCGATTATCAAAAAACTTGAAAAAGACGACAGATTTAATATATCTGTGATTTTAGCAAAACATGCATGTTTATTTGCTGAAAAACAGAATATAAAATATTTAGATGGCGATAAGGCTTCTTTTGATATAACTGGGGCAGATTTAATTTTTACAGGAACCAGCTTTGCCGATTCTATAGAAAAAAGGATAATAAATATGGCAAAAGAGAAAAACATACCGACAATAACCATCGTTGATTTTTGGACTGATTACGTTCCGTCTTTTAGTGATTCTGAAAAAAGGAATTTTAAATATTTATCGGACTATATCTTAGTGGTAGATGAAATAATGAAAAAAGAAATGATAACAGAGGGTTTTCCAGCAGATAAAATTTTTATTACAGGAAATCCGCATTTTGATTCATTTTCAAAAAATATCCAAAAAAAATCAGACAAAAACCAGATTGCTTTTTTCTCCCAACCATTTTCTGAAATATATAAAAATAGCTGTGAAGATTATAAAAATTGCACTAAATTTAATGAAGTTCAGATTTTTGAAGACATTGTAAAAGCGCTGGAAAAAATAGATTTGAATAAAAAAATTACAATTAATTTTCATCCCCGCTCTAAAAAACTTGATAAGTTTGATGAAGTAATAAAAAACTCTAAATTGGAAATAAAGAAAGAAAGAAAATTATACAACAAAGAATTAATTGAAAAAGCGGAAATAGTTACAGGAATTAATTCTGTAGTACTTTTTGAAGTCGCTATGATGGGCAAAAAAGTTTTAAGCTATCAGCCAGATCTGAAAGGAGAAGACCTATTAATCAGCAATAGATTTGGTTTGTCTTCGCCTGTTTATAAAAAAGAAAATCTTTACCCTACGCTTGAGAAGATGATTCGACAAAAAATAAAAATTAAAAATTTAAAATTAATTAAAAAATATACTCAAAATAATTCTACTCAAAAAGTTATATCTTTAATAAACAACGTGCTTAAGAATAATTCAAACAAAAAATTAAGAGTTGTCGCCTGCATTCAAGCAAGAATGGGCTCAACTCGGCTTAAGAAAAAGGCCCTATTGGATATTTCTGGAAAAAGTTTGATTGAAAATATGTTTTATAGATTAAAAGCCGCTAGAGAAATAGATGATATAATTTTGGCTACCTCAAATAATAAGGAGAATAATGTCTTGGCCAAGCATGCTGAAAAAATTGGTCTTAAATATCACAGAGGTCCTGAAAAGGATTTAATCACGAGACACTATGAAGCTGCTAAAAAATTTAAAGCAGACGCTATATTATTAGTTACCGGAGATTGTCCATTGCTTGACCCGGAATTAGTGGATAAAATGGTTAAGATTTACAGAAAAAACTATAATAAATTTGATTTTTTTACTAATTCTTTTCCACCGAGCTTTCCTCATGGATTAGATATGGATATTCTGCCTATTTCAACTTTTGAAAGAATAAATAGAGAAGTTAAGGATTCCTTTGATAGAGAATGTTTCGGAGCCTATATCATGAAGAACCCAAAAAAGTTTAGGATATTTAATTTGAAAAATCCTATCAATCTTTCTTCAATACGCCTTACCCTTGATTATCCTGAAGATTTAATTTTAACGAGAAATATTTTTAAGGCTTTAGGCAAGAACAATAAAGTTTTCACCGGAAAAGATATTTTAAAATATCTTAAAAAAAATCCTGAGGTTTTGGAAATAAACAAAAAAAGAATTAATACTATTATTACTAAAAATATACGCTTATGAACAACTATTTTTTAAAGTCAGAAAAATTAATTTTGGAGCCAATTGAGGCAAAAGAATTGCCCGAAATTTCTCGGCTTATAGCGAAGTGGGTGAACGATGAAATTATCACATATTATATGTTCACCGGGCAAAAACCACAGAGCTCGGAGCAAGTTTCCGATCAATTAAAAAATGAAATGAAAGAGCAAAACAATGTAATTTTTTTGATAAGAGACATTAAAACACAAAAATTAATTGGCTATGCCGGTTTATATGATATCCACCTTAGTGCCAGGAAGGCTGAGTTCAGGGTATTAATTGGAGAAAAAGAATTTTGGGGCAAAGGCTATGGCACGGAAGTTACCGAATTATTAACATACTATGGTTTTGACAGATTAAATCTTAATAGAATTAGTCTGGGATATGTGGCTGAAAATAAAGGGGCTGGTAAAGCTTATGAAAAAGCAGGTTATATTTACGAAGGAACATTTAAGCAGGATATTTATCGTAATAGTAAATATTATGATGCTATCCTAATGGCTATTTTAAGAGACGATTATTATAAAAAATTATACAAACTTCACTTTAAAAGATTTAGCCAAGAAAAATATGAAAAATAAAAAATATAAAGCAGCGGTAATCGGATGTGGCAGGGTCGGTGCGGAAGAATGGAATTATTCCAAAGAGGTTCAACCGGAAACTCATGCTGCTTGTTATAAAAATAATCCAAATGTTGAATTGGCGGGTTTAGCCGATATCAACTATAAAAAATTAGAGAACGCCGGAAAGTATTTTCCGAATGTTGCTTTATTTAATTCTGCCGAGGATATGTTAAAAAAAATAAAGCCGGACATTGTTTCCATCGCCGCTGATTCTGCTTCGCATTTTTCTTTAGTTAAATTAGCGGCAAAATATAAAACCCCGGCAATACTTTGTGAAAAACCCATTGCTCAATCTATAAAACAAGCCGAGGAAATGATAAAAACTTGTAAGAAGAATAAGTCATTATTATTTATCAACCACCAGCGCAGATTTGATCCACTACTACAACAATGGCAGATAAAAATTAGAAATGGTCTAATAGGCAAGATCGTTCAGGTAAATTGTTATTATTATAATGGACTGCTTAACAGTGGAACTCACGTCGTTGATCTTCTAAGATTTTTCTTAGGAGAAGTAGATTGGGTAAAGGGTTTTATTAACAAAGAAACTTCTTGGAAAAAAGATGACGATAATATAGACGCTTTGATTAAATTTAAAAATGGGGCATTGGCAACATTGCAGACACTTCCTAAAAATTACGGCCTTTCGGATTATCATTTTTATGGAGAAAAAGGATATTTTGCTATAAAAAACTTAGGCTACGAGATTGAATATAAAAAATCAATAGAAAATAAATATTGTAAAGGTTTTTATCAATTATCTGATAATATTGAAAAAGAGGGTAAGCCAAGAAGCTTGGTTAATTCGGTTGTAAATCACGTGGTTTTTTGTCTTGATGGCAAAACAAAACAAGTGAGTAAAGGAGAAGATGGATTAGCAGCCCTTAAAGTTATTTTTGCTTTAAGGGAAAGTGCTAAAAAACAAGGCAAAACCATAAAATTGTGATATTATTAACAATTATATTCGATTATGAATAATCAAAAAATACAAACAATTATACTTTGCGGAGGTACAGGAACTCGCTTGAAAGAAGAAACAGAATTTAAGCCGAAACCAATGGTGGAAATAGGAGGGGCGCCGATTTTATGGCACATTATGAAAATTTATAACCATTACGGTTACAAAGATTTTATTTTAGCTCTTGGTTTTAAAGGAGCTGTGATAAAACAACACTTTCTCAGTCAAAAAAATTATAACAACGACCTTATTTTAAATACTAAAGACGGGAAAGTAGTTACCTTTGATAATAATACAGCCGATAATCCCGATGACGATTTTAATATTATTTTCGCAGATACCGGATTAAACACTCCACATGGAGAAAGGATTTTAAAATTAAAAAAATATATCACAGAAGATTTATTCATGGTTACCTATGGAGATGGAGTTGCTGATATTGATATCAATAAGTTAATTGAATTTCACAAAAACCGCGGGAAAATAGCCACTATGACCGGCGTTCATCCGACATCAAGGTGGGGTCTGGTAAATACTGATAGCGATGATCTAATTACTGAATTTGCTCAAAAACCCCAACTTTATGATTATGTAAACGGCGGTTTTATGGTTTTTAATAAAGAGTTTCTTGATTATTTAAAACCGGGTGACATGATAGAAGACGCTTTAATGAGATTGATATCACAAAAACAAGTTGCTCTGTATAAACACGAAGGCTTTTGGTACGGAATGGATACATATAAAGATTTTCTATTTTTAAATGATCTTTGGGAAAAAGACCCGAAGTGGAAAACATGGTAGATATAAATTCAAAAACAATTTTAGTTACCGGTGGAGCTGGATTTATCGGCTCCCATTTGGTAGATGAATTGCTGAAACAAAACTGCAAGGTTGTTGTAGTAGACGATTTATCTTCAGGAAAAATAGAAAACATAAATCCCAAAGCTAAATTTTATAAAATCGACGTAAGGGATAAAGGAATTTATGATATTTTTGAAAAGGAAAATCCTAAAATTGTTTTTCATCTGGCCGCACAGCCTCTTGTTGATGAGGCATACAAAAATCCATTTTCAGCTATAGAAACAAATATAATGGGTACAGTAAATGTGTTGGAGGTCTGCAGGAAAAAAGGGGATTTGGAATCAATCGTTGTGGTTTCTTCTGATAAAGCATACGGCAAAGCAGAGAAATTACCGTATAAAGAAGATTACCCTTTAAGAGGAGATCATCCCTATGATGCTTCAAAATCAGCGGCTGATTTGATAGCAAGAACATATTTCACAACTTATGGACTTCCAGTTGTGATTACCAGATTCAGTAATGTTTTTGGACCCCGTGATTTTAATTTTTCCAGAATTATACCGGGAGCCTTAGAATGCGCACTGAAAAATGAAGAGCTCCAGATAAGAAGCGACGGAAAAATGATTAGAGAATATACTTATGTAAAAGATATTGCACAAGGGTGCATTAAATTAGTTCAAAAAACAAACGAGGTAAAGGGAGAAGCATTT
>Ga0172379_10011217_pt1 | contig 10718 bp, 11 predicted proteins | sample GrowelOW334metaG_FD_119756 | JGI IMG/M metagenome (GOLD analysis project Ga0172379, IMG submission 119756) | Groundwater microbial communities from an aquifer near a municipal landfill in Southern Ontario, Canada - Groundwater well OW334 metaG | ecosystem: Environmental > Aquatic > Deep... | reverse complement strand
GTCGGGAAGTGCGAAAGAGGTTTATGAGATTTTCGCAAAAAGATCTCCAAAAGGCGAATTCGTGGTCATGATTGCGCCAGGAAATTTCAAAACAAAAACTGAATGAAAAAACGAGCTTTTACACTAATCGAATTATTGATTGTTGTTACAATTATTGCGCTTACAGCCGTCTTTTCTTTTAAAGCCTGGAATGCCAATTTGGTAAAATCCGAGTTCGACAATGCCGTTAATGAAATCGTTGGGGTTTTTCAAGACGGCAGGGCTTATGCGCTCAAAAATGCCGTGATTGATGGTGCTGAAAATTCAGTTTTCACCATTTCGTATGATCCGGAAAATGAAATCATTACATTAAGCGGAGATGGCGTTCCTGACCCCATAGCAGAATATACATGGATTGATATTTTGAGTTTCAATTATGCGGAATGGTCAGTCACTTACACTGCACCTTATGCCGACTTCGCAGTTGTTGATGTTGGTGGCGATTTGGAATTGACCTTAACTTCGTTAAAAGGAGATTTGAGCGATACCGTTATCGTGCATGAGATATCGGGGATTGCGGAGATAGAGTGAAAGGAGCAGAGAGCAAGACACAAACACATCCGCTTTTATTCCACCGCCACAGCACTTGGTTTCGTCAATCCTTCTATATTTCCATTAAGGCTGTTTTCCGTTGTCGCCGTTTCACCAAGATAAGTCAGCGTGAAATTCATTTCTTCATAAAAATTACCCGAAGGATCCGAAATGTCATAGGATAATTTCTTATTGCCTAGACCTGATGATGTATCAATCACCAAATCTTCCGTTTGAAGCCCGGCCAATAGCTTATAGAAAGGATAGTCCGGTATTGATGTATCACCCATCCCGCAATTAATAACTGCAGGTAGTTGATAATCTGTAAGTGATTGATTGGTATCGAAAGAAATTTGCATACGGTTCAAATCACTATGAAAAATTGTGTCCGCATCAAGATTTGGGAATAAATTTATTTTAACCGGCAATTGTGTCGTACTTGAAGCAACACATATCCCATCAGTTCCTCCGTATGAATCAAGATTTGTGTATATATAATAATAAGCTAGTTTTTTCGTATCATTGCTTGGATCATTTTCGAAATACAAATCTGCAGAAAGAGTACCTGTGCCTTTCAATAAATTACTACTATTGGCATTCTCCCATGACATTGTCCCTTCAAGCCTGTACCAAACATAATCACTTACCTCTACCGCAGAATCATCAGAATCGGAATCTGCGCAACCTGATAACAAAACCGGGATAACAAGCAATACCGCAAGTTTTTTGAGATTAGCATTCATGATTTTATTGATTAAATTTCGAAGCGCTACATTTTGACTACAAGGTTCACAATCTTCCCCGGCACATAAATTTCCTTAACGATCTGTCCTCCGGCAATATGTTTTTGGATATTCTCCATAGATTTAACTTCAGCAAGAATTTTTTCTTTTGAAGAGTTGTTTGGAACCAAAATCGTGCCTCTCAATTTACCGTTAACTTGTACGGCAATTGTTATTTCGTCTTCAACAATTTGCTTCGGATCATAAGTCGGCCAAGAGTCCTCAAATACGCTTTTTTTACCACCAAGGTGCGCCCAAATTTCCTCAGCCAAATGCGGAGCCAATGGTGCGATTAACTTTACCGCCATGCGCTTATCATCAATTGAAACAACTTTATCTGAAATCGCGTTAATCATTTCCATAAGTGAGGAAATTGCCGTATTGAAATGCATCGCTTCAATATCTTCAGTAACTTTTTTTATCGTTTTGTGAATTATAGCTGATGAAGCGCGCTCGCCTTCCACTTCGGTCGTCATAACGCGCCAAAACTTATCAACAAATCTCTTAATTCCGGTAATCCCTTTGTCGTTCCAATCGCCTCCTTGCGTGAAAGGACCCATGAACATCAAATACATTCTGAAAACATCGCTGCCATATTTTTTCACAAACTCATCAGGACTTACAACATTCCCTTTCGACTTCGACATCTTGGCTCCATTCTTGGTAATCATACCTTGGTGCACCAACCTCTTGAACGGTTCACCAGCCTTAACGAAGCCCAAATCATGCATCGCCTTGTGAATAAATCTTGCATAAAGCAAATGCATACAAGCGTGTTCCGGACCGCCAATATACATATCGACAGGCAACCAATGCGAAAGTGTTTTTTCTTCAAAAGGCTTCTTCGCAAGTTGAGAACACGGATATCTCAAAAAATACCAGCTTGAACAAACGAAAGTATCCATCGTATCTGTTTCTCTTGTGGCTGGTCCTTTGCATTTCGGACATTTTGTATTCACGAAACTGCTCGAAGTATTCAGTGGAGATTTCCCATCTCCTTTCGGTTGAAATTCAATATCCGTCGGCAACTTAACCGGCAAATCTTTTTCAGGAACCGCAACCTCTCCACACTCGGGGCAATAAACAATCGGAATCGGTGCGCCCCAATATCTTTGGCGTGAGATCAACCAATCGCGAAGACGATAATTTACTTTTAATTTTGCCAAACCTTTCTTCTCAAGAAATCTTGTTATATCGATCCTCGCTTGTGCTGAATCTGTTCCGCCGAACTCACCTGAATTAATCAGTTTCCCATCTTCACAAAACGCCGCTTTTGAAATGTTGGATTTCGTTTCGTAATTTATTGGGCTGATTACCTCTTTTATCGGCAATTTATATTTTTTCGCAAAAGCATAATCTCTTTCATCATGAGCCGGTACTGCCATAACCGCTCCTGTTCCGTAATGCACAAGTACATAATCCGCTATCCAAATTGGGATTTGCGCTCCATTAAGTGGATTCGTCACATAAGCACCCGTGAAAACGCCTGTTTTTTCTCTGCCTTCCGCGCTTCTTTCGATATCCGTCGCCTTGCGTGTTTTCTTCATGTAATCTTCCACAGCTTTTTTATTCTTGATTGTCGTAATTTTCTCAACCAATTCATGTTCCGGTGCCAAAACCATATAAGTCGCTCCATAAAGAGTGTCTATTCTTGTCGTATATACCGTTATTTTTTTATCATGTCCCACAATATCAAAATCAATCTCGCTCCCTTCGCTCCTCCCTATCCAATTCTCCTGCATAAGTCGTGTTTTTTCAGGCCAATCGAGCCCTTCATAATCAAGCAGTTTTTGAGCGTAAGACCTGATATTTATGAACCATTGAGTTAAATCTTTCTTGGTCACTTCGCTGTCGCAGCGCTCGCACAAGCCATCCTGCGCCTGTTCGTTCGCAAGTACGGTTTTGCAACCCGGACACCAATTCACCGGAGATAATTTTCTGTAAACAAGTCCGTTTTTATATAATTGCAAAAATACCCATTGAGTCCATTTATAATAATCGGGTTCGTTCGTCACAACTTCCGCATCCCAATCCCAACCTGCGCCCATCGCCTTAAGCTGTTTCTCCATGTAAGCTATATTCGTTTTGGTCGTTTTTGCCGGATGGATCCCCGTTTTTATCGCGTAATTTTCCGCCGGCAGACCGAATGAATCGAAACCTATCGGTTGAAAAACATTAAACCCTTTCATGCGCATATATCTCCCCCATGAATCGGCAGGCGCATAACTGTACCAATGCCCAATGTGTAGCTTGTCTCCTGAAGGATAAGGAAACATCACAAGATTGTAGTATTTCGGCCTCTTTTGATCTTCCAGATTGGTTTTATAAAGCTTATTGGCTTCCCAGACCTTGCGCCACTTCTTCTCGGATTTTTCAGGATTGTAATATGGAATCATGATATGTAAAAATTAAATTCATGGGGCCCACGAATTTCATTTTACATCAATCGGCCTGTTTACGCGATTTGACATATTTCGACATTTCTTTCGACCAGGTCAAACTCAATCCGTGGTTTTCTCCTCGAGGAGAAAACTCTAATCTGTTAAATTAGAAAACATGAAATTCCGATAAGAGGAGCCTCCGTTTCACTCCGGCTCCCCGCCACCTCTTGGCGACATAACCATATCGCTCGTTACACTATGTAACGGATTGTATTCAACCATATCGCCTTTCTGACCTGTCGAATTCACGCCAAATGCAAGCAACCCTATAGTTAGACTTACAAGGAAAATCGATAGCACTATAATCATTATTTTCGCCCGATTCGTGAGTGATTGTATGTATTCCATAACTTTTGGTTATGCTGTATAATAAAACATCGGTGGGTAAATGTCAATACCTGGAAAGTGAAAAAGCTAATTTGTTGATTTCCCGGCTTTATTTAACAGGGATATGGAAATGACTATAACGACCTTGTTATTCATTACGCGCAATTCGTGATAATTGACTCTTGATTTGATCTCGTTGTATTTTGCGTTCTCATATATTTGTATATTTAACCAGAAAAACATGAAATCCTTATTGAATTTTGTTCTTATTGTTTCAATTCTTTTTGGAACAGCGGGTTCCGCATTGGCTTTTATCCCTTCAAGATTGGAAATAGCCCCCGCTTCCAGTCCCATATCGGATACGATAACCGGAGGAGAATCTTCCATAAATCTTGGAGCTTTTAGCTTCTCCAATTCCGGTGATAATGATCTTATTATTACAAGAATTAAAATAAACGGATTACTTGATGAAGATCTCGATGGTAATTATAACGATACCGCAACCGGTACGGTGAAATCCGATAACGGGATGTATATTTCGGATATAATATCCAGCGTATGGCTTGTTGACGAAACAGGTGCTCTTGTCGGCACCTCTACGGTATTTGGCACTAATGGTGATGCCCTATTCGCGTCTTTAGCCTTATCTATCATCTCGGAAGAAACGAAATTAATAAATGTATATGGCAATATCAGTTCATCAGCGCCATATAATGGAACAGATGACAGAATTGCGGTCAATATCTTAAGAGGATCCTCTCTTGTAACGGCAAGAACTACCACCGGGAGAATTGTCCCTGTAGTTGGGCGAGATGTTAATGGTCCGGAGGACAGTCCAACCGTTTATATGACAATTACGGACGGTAGCGGTACTCTAACATTTACTGAAGATACAACTGATTCGGTAGATAGCCAAATCGCCGAACAAGAAGATACGGATCTATTGGTCGCTAGATACATACTAACAGCAACAGATGAAAACTGGGAACTTGGCACTATAACTTTTACCCCAACAGATTCATCAAATACAATGGGATCCTCTTCTACAAGAGCGGATAACATCCAATCGTTAACCTTGTTATACCCTACAGATTTAAGCAATCCTTTTACACTTGATGGTTCTTCAACTGTTGCAATGTCAGGAACAAACGCAACCTTTTCGGGACTTTCAGCTATGATCCCTATTGATGGCTCAATTACAATCGAACTTTATGCCGATTTAACGGCACACGCTTTGGACGGAGGTTCATTGGATAGCGATGATGGCTTCAATATGACAATCAACACTGGAGATAGAGACGGCAATACAAATGGAAACCTTGAAGCCGTTGGTCTATCTTCGAGCGTTACAAAAACAGAATCGGATTACCCTGATGTAACAGCTCCAAACACAACTTATGTTTACAGGACAATCCCAACCGTAGCCAATTCAACAAGTCTTAGCTCGTCGTTGATAACAGGATCAAATCAGGAAATTTACAGATTCACCGTAACTTCCGGAATAGAAGATATGATTCTTGGTTATATTTCATTGGATGTAACTTCAACAGGTTTAGTAACAGGTGCCACGGCTAACAGTCTCACAAACAACATATACGGATTATATGAAAATCCACTATGGGCTTCAGGATATTGCGCAGGCACAACAACATATTCTACTGCTCCATGGTATGTCGTAGATAACAGCACTGGCAATGTTGTCGGTACCGGTTGTTATGACTCATACAATCAAGTCGCCAAAATCGAGATGTTTGTAAACAACAGCGATTATTCATCAGGTGTCACAAGTGGCGTTACTATCGCTTCAGGTTCAACAAAAACATTTAAAGTTTATGCGGACATATTTGAAGATTCCGATGCTTCAACAATCTCTTCAATAAGCACCAGAATACATGAAGACACAATGCATATACCAACAACAACATTCAATGCGATTAGAACTAATTCGGAAACTTATAACGGCACTACAACGGGTATAATCTGGTCTGACAATGGTAGTCCAACAGGCCTCCACGGTTTGACCATGTCGGAATGGATAGTCGGTTACAAAGTACCTGGCATGCCAGTCTCTTACATCATTCTTAATAAATAAGTTCGATTCTAAAAAGCCTCCTTTTAACTCAAGGGGGCTTTTCTTATAAATACAATGGATAAAACAAGCTTTTTCTGATATAATTAGTAGAATTCTTGACAACAAAACAAACATGACCGACTTTTCAATTCTTCCAATCTTGCAAAACATACCTCTCTTCAAAGGGCTCGATGCGAGCCTGCATCAAGAGATTATTAAGGATATAACGCTGCAATATTATCCGGCCAACTATCAGTTGTTTAACGAAGGGGATATCGGCACAAAAATGTATATAATCAAAAGAGGTTCCGTTCGCATTTATAAGCAAACCGAAGAAGTCGCAACGCTTGGTGAAAAAGCTTTTTTCGGCGAGATGGCTCTTATATCCGAGCAACCGAGAACGGCATCAGCAAAAACCATCGAAGAGTCCGAAATTTTTGTACTTGAAAAGCATGATTTCGACTTACTTTTATCCAAAAATCCTACAGCGGAAAAGGCAATAAAAGATGCATTCACTATTAGATCTTCACTAACCAAATAGTGGCAACTTACATATTGATTCTTGCACATCTTGCAACAGACTTTTTGTTCCAACCTTCCAGGCTTGTCGCATGGAAAGAAAAGAGTTGGGTCGGCACACTCGTACATATCGCCATACTGGAAATCGTCTGCCTCATGCTATTTTTGCCATATGTGAACCAACCTGTTTTATGGGCGCTTATCGGGCTTTTGGTCATCACTCATTTTATTCAGGATTGGTTTAAAATTTGGTACGATCGCAAATACAACACCTCCAAGCTTTCTTATCCGTTCTTCGCGGATCAATTTCTGCATATTTTCATTATTTATTTTATCGGTGGTCACTTGGATTCCGGATTAATCGAACCTGTTATTAAGAACGAATTCATTTCGAATCTTTATTTCAATGAGAAAATTTACATTTATATTTCACTTCTGATACTTTTTTCTTACGCTCTCGATATCGCCAATTATCAGGTCAAAAGGCATAAAAATCCGAATTCGCCTTATGTCAGACGATATGACTTCATTTCGAAAGGAATATTCGCGTTTACGGTGTTTTATGCGGTGTTTTTGGTTGTAAGTTATGCGTTCTGATCTCTTGCCCCCAGCTTCATGGGTCCTTTTTCGCGTGCGCTCACTTCACCTTCTTCCGTTAATTGCAAGAATGTAAGCACCCAAACCGCGTTCGCGAAAACCTCAAGAATCCCTGTGAAATAAGCTGCGAAAAATAGTGAGATTATTCCAACGATTATTCCTATTATCGTACCTATTTTCGCAAGAGTTATGGTCGCTATAAGTCCGCCGGCAAGGAATATCAACGACGGCACAAGTAAAACCAAAAGAATATTTACTATTATTCTCGCACTTATAAGAATCATAAGCATAAGAAGCAAAATCGTGTGCCTCCAGTGCAGAATTACGAGTTTCATGCTTTTCCCCATTGACCCCAAAACCCCTTCCCCGTCTATCACTATAAAATAGTCCGTATATGTCAGGAAAAGCGCCAATAGAAATCCAAATAACAAGAAAAGCGCAAACGGTACAACCATGAATTTGAACGCTTCCCATCCCATATTTCTCAAAACGAACATCGCTTCGGTAACAATCGTTACGACGCTGAAGATTTTTATAAGGGTGTGATATTCAAACAGTTTCAAAAAACCAAGCGCACTATAAGTGATCCCATCTATCATGTTAACCGGCTGTCCATTTTTTATTCTTGCCGTAAGCTGAATAAGTGCGACTTTACAGAAGGTCGGGAAAACCATATCAAGCAGGAATATAATCGCCGCCACAACTATTAGAAGAATTCCCTGGGAAGTGTTTTGTTTCAAAAAATCCAATATCCATACGATAAGCGCTTCCATAAAACTCACGTGATCACCACTCGTAGCTCCGGTATAAATCGGTGAATAGCTGAATGCCATTACCTGATACCCGAAATAACCCATTCCCGCCACTATCGATAAAAGTGCCGGCACAAAAGCCCAATACCAAAACAGTTTCCTGTTACGAGTGGTAAGCACCCAAGCATCTTTGACAACGGCTTTGTAATCCATAGGTAAAACCTTTTTCTTTGTTTTAACTTTAGCATAAGGGAATGGAAAAGAGAATTACAGAGTTACAGAATTACAGAGATACAGAGAGAGATAAGAAAAAACCCCTGCCTTTTACAGTAGGGGTTTTTTATGGAGTTTCGCTGATGCGAAACAACTTGATATGGGCGCCCCATTACGGGGCGCCGAAGGGGAGATTAAACGCTTTGGGAAAGAATTACTGACCTAAGCCTGTGTCTGTCTTACTAGCCGCCGTATCATCTTCTTCTTCAACAGCAGGAACAACTTCATCCAAATTTGCATTGTAATTACCTGTTGATACATCAAGACATACTGGATCTGACCAGTCTATCCAAGTGTTTCCATTGTTATCCAATGTATCACCACATGTACCCCATTCGCTGTTGTCGCCACCACTCGCACATCCATCATCTGCTGCGTCAATTGACCCATCTCCATCATTATCAATTCCGTCAAAGCAACTTTCACCTTCGAATCTTGCTGTATTGATATATACTCCCTCTACTTGACATCCCAAATCGTCTGCATCTATTAATCCATCTCCATTATTATCAATACCATCGTTACAGTCGGTACCTTCCGATCTATTTTCATCATATACCCCGGTAACCGGATCATGACAACCTGCATCTTGATAATCCGCGGTACCATCTTGATCATCATCGGTTACTGTACCATCTTCAGCAGGACCGCAGTTTGGTTCAGTAGCGGCTGCTAATTGATCGCTGACACATTCGACTTCTGCTCCTCCGCTATCAGTACACACATCTTCGTTAGGTGGCATAGTAGGGTCTGAACATGCTGCTGCTACTGCGAGAGTAAGCGTAAGCAACACTGGCGTGTGATTTCTTTGAGTTTCTACTGTCATAAGTATTTTTGGTTAAATTTTTATAGATTTATTATTTTGTCGCCTTGGTAGCGACTATATATTAAATGTAATTATTTGTCAGGGGCGGGATTATAAGCACAATAACAAACAATGTCAAGCTTTTCTTGACACAAGATGTTATTTTGGGGGCATACACGGGGTTGCGAGATAATATATGGACTGGTTACTTTACACAATGTCAATCTAAACTATGATTCCCGCCGGCGGGAATCATGACATTAAATCCCCTTAGGTCAAAAACCGCATGGTTCGGTGTTCTTTTGTTAAAAGGAACTGATTCTCTTCCCATAACTCGACTTGCTTTAAAGCCTCTGTTCGTGTAAAATTTTTTTGAAGTATTTTTTAACATTAAAAATTAAGATGAAGCCTGAAATTAAGAAAAAAGTGATCAAGAAACATGCCGTACACGAGAAAGATACCGGATCTCCACAGGTACAAGTTGCTATCTTGACCACCAGAATTACCGAATTGAGCGGACATCTCAAATCTCATCCGAAAGACAATCATTCCAGAAGCGGACTTATTAAGATGGTTGGCAAGAGACGCAAGCTCCTCACTTATCTCAAGACCAGGAGCAAAGAGGCTTATGATAAGCTTGTGGACGCGTTGGCATTAAGAAAATAAATTTGAAGCCCCCGCCTTTGGGGGCTTTTTATGTTCTTTGAAAAACAGGTGACAAATGAACTTTAAGCGGTTTTTAAGAGGTGGATTAGAGCGAATATCGAATACGGAATTCCGAATACCGATATTAATTCTTACTTACTTCTTAGACCGTTTGCGTTATTGTTCTCATGAGCACTAGCGCATTTTTTATTAAGCAATTCTTCTAGAGCCTAAAGCTCTGGAAGCCTAACCCCCTAATTTATGGAAAATTCCGTTTCATTAGATTTGGCTGGAAAAACTTTTACCTTAAAAACAGGTGAATTGGCACTTCAAGCCGATGGCGCAGTACTTGTTTCACTTGGCGATACGGTTATCTTGGCAACAACTACAATGGGAGGTGTCAGACAAGGCACAGATTTCTTCCCGTTAATGGTTGATTATGAAGAGAAGTTTTACGCTTCTGGAAAAATAAGCGGAAGCAGATTCGTAAAGAGAGAAGGCAGACCTTCCGATAATTCAGTTCTCACATCAAGACTTATAGATAGACCTATTCGTCCTCTTTTCCCTAAAAAAATGAGGAATGATGTGCAGGTTATCTGTACCGTTTTATCTGCAGATCTCGAAGTTGATCCTGGAACTACAGCTCTTACAGGAGCTTCTATGGCTCTTATGCTATCCGGTATGCCTTTCAAAGGTCCTGTCGCCGGTGTCAGAATCGGTCTTATTAAAGACGAGAAAGGCAACGAGAAATTGATTGTTAATCCAACTTATAAACAAGAAGAAGAGGGACGATTGGATCTTGTTGTCGCAGGTACGGAAGATGCCATTACAATGGTTGAAGCCGGTGCAAAAGAAGTTTCTGAAGAAATTATGCTCAAAGCTCTTGAATTGGCTCACAAGCACATCAAGGAGTTGTGCAAATTACAGAAAGAGTTG
>Ga0172379_10011216_pt1 | contig 10719 bp, 7 predicted proteins | sample GrowelOW334metaG_FD_119756 | JGI IMG/M metagenome (GOLD analysis project Ga0172379, IMG submission 119756) | Groundwater microbial communities from an aquifer near a municipal landfill in Southern Ontario, Canada - Groundwater well OW334 metaG | ecosystem: Environmental > Aquatic > Deep... | reverse complement strand
GAGAAAAACTTATTGCTTCTTTTCTTGACGGGGTTCCGAAGGAATGCCGACATGGTATAAAGATTTGGTCGGCACAAGAAAAGAAGCACAAGAACCCCTTGTGAAATGTAACGCGCGCGCTGAATCCGGTTCGCACTTGCCCGTAGATGGCAAAAAACGCCATCAAACGTCCCTTCATGATTTCAGGCCCCCTCTTTTTCTCCCCCTTGGTAGGGGGAGAAAAAGCACGCTCACTCCTCCTAAATTTCGCTCCCAACCACATCTCATCCAACACTGTAAGAAATGTAGGGGAGGGCTTACTTTTCTCAACATACCATATCTTCCATACATCCACCTGTTTCGATAAATTTTGTCAATAAGGGTTTTATTTTTGGACAGCTATGATTTGAGTGGAAAAACGAGATTCCTCATCGCATCATGCCTGCACCAATGGCGTCCCTTTGGGACCGGTAAGCAGGCGCTCCACGGAATGATATTGATATGAGATTTTTCAGATGTCTCTTCATAATCAGTATTTGGTGATTGCGAACGAATGTTTATTATGAACGTGCAATCTTCAAGTGTAGGAACAGAAATGTTTGTGGTTTACATTGAATATATCAGAAACTTTTCGCAACGCCCCTTGTTTCTTATCCTATCACTTTCGGTACTTTAAAATGTTCATCCGTTGCTGCCGGTGCATTTTTCAATGCTTCATCAGTCGGTGTGGACGGTGTTACGACATCTTCGCGAAACACATTCTGCAGTTCGATCACCTGCGCCAGCGGTTCGACATTGGCTGTATCTACGGAATTCAACTGATCCATATATTTCAAGATGTCGTTGAACTGATGCGTGAACTTTTCTTTTTCGGTGTCGGAGAATTCCAATTTTGCCAGCTTCGCGATATGTTCTACATCCTTAATGGTGACGGACATGGTTACACCTCTTCCCGGTAATTTTTGGTTATAATCTCTTTCACTGTGTTCATCAGTGTTACTTCATCTTCGCGTGTTACGATCGATGTTGTTTCGATGGGAATTTCGATTTTCACTTCAATCTTCGACGGTTGAATATCGAACGACCCTTTTGGCAGAATCCGGAAACTTCCGTTGATTGTCACCGGTACCAATGGCACACCAGATTTTGCTGCCAGTGCAAACGCGCCCCGTTTGAACGGCAGAAGTTTTCCGTCCCGCGTGCGTGTTCCTTCGGCAAATAATAATACCTGTCCGCCAGACCGGACATCGTTTGCCGCCCGGTCCAGACTTTTCATTGCTTCCGTTCCTTTGCTCCGGTCCACCATAATGTGGTGACCCCACCGGAGTGCCCAGCCCCAGAACGGGACGTATGATAATTCTTTTTTGAACATGATCCTGATATGGGGAAATGTTTTCATCATTACGGGAATATCGAACATGCTGGCGTGGTTGCTTACCAAAATGTAATTGCCGTATGGATCGACTTTTTCCAATCCAACGACTGCCACTTCAATCCGGCAGATGAACAGTGCGAATCTCGTCCATGTCCGGCCACACCAAAAATACGTTCTGCCCGAACGGTCAAAAGGAATCGTAATGATGGCGGCGATGGAAAAAGGAATGCACGTTGTTGCAATCACTATTAATCGGAGTATGGTGATGGCCCATCTCATGCAATGCTCTCCGCTGCGTGTATGCGTTTTTCAATGGAAGGATGACTGTAAAATAAAAATTCAACAATCGGATGCGGCGTCCGGTCGGCAAGATTCATTTCCGCCAGTTTGTTCATCGCGGAGATGAATGCCGGAGTATTTTTTGTCCGTTCCACTGCATACCGGTCCGCTTCAAATTCATGTTTGCGCGAAAGAATATTCCCGAGCGGGGACGTGAGCAATGAATAGAGTCCCAGCCATGCGGTTAGTAACGGCAGTGCGGAAAGCTGTGCAATGGAAGAGAATCCGAACCAAGATAATGACGCCGAATAGGTGAGCGATGTACAATATAATCCGACAAAGATGCTCAATGTTCCGACGATAATACTTTTTCGAATATGCCCGTGCGAATAATGCCCTAGTTCGTGTGCGAAAACAGTTTCGATCTCTTCTTCGGAAAAATTCTTCATCAGCGTGTCGCCGAGCAGAATTCGTTTTGATTTTCCGATGCCGGTAAATGCGGCATTTGCTTTTTTCGTCGTCTTGCTCAGGTTAAACGAATAAATTCCTTCGACGATCATTTTTGTGGAACGTGTCATCGCTAAAATATTCTCTCTCAATGGAGACTCTTCGAGCAGTGTTAATGTATAAAAGAGCGGCAGGATCACAATCGGCGCAATGCGGGCGAGTCCGATGGAGAAGAAAAATACCGTGATCGCGACCGGAAGCCACCAATGCACAGTAAACGTGAGAAGGAAAAAATATACAAGTAACGCCACTGGAGTAATAAGAGGTATGGAAATCAGCATCCCTTTAATGTTTTCCCATGACCATTGCAGGAACGTTTGGTTGGACATGTTGTATCGGTGTTCAAGTATGAAACCGGAATACACACTGAATGGAACCGAACCTATTCCGCTGATAATGCCGAACAGTGCTGAAAAAATAAGCAGCGCGAGATATACATTTGAAGTAAACGAAAAAGCAAATTCTTCTATGGTCAGGGTAAAGCCGGAAAGCAACAGGAAGATAGTCAGTGCAAAGGAGGTAATTCCGCCGGAGATCGAAACAATCAGTTTCGTCCTATTATAGCTCTTAACATCAAGTCCGGCATCGGTCATAGACAAAAAAAGGAACGGTGTTCCGGTTGCTATCGGAAGCACAAATACTAGTTTTGGGAAAATGAGTAAACCGACAGTGAAGATTGGGATTGGTGACCTGTGGTTTAATAAAAATACAAAAGGAGAAAGGAAAAAACAACCATTGTTTTTCTTCCGTTTCCCCTTTTGATACTGGCGTTAAACTACTACAATGCTGTTCCAAGCGGAGTCGAGGTATGGTATTGATACTGTCACACTTCTGCTTCGCTCAGTATGACAATATTATTTTTCTGACTCTGTTTTCTTCTCTTCCTTTTTGCCGAATTTTGCACGCAGATCTTCCAGTGAATATGAACGTTCTTTGAACGGTTCAGTATTCTCTTTCTTCTTTGCGGGTGAAGCAATGCTCTGCTGCGAACGCATGGAAAGAGCGATTCGTTTTAATTGTTCGTTCACTTCTATTACACGTACTTTTACAATCTGTCCGACTTTGACGACCGTTTTTGCATCTTCCACATACCGGTCCGCCAACTGAGAAATATGCACCAGTCCGTCCTGATGAACGCCGATATCAATAAATGCTCCGAAGTTTGCAACGTTCGTAACAATTCCTTCCAGTTCCATTCCGGGTTTCAGATCGGTGATCTCTTTAATCCCATCCTTAAAGGTAGCGTATTTAAATTCGGCGCGCGGATCGCGTCCCGGTTTTTTCAATTCGGTGATGATATCACGCAGTGTCGGTTCTCCGACGGTCTTGGTTACATATTTTTTGATATCCAGTTTGTCCAGCGTTGAAGGATTCTTCATCACTTCGTCGAAGGTTAATTTTACATCCGTGAGAATCTTTTCGACAATCGGATAACTTTCTGGATGGACTCCGGAGCTGTCTAACGGATTTTTTGCATCGCGGATGCGCAGGAATCCGGCTGCCTGTTCAAACGCTTTCGGACCGAACTTTGGCACTTTGACCAATTCTTTCCGGCTTTTGAAGGCACCGTTATTATTCCGGTATTCCACGATACTTTTTGCCAGCGGCGCATTAATACCAGCAACATAACTCAACAATTCCTTCGATGCCATGTTCAGATCGACCCCGACGTAATTCACGCAGCTTTGGACGGTCTCTTCCAGTTTTTTCTTCAACAGTTTCTGATCCACGTCATGCTGGTACTGCCCGACGCCGATCGATTTCGGATCGAGCTTTACCAGTTCGGCAAGAGGATCCTGCAAGCGTCGACCGATGGAGATCGCGCCGCGGACGGTCAAGTCCAATTCCGGGAATTCATCGATCGCCACTTCGCTGGCGGAATAGATTGATGCTCCCGATTCGCTCACGATCACTTTCACCGGTTTCTTTTTGATCCCTTTCAGTGCTTCGGCGATGAACTCGTCCGTTTCGCGGCTAGCGGTGCCGTTGCCGATGGCGATCAGTGCAATGGAATATTTTTCAATCATTTTCTGAACGATCTTTTTTGCACTCTCGCGCTGCGCTTCTCCTGATGTGTGCGGAAAAACGGCGATATACTCAGAGAATTTTCCCGTATCATCCATCACGGCGATCTTGCAGCCGGTACGGAATCCCGGATCGACGCCGAGCGTCGGCTTCATGCCGGCAGGAGAAGCAAGCAGCATTTCGCGTACGTTCGCCTCAAATGTTTTAATCGATTCCAGATCGGCGATCTCTTTTTTGGAGAGCCGTACTTCGCTGACAATGGTTGTTTTCATCAGCCGGTCGAACGCATCCTTCAGCATGGTTGAATAGTACGCGCGCACTGCATCGATCTGCGACTTGCTTTCCTGCGATTCCAGATAATGGTGGACGAATTCATCGCTGAACTGTACGGAGAAGGAGACGACCTCTTCCGCTTCTCCGCGGCGCATAGCGAGCATATTGTGCGGCTGGATATCCTTCACTTTGAATTTATAATCGCGATACATCTCATATTTCGTCGTGCCGACGGGGAATTTCTTTTCGTCGATGGTCGACACGAATACGCCTTCAGTCAACAAGTGTTCGCGGATGTGCTGACGGTATTCCGCTTTTTCAGAGATCTCCTCAGCAAGAATATCCGCTGCGCCGGCAAGCGCTTCCTGAATCGTCTTTACTTCCAATTTCTTCGACAGATATTTTTCCGCCTCTTTTTCAAGATTCACCCGTTTTGCGTCGGGATTGTTCTTCGCTTTAATCCACTCTGCCAGCGGTTCCAATCCTTTTTCTTTAGCAATCGTCGCACGCGTCCGCTTCTTTGGTTTGTACGGCAGATACAGATCTTCCAACTCGGTCTTGGACAGACATTCCTGGATGCTCTTCTTTAATTTTGGAGTCAATTTTTTTTGATCGTCGATCGATTTCAGAATGGTCTCTTTTCGTTCTTCCAGTTCTAAGAGATAATCAAAGCGGTCGAAGAGATTGCGCAATTGCGTTTCGTCCATCTCGCCGGTTTTTTCCTTGCGGTACCGGGCGATAAAGGGAATGGTGCCACCGTCTGCGCGGAGTTCGAGTGCGGATGCGACTTGTTTTGGTTGAAGGGATAGTTCTTGGGAGAGAAGTTTCGGAATATCTAGCATAGGGAAAAGAGAAAATAATGTGGAAAATGATTTCAATAGTGTTTTTTCGAACGAGTCTTGGTCTACACATCGTTTGCGATGTGAGAAATCTGATGGTTGTAACAAATTTCTCACTCGCATCAAACCAAAATGAGCGCGGGACTCGCCACGAAGTGGCCCCTTCGGGGAAATGACACTATTGTTGTATATGCACGGAGTACAAACAAAGCACCGCAGAAATTAACCGGCATTTCTACGGTGCGCTATAAAGATAGAAGAGAATTGGTGAAGAACAAAAAGAAAAATGTGAAAAGACATCAGCCTTCGACAGTTACACTGTCTGAAGAATGTTTAAGGCGATAGTTAAACTATCGCCGTGATCAGTATCCGACAATGAAAATGTCGGATAACGGCACAAAGAACACGGATGAGATGAAATAGTACAAACAAAGCACCGCAGAAATAAAAACATTCCTGCGGTGCTTTGTTACGCTAGATGAGAATTAGTGAATTACATAAGATTACTTCACGAACATCATCTTTCTGACCTGAGAGAACGTTCCTGATGTGAGTTTGTAGATATACATGCCGCTGGATAAACGGGACGCATCAAATTCGACATCATATCTTCCGGATTCCTGATGATTATTGACCAATGACATCACTTCTTTACCGAGAACATCATAGACTTTTAGTGATACTGGCCCGGCAGCCGGTAAAGCGTAACTGATCCGAGTTGTAGGATTAAACGGATTGGGATAATTTTGTGACAATGCATAATCCTTAATTTCCAAACTTCCTTTAAATCCGGTTTTTGTCCGTTGTGATGCTGTCTTCCCTAAATTAATTATCGATTCAGTGTTGTATCTATTGCTCAGTGCATACTGAACTCCAGAGTATGCATTTACGACTAACCGCAATCGCACAACCCTGTTGCCAATACCAGCTGTAGTAATTTCATACCCGACATTATTATATTGTGCTATGTATTCAGATGAAAACGTTACGTTGTCATACTCACCGATTATGGCGTTAGTATTAGCGTCAACCAATTGTATTTTAAAGTTGACCGTCTTACCACCCGCAAGTACTTTAGCAGTAAAAGCCGAATCTGTAATGCCATATTGTACGCTATAGAGTAAATTTGAATTGTTTGACAATTCAATCGGACTGGACACAAGATTTGCATTTAATGTTTCTGTTGTGTGATTTTTAATAGTGTCAGGATTACCTTCAAAATTGACAGGTTCACCGTTCACCAAAATATCCCCTACTGCAAAATAGAATTGGGATGTGGAATCTCTTACAATTCCTTCTCTGCCATTGTTCACGGCAGAAAATTGCTGCTTAGAAAATTGGGACAGATTATTATCAGATAGTCTGAGATGATACGGCGCCGATGTCGATGCATCAAGCATTAAGCCATACATATCTGAAAATGAGGTTCCATTACTGAGTTGTGCATCTTTTCCGTTGATGATTGTTGTGCCATTTTGGAAATCGCCAATTGCTCCGGTGCTTATTCTATATTTTGCAACCCCTGTTGAAGTAGACCATGATATTGCATGGGTAGAATCTTTTATGCCGGTACTGTTTTTGTTAATATTTACTGATGTGACATTGTCGCCGTACACTTCAAATGTATTGGGAGTTTGCTGATTATTGTATACCACTCTCCGCGCCCAGGTTCCTTGTGCAGCCTGTGCTTTTCCCATTCCACCTTCTTCCTCTTCAAATCTTTTACCGATCCATACAATTCGCGAGTAAAATTCATTGGATGCTCCGCCTGCTATTTTATAGGATATGACAGAGGGGGAATAATTATACGTGTATCCTGAATTTGATGATATATTTGTCCAAGGACGTAAATCCCAACGGTCATTAACACGATATATCATAACTCGATAATAAATTGACGAACCTTGCGTCCACACAAATGGAAAATACCAATGGCCATCACCCGTTGATGGATTATCATCGTCGATCGATGATGTAACGGATGGCGAAGAAGAAGAAGCGTTTGTTTCAAGAATATGACCCTTTGATGGTGCATTATCTACATCAATGCCAACTTCGTATTCTCCTATTTCCGAAATAATACCAGCGCTATAATATAATCCAGCTGTCTCAGGCGTCGATGATTGTTTCCAGGCAAAAAGAATTTTTCCGGTCGGTGTTGAAGCTACTACAGGTTGCGCATCATTAGTATACGGCGCGATTCCAACAGCCAGAATTACTGGAGTCATAGTTGTGCCCTGATAATCGAACATCCTAACTTCGATATTAGAATTACTTCCATCCTTTTTTTGATAAATAATAATTACACTATTTTCTCGTGAGGTAATCGAAGGAGATTTTGCTTCTCCGCCAACAACATCTTTTGATCCTACCAATGTCCATGCTCCTCCCAAAACCTTCTTTTCATACCATATTTTCCCCGCGCTTTCGTAGACAGTATGCAGACTGCCGTCTCCGGTGCGAAGGATTTTACGTTGTCCGCCATTAACGAGACCTGATGTTGCGCTTGATGCGAGTTGGGCTTTGTAGTTGGCTGTGTATGTTTGATGTTGAGTTGTGATAACTGTTCTTGGATTTAAAGTAGTTCCATTTTCCCAATTTACAAACTTGTAGGTAACACCATTTTGTGTCATATCCGGTGCAGATAAACTTACTGGAGTCTCTGATCGATAACTATTTGTTGTATTGCTTAATACAACTCCATCTCCTTGCTGTGTATATGTAATGTTACACCCTTTATCAAAGTTGGCGGTAAATGTTAAGCCGTCTGTGTATGCATCCCAGATTTCGGTAAAATTAGTTTTTTGTTGTAACCCAGTAGTCCAAGTATCAGTTTGATTATTGGGTCTTGTGTGCTTAAACAAGCGCTGGTAATTGTCGAACATCTGTTCTTTTGCTTTTAACGTCCTTAGGTTCGACATCCAAAGTTCTGTGGTTGAATATGCACCCCCAAGCGACGTTGTATTAATATCGGAGTTATTGATATTCACAATGCCGCCGTTAAAATCATTTTTCACGTACATTGTTGCGTTGCCGTATGAAGTTAAGGGGGACATTTTATTGGAGCTCAAATTCATCAATCCGATTCCTGCATTACGTTGTACATCTGTTATATATGACTTGTGAACTAAAGCAGAAATAAAATCTGACATTAGGTTTTGTTTTTCCGCTATAACATTTGATATGTTCGCGTACGATGTTTGGAATGTTTCGTCATTTGCAGGGTCATAAAAATCAAAAAATGCGTTTGCAACGGTATATTCATGTTTATATCCATCAGGGCCAATGACGGGCTTATTATTTTCTCCGTTCACATACCATTTTGATGCCGAATATGGATTTGAAGGATTTGCCACCCATCCAATAACTGCCAACTCATAAAAATTTGCCCAACCCTCAATATATGCCTGTGAAGAATTTTGTTGAACCACATCTGGGTTGTGATTAAAAGGAGCCAATCCGAGTCCATACTCTGCAAGAGTAACTGGCCAATCGCCTCTCTTTTGTTTCATGATAAAATGACCATATTCGTGATAAACAGTTGAACGATTTAGATTTGTCAATACATACTCATTAATATAGATTGCATTTTCTGTCATTTGCGGATTCAAACCTAAAAATTTCAGTGTCACCGTAAAAGGATCCCACCACGATGAAAATGTATTATCCATTGTAGTCGTTACAAATGGCCAGAAGAAACTTCCTGTATTATTTTGTATTGTAAAAGCATCTACAATTGTAGTTTGCATGGGATATTTAACAATGCATTTCGCAGGGGTAAATCCATTCGCAATAGAAAAATCTGCCGCTTGATTTGCGAGTAAAAATATTTTTGAGAATTTATTTTGATCTTCATCTAATTCGAAATTAAGATCAATTGAAAAAATCCCTCCACCGTCAAAATCACAGGGAATCCCAGGAGGACAGGGTGAAAAAGGACCGACTTTGCCAATGCCAACAATGCTTTTAAAAGTGGAGCGTGTTGTTGTTACTCCACGCATTTCGATCTTGGAATTTTCAAAGAATATACGTGTAACCACTTGTGTCGGAGTATTTCCGAATCCTTGACTGTAATATCCGCTGCTGTTCGTCGATGTTTCGTAAGTCTGGGTCGGGAAATAGGTTTCTATCCTGATGCGTGCGTTTTGAAGCGGCATCAATACCAATTGTCCACCGCTATTGTAGTCTTCGTATTTGACATAACCGCTCACACTTTGAGCATTGAGAAGTGATTGCCATAAGTATAAAATCAGAAATATTACATAATATTTTTTATCAATCGTACTAAACATAAAGTCTCCATTGTTAAGGAAATAGTATTGAGAAAAAATTGTTATTTGATGTACTGCACATATCCTGTTTTGTTATACGAACCACCGTTTATTACAGCTGTTATTTGGTACACATAAGAACCAGTGGCGACATAAATTCCGCTACTATTTTTACCGTCCCAAAAAACAGACTGATTGCCAGCAGATTGAGTTTGATTGTTGAGCAATGTTCGAATTTCTACTCCCCCGGTCGTCATGATTTTAAATGTTACAGTGCCGCTGTACCCTATTTCATAATTTAATGTAATTCCTTCCGGCTCATTCCCACCCATTGATACCGTTGCAACAAGCAAAACAGTTGCCAAAATATTGCGAAGTGTTGTTTTCATACATTTCTCCTTTTAATTCTTTATGGTTATATTATAATTGAAAACAGAAAGAGCATACCTGTGCGCAGTTTACGCAGTATGAAAAGGTTGCAAGCCTTGACTCAATTTGTTTTCGTTCTGCCCGATGCAGTGTTGGTAGCATTGCATCGGGTTTTATTTCTCAGTGCGAAATTATTCTCCTTTCTTTTTTCTATCTGCCATGAACAATGTATGTTTTACCGTTGTAATGGAGAGAGAGAAATATTTCTTTATTATCCGACCAACCTCTGCCGTACAAAAACCCTTCGGGATAATTTTGAAGTTGAGGAATAACAATTTGTTTCCAATCTTTACCGTTGTAATGCCAGAGTTCTTGTTTGAAATAAGTCCATATGTTATTTCCATTTATTAAACTAGCCCCCCCCATACCCTGGTAAGACATTCTTTTTAACCATTTTTTATCTACTCTCTCCCACAATCCCCGATTATCTGTAAAAAGTTTATTATTAATACCTAATATGCCTTTCCCAAATCCGTTGTCATCATAATCCGCACCTTGAATGAATTTATTTTCAACAAGGGTCCAATCACCATTCATGTCCCTCTCAAATAATTTTGTAATCGAACCTATCAAACTTCCATTCACTAAACTATCTTTGTATGCATTGACATACACTTCGCCATTATCAAGAGCCGCTATTTGACCTAGCCCTAGTCTATAATCCGTAAAATGTGGTTCTTCAATCATAAGTCCATTCTCGTATCGTGCAACTGAACCGGCTGCACCTGCAACCCATAGTTTT
>Ga0172379_10011215_pt1 | contig 10719 bp, 25 predicted proteins | sample GrowelOW334metaG_FD_119756 | JGI IMG/M metagenome (GOLD analysis project Ga0172379, IMG submission 119756) | Groundwater microbial communities from an aquifer near a municipal landfill in Southern Ontario, Canada - Groundwater well OW334 metaG | ecosystem: Environmental > Aquatic > Deep... | reverse complement strand
GGCCATTAGCTCAGGTGGTTAGAGCGCACGCCTGATAAGCGTGAGGTCCGAGGTTCAACTCCTCGATGGCCCATATGGAAGTGGTTCGATAGGTTGCACTTACGAAGTCGCTCACGGCGTGGTCCGCTCTGCGGGTCGCGCCGTGGCTACTTTTGGCGACTTTCAGGCCCCTCTGCATACGTCTCATCAGCATCATTCCTCGGTCTCTCCACGGATGCGAGCCACTACGTCCCGAGCCTCTTCCCGGAACGGTGTCGCCTCCTCGTCGGCATAGATCGCATCAGGCATCTGGGTCGTCGCCCACCCGCCCAGTTCCTTCAGCGCTTCGCGGCTGATCTTCCCCATCTTGCCCTGGTCCACCGTGATGCGGCGCAGTCCGGTCCACCCGCGCCCCTCTTCATGCGTGATGCCGGCGAGGAACTCATTCGCCTGGAAGAACTCCTGCAGCGTGCGCGCATCGATCGGCGCACGGCTGGCGTGCTTGGCGTTGGCATACAGCCGCCCGCGCCCGTCGCGGGGCAGCGCGCCGCCGGGGAAGACGGGGTAGTCGATCCCGAGCGCCTGGTACTGCGCCTCGAGCGTTTCGAGGTAGCCGCCGCGCGCCGTCGCCTTGGTGAACGCGGCGCGCTGGCCGCGGGTGAGCAGCCGCACAGCGCCCTTCTTGCCCTTCCGCGTCGCGCGCTTGAGATCCAGCATGTCGGCAGCCGGCACGTCGGGCCCGTGGATCGTGAGCCACGAACGGTACGCACGGCGTACCTGGCCGAGGCGGAGCCCTGAGCCCAGTTCAAGCAAGAGCTCCCATCGCGGATCCACGTCGCGACACGTGCGCAGCAGGGCGCGCATCTCCTCGAGCGTGAACCGTGGACGGTGGATCGTGACCTCGCCCACGTCCTCGCGCACTTCGTCGCGCCAGTGCTTCCACGGCAGCCAGGCGACGGGCGGGATCTCGCCTTCCTCGCGCAGCCAGCCGGCGAGGGTGAGCACGCGCAGCACCACGATCTCGGTGACGCGGTGGCCACTGTCGCCCTGGGCGCGGTACTTCTTGAGCGTCTTCCGCCAGAGCTCGCGGAAGTCCGCCTTCTTGAGCGACACGAAGGTGCGCTCGACGCCCCACACCGACGCGGCCTGGTTGAGGGCGCGGCGCATGTCCTTCTGGTGCTGGCCCGACTTTGCCCACCGCCCGCGCTCCGGGTGAAAGGCCATCGTGATGCCACTACCCAGGGTGAGCGCGCGCGTGCGGGCTGGTGTGTCGGCGGCTCCGAGCAACTGGCGGTAGCGTGCCTTTGCGCGGTCCTTGGCGTCGTTCACCTTCTCGGTGATCAAGCGCCCGCGGGCGTCGCGCACCGCGAAGCCGAGCGAGCGCGACGTGTAGACGCGCTCGCCGGCCGCGTTCTCGATCCGCCAGCGCACGTAGACGACTCCCTTCCGGGCGAGGTCTTCGTAGACCTCCACCTGGTCGGGGTGTTCGCCGACGACGTGCGTCCAGCCGGTGGGCATCATGGCCTAGAGCTTTCCGTCCAGGGCGATCGCCGCGTTGGCGGTCATGGCGGCCTCGCGGATCTTCCGCACCGCGGCCGTCTGGTCCGCCGACTCCGGGGTGTTCGCGATCACGACCTCGGCGAACTGACGGGCCGCGGCGCGAATCGCCTCGTACTGGAACAGCTGGGCGCCCACCGGCGGGTGATAGCGGAAGATGTGGTTCAGGTCGAACATGCAATTCACCTTTAGGGTGATAGGGTGATAGGAGGCGCTCAGCTCGCGCGCTTGGTGAACGTCGGGGCGGGCTCGCCGCGACGGATGAGGTAGTCGCGCCCATCGCGGCGCGCGGTGATCTGGCCGAGCGCGCACCAGCGGCGCACCGTCTGGACTGAGCGCCCATGGATGCGGGCGTACTCGGTGGTGCTCACTTCCTGCATGGAGGCGTCGTCCAGCGAGTGGAGCAGCTGCCGGGCGCAGGCCTCGAGCGTGTCGGCCACGGGGTCCACCTTCGAATACGAGCGCCGGTGTTCGGCCTCGGTGGTCCAGTGGTGGGCGCACGTGCTCGCGCGCTGCAGCACGGCGGTGTCGGCTGGTGGGGTGGGGGCGGTCATGCGATCCTCCGTTGCATCTCGTCTAGTGCCGCCTCGGCCAGCATCAGCTCTGCACGCGCACTCGGCCGGCACACGGTCTCCTCGATCACCCGCACGGCCGTGACGCCGCGAGCCAGCAGCTGCTCCTCGTCCTCGGCAGACAACGCAGCACGTCGCGCGGCCGACAGCCAGACCGGACCGGCGGGCGGCCAGATGCGCCCCTCGAGGATGTCCTCGATGAGATCCCCGTGGCGCAGCACGTTCTCACCGCCGCCCGTCCGCCGGAGCACGTAGCACCGGCCCTCGGGGAGCCAGACGTCCGCCATGTAGTGGATGGCGTGCTCGTCCTGCAGGCTCGCCTCTTCATCCACGGGCTCGATGGGCATGGGCCAGGGGGCGCCGATTGGTTCGCTCACGCGACCTTCTTTGGGAAGAGGTCGGTCTGCGCGCGCTCGCCCTGGCGGTACTTGCCAGCCTCAACCTCGAGCGCATCGAGCATGCCGATGGCGTAGCGCGGGAGCTGCGGGCCACCCTCGTAGCTGGCCAGCTCGCTGAGGAACGGGGTGTTGATCACGATCGGGCTGGCGGCCTGCGCCACCTTCTTGAGCCCGGTCACCACGATGCCGCGCCCCTGATCGTTCTCGGAGATCGCGACGGACTGGATGGTGAGGTTGCGGTTCCACCCGGAGTCGAGCTCGGCGATGTCGAGCAGGTACGTGGCGAACGCCGCCAGCGCGACGACGAACTCCGGGCGCGGCGGGTCGCCGCAGTTGAGCTCGTGCGTGATGACGGTGCGCGGCAGATCGTCCTTCCATGCCAGCGAGACGTCGCCCTTGCTGTACTTGATCTTCGTGAAGGCCATCGGCTTGCTCGTACTCTCGTGAAGGGTTATCGTGGGGCGCGGTGTCGAGCGATCGGTGCCGCCCTCGGAATCAGGGCCCCATCGGCGTGCCAACGGCCGGTGGGGCTTCCGTTTCCAGTCGAAGCACGCGACCGTTGGCGCTGCCGATGGATGCGGCCATCCCTGTCATGGCGGAGGGCGAGACGGAGGCGTCAACGACGACGTTTGAAAAGTCCTCCGCCTCGACCGCCGTCACGCCCACGATCTCGGCGATCGCCTGCAGGTTCGCGAGCTGCGTGGACTCGGCGCGCAGCTGCGCGCTCAGCTCACTGATGCGCCGGCGCGAACGGGCGATGTCGCCGGCGACGTTCGCGCGCGCGGTGCGGATCGTGTCGGACATGGGCGCGATAGGAGCGGTCACGCGTGGCCCCGGCGGAGGCGGTGAAAGCGCAGGGACGACAGCACTGCGAATAGATTGCGTGACACGATCGCTTGACGCCGCATCTTCTCCGCCGCGCGTTCGAGTAGTTCAATCGGCGCCTGGCCGTTCAGCGCAACCTCGAGCATCGCCACGTGGAGCTCTGGCACGTCCGCGTCGGCCACGGCTTCGGTCTCAGCCTGAATCGCCTCGCGCAGCGAGGGCAGGGACGAGCCGCCACCATGCGCGCAGATTGCCGCGCGCACGTCCTCGGCGAAGTTCTCGCGCAGCGTCTCGTCGGGCACGCGGGCGAGGATGGCCGTGAGGCGCTCGAGCGTCCGGTACTGGTAACGCTCTTCAGTCCGGCTGAGGTCATCGAGGAGCTGGCGCTCGGGCGGCGTCAGATCCTTCGCGAGACGCGCGACCCTCACCGCGTTGCGCACCGACTGCCCGAACGGGCCGACGGAAGGGGCCGGTGCAGGTGCCAGCTGCTGGCCGTGGGACTGGTACATGTGAAGTTCCTCGGGGATCAGGTTCACTGCATGCCAGCAACAACTCGTGCACCACCAGCTCAGGCCGCGCTCGCCTTCGCGCCGAGAATGGCATCCGCCTTCTCGCGCATCGCGGCGACGATGAAGCCGTTGCGGGTCAGCTTCACGGAGCGCGCGGCCTTGGCGGCGCGGCGCAGGGTGATCAGCGGCACGCGCACGGCGGAGACGATGTCCTTTGGTTTGGCTTTCGGTCGGCGCATTGGTAGATTCGCGGCGAGAGTTTGTTCTACGTTCTACGTGTCAGACAACTTGTGACCACTTGCCACCATTTGTCAAGTCCCCGGTGAACGCTGACCATAAGCTCCTTCGTCGAGTCGTCGAAGCCCTGCGAGCACAGGGGGTGGATTTCGAGGCGGCTGTGCCGCTCACCGGGATGTCCCGGGAGTGGAACAGGGCCGTGCTCGCTGAGGAGTGGCCGGCGAAGCTCAACCGGCCGACTCGCGTCAAGCTCGAGGCTTTCCTCGATGGGCGTCCGACGGAGGCCGATAGCCCGCACGTCAGGCGAGTGAAAGCGATTCTCGATGGTGCCGAGTCTGACGTGGCCCCGCCCGCTCCGGCGTTCGTGGAGCACGTGCTGTTCACGGCGGGCCGCATCGCCGAGCTGGCGAACCAGATCGCCCACGCGGCCGAGAAGCAGCTCGCCGCTTCAGAGGATCTGGGGCGTCGGTCGCAGGTGGAACTGGGGGCCCGGGCACCGACGGCGCATCATCCGCCAGCCAAGTCGCCAGGCAAGTCAGGCCGAAACGCTACCCCTCGAGACGGAGCCTGACGGGATCCTCGGTGTCGAGCTCGCGCTCGAGCTGGGTCAGGATGGCACCGTACTCGGCTTCCGTTCGGACACGGCGCTGACTGAGGAGCTTGTGCTGGTGCGTCACAGCCACGAGCAGGACGGCGCCGCTGGCGTCGTAGTAGGGCGCCTCGTACACACCGCGACGCAGCGGGTGCTGCAGCTGGATCGCGGGAGCGCGCTGAGACATCGGCGGATCCTCCTGGGGGGACGGATCGGTGAGCGGAGCAGTAAGGGAAATTGGAGAGCCTATGAGGGTATCGGACTGCGTCACAGACGCGTCACACGAGAGACGGCTGAGGGGTCGTGATCGTCATTCTAGTGACTTGGTGTGACAATCCTGACTGGCGCGTGGATTCGGGCCAGGGCATCGTTAGAGGGACCTCGGCGGGAGAAAGTTGCAGATGCGTGCTTGGTTTTTGGTCGTTTCGCTAGCCGCCGTCGCGTGCGGAGGCGGAGAGAAGTCGACAGGAGTCTCGGCGCTCCCGGCGCCGGCCGCTGCAGGGCTCTACTCGGTCCGGATGGTAGTGCCGAGTCGCTACGACTCCGGCATCGATCGGTGCGTCTACGTTGATGGGCTGCCGGGGTGCCGCACCGACACCATGGCCGTCGTCGTGGTCGCCGGGACCGTTCGCATCGAAACTCCGGTCCTGCGAGATCGCGCCTACGGAGAGGATCAGTGGTTGGCGACGGTTGTCCCCGCGCTGACCGCCACGATGTACGGTGGCTCTCCTGACGCGGCACGACAGTGCTCCGCGATGCCCTGGTCGTGTTGGTCCGGACTAGTGCACGGCGACGTCACTGATCGCAGCACATGGCAACCGACTGCCGCGGTGACGCGCGGAGACGCCGGCGGTGGTTTCGGCTGGCAGTTCTCCGGCTTGGTCCCGGGGTGGAAGCCGACGGCCGCCCCCTTGCTATTTAGCTCCCAGAAGGCCGTCGCTGGCGTCTTCTACGACTCGTCTGGCGGCGGCGTGAACGAAGTCAAGCGGATTGGCAACTGATGTCCGATATCTCGCTGTTCTCGAGCGATGAGCTGCTGACCGGTGAGCAGGGCCACGTGCGCCGGCACAATGAGCGGCCGCTGAGCGAGGCGGAGAAGGCGCTGGTCGCGATTGCGGACGCGCGGGAGCTGCGGTTGCATCGGAGGCTACGGGCGTTCGCGTGGTGGGTGTTCATCCTGCCGGCTTGGCTGTGGCTGCTGGGCGTGGTCACGGCAGTCTTGGGCCGTTTCCTCCTATCGTGAGTGTACCAATGGAGATCGTGAACAAGGGTTGCATCGATGGCGTGGACTGGCACCTGGTGCGAATGGACGAGAGTGGTATCTCGATGTCGGGCCCAGCGGCGCTGTACTACATGGAGCTTAAGCGACCGGGCTATGCCTGGACGGCGCGGCGCCCGTTCGACGATACCGCAGTGCTCGAGGGCGAGTGGGACCAGACGGTGGAGCGTGAGGCGAGGATCCGGATTCGGCAGTTGCTGGCAGAGACACCAACCATTTGAACAGACGGGAGACATAGTGCCAAATCTCGCGATCAAGACGGCCATCGTCACACTCGGGAATCAGGACAAACCGATTCAAGGAGACTTCATCCTGACCACCGCTCCGCTCGGCGTCGAACTGGGGCAGCCGTTTCTCGTGGAGACGGCGTCGGGTACGATCTATCCAATGGCTTCCGTGAAGGTGATGAAGCGCTAACTCAGGGGAAGACTTAGATGGAACTCAAGTACGCCCACATCGCCGACTATGCCGGCGATGGCGCCAATGGGAAGACGATCGTGGTCGGGATCTTCGATACGATCAACGTCGGCCAGGCCGTCCCACAAATCGTGACGCCGCCCATGTGTGTGGCGGTCGTGATCGAGGCCGACGTGAGCGAGGGCTCGACGCACGCACTCAAGATGCAGTTCGTCAACGAAGACGGCGTCCCCGTGGTGCCACAGATCGAAGGCACGGTGGCCTTCTTTCCTGGCGGTCCCACGCGTCCCATGCAGGCAAAGTTGTTCCTGCAGTTCGCTCCGTTCCCTCTACCCAAGACCGGCGATTACAGTTTTGATATCTTCGTCGACCAGCGACGCATCGGAACCCTGCCGCTCTACGTGGTGCGGGTGCCCTGACGATGGCCGCTTGGGAGGAGCTGCTCGGCGCCATGAAGGCGAGCGCCAAGCTCACTGGATTCAGCTATGAGGAGGCCGCGAAGGTGCTTACGGGCCTTGGCTTTAGCCTGCCGGGTGGCGGTGGCGGCTCGCATCGAACGTGGCGTCGACGCTTGCCGAATGGAACACTGGTGACGATACTCTTGGTACAGAAGGGGCATGGTGACATCAACCCTCTGTACCTGCGAAAGATGCTTCGCATCCTGCGAGTCAACGGACTCATCGAGGATTAGCACGGACATGACCGACCCCCTGAACGCCCTGAAGCTGGAGCTGTTGCTGCGCCTCCCATGGACCATTCGCGTCGAACGGGATGAGCATGGAGGCGAGAGCCTGACCGTTGCGGAGCTGCCTGCCGTCATTGCGATTGGCGACACGCCGAAAGAAATGGTCGAGGATCTCTGGGAGGCGATGCGCAGCGTGCTCAGCGCGTACCTCGAGGAGCAGGTGCGGCCGCCACTCCCGGCGAGTGTTGATCGCCTGCCGTGGGAACACAACCCACCGTCACGTGAGTTCGTCGACGCCAGCCACTCGCGGGTCTCGGTCACGCTGTCCATGGCGAGTTACGGACCGGCCACCGTATTCGACCTACAGCCTGCCTGACGATCGGGTAACTAGCGGTACGTTGCGACCAGGGCCCGGCACTCGCCGGGCCCTCTCTCATTTCAGCAGCGGAGTAAGCCAGGCATCACACGCCCGACACTGCCCGTCCCGCTTCGAATGCTCCGGCATCCACTCCCGGCACACCGGGCACCGCTCGAGCAGGATCACCGGCGGGATGCGCGGCCCGGACGACGGCCGCTTGTCGGTCATGAGGTCGCGGAACGCGGACTCGCTGAGGCGCTCGAGGAGCGAGCTGCGCGTGCCGCGGCGGGCCATGTCAGGCCTCCACGGCTTCAACCGTCCAGAAATCCCAGGCGTGCGCGCGCACGAACGCGAACGGCATCCGGCACCGCCCGCTCTTGCCCCAGTCCACACCCCAACTGTTGTCGGCGATGAGGTAGCCGTCCTGGTCCCGTGGGCCGAGCAACTGATCGAGCAGCTTGCCGAACACGCCGCCGCGTGGCTTGCCGGCACTGGTGATCTCGTACCCGGTAAAGCACATGCAGTGGCCGCCCAGCACGGGTTCCTTCGACGGGGGCATGACCACCGTGCCGGTGCGCGGGGTGTCGCCCGTCTGGAAGCTGCTGTACACCCAGAACCCGAACACCACGGGCCGCCCGGCGGCGATGCTCGCGCAGATCTGTTCGACACTGCCGAGCCTGGTGTACCGCACGAGTTGGTGCCGTTCCGCGTCCACATACGCCTCGGCGCTGGGCTGCACGTCCCACTGGGTGAGGTCGTAGGGCCAGAGCCGCTCGTCGGGCACACCGTACTGCGCCATGGCCTTGATGCAGGAGCGAATCGTCGCGCCGGCGTCGTGGTTGACCGTGCCGTCGAGCGCTCGGCCGAAGTAGTAGATCGCGAGGCGCGACGGGCGCCGCGGTGCAAAGCCCTGGCGCCGGCGCTCGATCTCGTGCGCACGTCCACCGCCGTGCCCCGTGCAACTGCCGAGCGATTCCTGATTCCAGATCTCGGGAACGATCCCCTGTTCCCAGAGATCCACTCGCGGCGGCAACACGCGCAGCGCCGGCGGCGGCGCGGACACGCGATAGTCGCGCGCATCCGGCGCATCCGGCATGAGGTTGAACACGGGGCGATCAGGCATGGGCATCAGACGGTCCTCGGCGCCTCACACACGGCGCGGCAGAGATCGAACGCGCGCTGCGTCCAGCCGGCGCCATAGAGCTTCCACTTGGGCAGGCCGGCGTTGAAGAGCAGACGCCTGCGCAGGATCCGCAGCGCCACGCCCACCGGGTCGTTCGCGCGGTGTGCGGCCGCGATCGTCAGGGGCCCCAGCTCGCCATCGACTTTCACGCCGGGGACGGAGAGCTGTAGCCAGCGCACGGGCGCGCCGCCGTTGACCGCAGTGTCGAACATGACCAGCGCGATGGGGAAGGGGAGCGCATCGCCGTGCACGGCGCTCCAGTAGTCGCGGTGGTAGATCGCGATCGCATCGTCGCGCGTGAGGCTCTTGATGTCCAGCGACGGGTACTGTGCGGCGCTGATGCCGAAGTTCGTCCCCTTGAGCTCACCATGACCCGAGGCGCCGCCGGTCCAGTTGCCGTTGTCGGATGGGTCGGCGGAATAGCCGCCTTCCGTCGCGAGCGTGAATTCCACGGCGCGACGGAAGGCGTCAGAGAACGGCGAGCCAGTCATGGTGTCAGGCCGGCAGCTTGCCGGCGCGCTTCAGGGCGGCCGTGCGAATGCCCGAGTGCGTGATGTGCGACGTCACCCACGTCATGATGAACTGGACCGCGAAGCCGATCATGCCCGTGGCACAGCTGGCCTTGATGAGCACGGTCGGGTCATTGAGGCAACTCTGCACGTCGGCCGGGATCCCGATCCCTTGCTGTGTCGTGAGGTACGTCACGACCAGTGCGATGAAGGCGTTGGCGGCCTGGTTGAGCCAGGCGGGCCAGCGGTCCATGGCCGGGATGATGTTCTTCTTGAAGATCTGGTAGATGGCCGCCTGCAGCGCGCCAGCGATCGGCCCAGCGAGCAGGCTGAGCAGCGGGCCGAACAGGAAAGCGGGGATGGCGACGAGCGCGAGCAGGAAGAGCGAAGGGGACAGCATGACGTCCTCCGGGGAGGGATGGCCGCGCGGGCTTACTGGGCGCGCGCGGTGAGAGACTTCATCGCCGAGCGCTGGGCGATTCGTCGCGCGTGGGCAGGTCGCGGCAGGCGCCGGCGTAATTGGCGTCGCGACGCGTCGTGGCCAGGCACTGCAGGCGCATGATGGTCAGCTGCCCGGCGTTGAGCGTCGTGTAGTTCGCCTCGAGCGTGGCGGTGCGGCGCTCGAGGCTGTCGAGCGAGGCCTCGACATTGACCATCACCTCACTCGGCTTCTGCACGCGCCAGCCCGAGGCGAGCAGCACCGAGATCACAATCGCGCCCAGCGTGGTGATGACCTCGAGCCCGCGCCAGAGGCGGCGCCCCTGCGCCCGCACCGTCTCGCTGGTCACGACACCACCGCCGGTCACGACACCACCTCCGCGACCTGCGTCACCACGTACCGCCCATCCGCGAACACACCGTCGAACGCCGACTCGGCGCAGTACAGGCGCGGGTAGACCTGCTGGCCCGCATACGCTGCCAGGCGTGCCGTCATCGAGGCGCCGGGGATGAAGCCGTAGTAGCGCCCATTGCCCAAGTCCGTGAGCGTGATGGACACGTCCGCGTGGATGGCGGCGCCGCTCTTGGTGGCGCTGAACCAGAACGACAGCGTCTCGCCCACGAGTGCGGCGGGTGCGCGCGTGATCTGGCTGAGCGCCGAGAGGTCGAGATCGACTTCCCAGTCGGTGCCCAGCGGCACGGGGATCGTGTTGCGCGCCTCACCCACGGGGACCGAGCCGCCAAAGGGTGATCTTGATGCGCTCGCGCGCAGTGCGCAGTGTCACGCGCAGCGCGGCCCAGTTCCACACGCCGGGCCAGATACCCGAGGCCGTGTAGTGACTGGCGATCGGTTCCGTGCCGATGGGCTCGAAGCCTGGCATGCGCTACTCCTCGGGCTCGTCAGCGACGGCGAAGAACTCCGGCGCGAGATCGGCGACGATAGCGCCCAGGCCTGCGGCGTTCGAGTCACCGTCGATGGTGTCGCGGCCGTTGCCGGCGTTGATCATGCCCTTCATGGCCTTCGGCAGGTCGGCCTCGGTGAGCTTCGTCTTCGGGGGCTTGATGTCGCAGACCTCCTCGAGCAGGGCGTCGAGCTTGCCTTGCAGCTCCATCGGGCGCACCAGCTTCTCCTCGCCGGCGTCGTCCGTGCTCGTGTGCTCCTTGATGATTTCCTTCCGGCG
>Ga0172379_10011214_pt1 | contig 10719 bp, 15 predicted proteins | sample GrowelOW334metaG_FD_119756 | JGI IMG/M metagenome (GOLD analysis project Ga0172379, IMG submission 119756) | Groundwater microbial communities from an aquifer near a municipal landfill in Southern Ontario, Canada - Groundwater well OW334 metaG | ecosystem: Environmental > Aquatic > Deep... | reverse complement strand
TCGAGCCACTAGCCGTTATCGAGCCACTAGCCGTTATCGAGCCCGAGCCACTAGCATCTAAACTTACAATCCCAGTATCTTATAAACGTAACATTGAAGCTATCCCTACCATCATTCCTCCACGACCATCAGTTATGGCTCCCATCGCAACAGCTATTTCACAACCACCAGCTCCATTCATGTCTTTCGCATCTACTATTCTTCAAGTCCAATCCCAGGCTCAATCCCTTGTTACACAAGTCTCACTTTCACCACCAAAGAGATCATACTTTAACTTCACATTTCTATCCATCACCATTCGTCGTTAGCCATTTATTCATACTCTACAACTGTAGAGTATTAACTCATAAGATCTGGAACTCTAGATCACTTAATATCGCCCTCTTCACATAATCTACTAACTCTCTCCCCTCACCTTGGTACACATATCTATACTGATCGTAACAGATAGTGATTAACTCGGCACAGGCATAGAATAGTATCTCTGTTTGATAGGGTAGATTAACTTTACTAACTAATCTCTTAGTCAAAGCATAGTGGACGTGACTCAAACTCGTCTGGAACTCCAACGAGGCGTCCCGATCCTCCATTATAGAGTCATGATGTAGCAGTTCTCCTTCAGGACACTCATAGACATTGATACTACCCCAGGCAAAGTAATCATCTTCGTTAGTACCAAAAGTAGTATAACCAAAGTCGATCAGCTTAGGAGTTCCCTGAAACATCACGATGTTTTGAGTGTGGAGATCGTTGTGATGGATGCCATACGAGTGAAGGAAGTCAACGGCACACTCTACTTCTTCTTTGACCTGTTCTATTACATGAGGTAATGGATGAACCCTCTCAATCCACTGGGCATAAGTCTCATCTCCAGCTTCTAGTGTTAAATGTAAGTAGCCATCAAGAATACAAGCATCAAAGAGAGTAACGATGTTAGGGTGTCTAATGCTGGATAAGAAGATGGCTTCTCCGAGGGCTGAGTCTGTAAGTGTCTGGATTTTGACGACTTGACCTCCGCCGATATCATACACCGCACCACTTTGACCGGCTCCTATGTTTAGGCCAAACTGAACATTCGCATCACACTGAGCCATTTAAGGGCTTTGGATATTTTGATTTCAGTGAAAAGTGAAGAGAGAGTCATAAGAATGAGTGAGAAGCTGATCCAGAAGATTTACGTTGGTGGAGCGGTGGTGTCGGGTGCTTATTACGCTTATCGGATCTTCAAGGCTGGCTACGGACATCGTAATGGGCCATTGGAGACTGCTGGTCTCTTTGGATGTAGTACCATCATTTCAGGGCTGGCTTCATTGACGTGGCCTTTGACACTACCTGGAGCGATTGTTTGGGAGGTGACGGATGCGTTACGGATGAGACGGGAGGTAGCCGAACAGAAGCGATATGATGAGTTGAATCGTCAGGCACGGATGCGACACGAGATGGAGTCAGAGATTGAGCGTCGGGTGGAGACGGAGATGAAGCGTCGGGTGGAGATAGCAAAGATGAAGCGTCGATGCCGACGTAATCCTGTGGCTCCGATAGTCGTCCCACAGCCACCGGTCGACGTGATACGCCAACCTGTGGTCGATGATAGTGTGAACCGGGACGGTTCACCCATCAATCAAGTCTCTGAGGTCGACTCCGACTTTGATATCACTCACGACGAGTAAACCCAATACATCATACTACTGATGTATTCTAACATTTTGATTCCACTCTTCTCATTACACTACTTCACATCAACAACCATGCCCTCTTACACTCTCCGATCCGTCCAGGGTCTCATCAGCACCGCTAAACTCTCACCTCACGCCGACCGCCACATCACCCAACGCTTAGACTACTTCTTCTCAAAGCTTGATTCCCACTTGAATGGTGTAGAACCCACTCCTCAACTGCTTAATAAACTACTGACTAAGGTCTGTAATGATGCTAAGTTAAGTCGCCAACTAATAGCCACGGCCAATCGCAGTCTGGCCACATTACAGATACCCATTGTCTATCAGATGGAGTTGAGACGTCGGAATGTACCCATCATTCCTATGGCTTACTATCTAACTGCTGTCTATGGATGTCTGTTAGAGATGATAGCGAACTGTGTGATTCGTAAGGCTCGTCTTCGCACCAAGTCAAGTTATATTGACCAGATCACCTTAGATGATGTGTTGTATGCCTTGAGAGATGATTTGACCTTGGCGCGCCTACTCTACTAATTTCTTCTCTTGATGAGAAGAATTGAAATACTCTCTTGAGACATAGGTGTAAGTAAAATGGTTTACTTCTTCTGGAAGTCTGCCAGTCCGGCCTCACAGTGGCACCCTAGCACCTTCACGATTGACAACGAAGAGTACTGCTGCGCTGAACAATGGATGATGAGAGCCAAGGCTAAGCTCTTTGACGCTCCTGAGACGGAGGTGTTAATCATGAAGTGTCGAGACCCACGTCGGATCAAGGCCTTAGGTGGAGCCAAGTATGTTCCCAAGTTTGACTCCAAGACGTGGGAGGCTCATCGCTTTGACATTGTGGTTAGAGGTAATTATGCTAAGTTCTCACAGAATCCGAACTTGAGGGATTGGCTGTTGGCTACTAAGGATGAGGAGTTAATTGAATCATCGCCAGTCGACAGAATATATGGAATTGGCTATACTGCTGAAGATGCTGTCAAAGTGGATCGTAGTCTCTGGGGTTTGAATCTCTTGGGGAAAGCTCTGATGGAGGTGAGAACGCAGTTAAGGTCGGAGCAATAAATCATCATACACTATTTCTATAGTGTAACAAATAGAATACTTCACGTTGTGAAGTACTTAGGCGTTGATTCTCACTTGACTACTCGCCACTTTCTGAATGGAAGCCCCGAACTCCTTAACTGTCAGCCTAGCTACTGCTGAATCACCACAGAAAAATGTCAAAGGCTGACGCTTGTCACTATACCGAACCGTGATAGTATTGGATGTATCCGAGGTGGCGGATAGGATCTGTGGATCATAGCGTAAGACATGGTTACCAAATGTGATGTACTGGGATTGGGGTGAAATACTCATGAGCGTAGTGTTACTTGTCTCAATCGATGTACTAATAAAATCAATATATCACATAGGTTCATCGAGTCTCGAACTGAAACTACTTTTTCCCCTCTGTCGACTGACACCTACATCGATCATGCCAATGGACAACAGATACAAAGTCACCCTCACCTGGGAGACCAAGCCCTCCGAGAATGAGCTGACCTCTCTTATCCGCTCTCTGGCTCAGTGGATGATCGAGCGTGAAGGACTGTGTAGGTGTTTCGCAGGTAACTGTATGAAACCATCCGAGCTGATGAGACACGTATTCGACACCCTTCCCTGTCGTGAAGCTGGAAATGCTTGGTTACTAACATCTATGTTACTTGGTGGATGCGAGGCATTGGCAGACTACAGTGCCAAGATCTACTCACTGGATCATTGGATCAAGCAGAATCCACAGTTGGAGTTCTCACTTGAGTATCGCTCGGTCGATTACAATGGTACTTGTGGTAGTCGTGTATGGTATGCTGGTGGTCGTCTCATTGCTGAGCAGGAAGGAAGTCCTCAAATTGTATGGGGTGAACGCAAAGAGATCTTGGACGAACCGTCAGTTGTTCAAGAACAATAAATCATACTGTTTCACATACACTATTTCTATAGTGTAATAAATGAAGTACCAGTTCTGGATCAACACCCCACTGGGGGATCTTCATCGTTTCACCGGAGTCAGTATGAGACTACTCCGAGGCTTCTATAGTAAGCTAATTGTGGTGATCAGAGATGAACAAGCCGTAGTCGTTGAGTATAATCTTAGTAATGTATGGGTTAAGATCAGAGGGGTGGAGGTGTATTTTATCGCCATGTCCCGTCCACAAATCTCACACCGATTCCATGCCATTGTCATGACTCAACTAGACTGTGAGAGAGTCTATGGCTTTACTAAATATTATAGAGGTAAAGTAGTGGGACACAGCGACAATGGTATGATGTTCAGGCCGAGGTCGCAGTTGACGGAACATGATCCCGCTGCCTTTACCTTTATGATAGATCCAGATGCCTAAAATACTCCTCGATACTCTATGTTTATAGAGTAAATTAATTAACCACATGAGTCGTCCGATCCACTACTTGACTTAACCTTCTAACCGACTCAGGTACTCTAAGTAAAGCGTCCTCAATCACAGCATCAGGAATATAACGACCAGTCTGAAGTCCTCTCTTAGCACACCTTTTTCTTATCACATCAGGATCAGCCGTCACATAGAGTATCTCAATGCGATAGGAGGGAAAGTCATGTCTAATCTTAGCAAAGAGAGATAGGAACCACTCCGTGTCTTTCAGTGTCCCATCTATGATACTGGAATAGCCTCTAAATAATGTCTCCCAGAACAGGATATCCGACAACATAGAAGCCTCTTGGTGTAGAAGAGTTGAGGCGGTGAGAGGATTAGCCTGGCTCAGAGCTGAGGCCTCTGGGATCAATGACTTGAGCTGGTCAGAGTCATTGATAATAAATGAGTTAAGATCTAACTTCCTCTCTTGGTGCCACTTGCGGAGGATATGACCTTTACCTGCTCCCATTGCTCCAGCTAGAAATATGAGTAAGGGTTGAGGTGAGATAGGTGGAGGAGTGGAAAGGAAAGACTGGAGTATGGTGTCTTGGATGAGTAGTCTCTCAGGTGAAGGTGGGTGATGGTAGTTGTAGTCAAGGAGGGATCTGGCGTGAGAGAAGGACATGGTGGTCTCAAAGACTTATCATCTTTGAGAATTCAATACTTAATACTCTATACTAATAGAGTAGTTAATATGGATGATTCTTAACCCACAGATAGAGTGAGTACTGCTTCACCCAGTCATTTGGCTCGGTGAGCATCTCTTGAAGGAGACTTTGTACGTCTGCTTCGAAGCCAGCTGGCTGGGTATCAGACAAATAAGCCAGATACTTCTCCGCTCGCTCCAGTCTTCTACTACGTTCCTTGGACACCTTATCACTTTCAGACTGAAGCCACAACTTATCAGTGAAGGAACACTCATCGCTTTTAGCCACCACTGCTAATGCCTTGATCATCTCATCAGATTCACGAGCCTCAAAGTAGAACCTTGCCAACTTCTTGTTACAGAAATCCACCAGTCTCTGAGACTCCTTTAGAATGAAGGGTTGGATGGAGTCATCAGGAGGATAGATGAGCTGGTAAAGCTTGAGATGATACAGGCGAAACATCTCAAACTTGGCAGTACAAGTACCATCTTTGGTGGGAATGACGGAGCCGATCGGGAAGAACTTTCGCTTGAACTTGTCTAAGTTAGTGGTGATGTTCTCTTCAGTCAGTAGCTGAGCCAAATCCTCAGGCTCCCACTTGATGTAGTATTTGGCAGTGGCCTTGACTGCCTCTCCTCGAATACGGATCATCCAGTGCTCGTCGTGTAGGGTTCTACAGGAAGTACAGGCTCCATCGTCAAGGTAGGTGACGTTTCCACATGTCTTGTGAAAGAGACACTTCTTGGCGACTGGGGTGGGAGTGTAGAATGAGGCTGGATTGGATGATCTGGACTCTGATCCCACCTTGGAAGTGGATGGTCTGGACTCCAATTTCACCTTGGAAGAAGAGGAACCCATTTTCACCTACTGAACTGTACTCCCTCATGAAGAATGAGTCGAACTATCAGTCTTTCTTTTTAGGTCGACTCTTAGAGTATGCCACTAACCCAGCCGTAATGATCACGGCAAGAGCCACCAACCAAACAGTAGCATCTTTCCGCCCTATAACCTCTGGTGGGAATATCTTCTCAATAAAGGGTTGAACCTGCTCAGCTAACAGCGAGCCAATGGCATAACCTATCAAGTTAGCAGCCGGATCCATGACCCATCTAGCTCTTTGTCCCACCAGATACTCACCGGCCTCAAAGGCAATGGAGAAGCCAAGAATGAAGAGGTAGTGTCCTGGAATTACTAACCCTACTAAGAAATAGGCAAAGATGTGTGCTACCGACCAGCCGTCAAAGTTAATGACTTGACGACAGTCGTTATTGGCGGGGTTAGATGAGACCTCGGGAAAGAGGCATTGTAGCCATTGAGGTGGTTTCCATAACTCATGGTCAAGTAAGTCTTGATGATAGAATGAGAAGTAAGCCCAGCCTATCACTGAAATAATGATAACAATCAGAGCTAGATTTACTTGGTAGCGAGACCACATGTTTAGGAGGTGAGATGTTTCTTTTTTAGTTATGGGAGCGTGATCATGACAGAGAAAACAGCTCTAGTGTGATAATGGGACACTTCGACCTTCCACCAAGTCAGTATCACTCTGGGATGATAGTATTCTTGGGTCTATTAAAAGAACGTTGAATATAATTCTCTAAGTACTCATTACTAAATGAGTACTCCTCGCTACACTTATACGACTGTGAATGGAGTAGACGTCTTGACTCGTGAAGAGTGGCACTTGAATGGTGAATATCATCGCATAGATGGACCAGCTAATCGACAGTGGGAGGTGGTTGGCGGACGAACCGTCTTGACTGTTGAAGAATGGTACTTGGATGGTATCCGTCATCGCACTGATGGACCAGCTTATCAAGAATGGGAGGTGGTTAACGGGCAAGTATTCTTGACTCAAGATGAATGGTATTTGAACGGGCAACTTCATCGTCCAAATGAGCCGGCTTATCGAGCGTGGGATGTGGTTGGTGGACACGGAAACGAGAAGACAGTCCTGGTTTATGAAGTGTGGCAATTGAACGGTCAACGTCATCGCATAGATGGACCAGCATGGAGAGCGTGGGAGGTAGTCGACGGCTCTGACTGGTTGTCTGAAGAAGAATGGTATATGAAGGGTGTTAAAATCCACCCCCGCATTCTTAGACAACCAGTTAGAGCCATTGAACGCTGGTGGCTCTTCCAACAAAGACAAAGACAAGAAGCAATAGAAGTATCTCTTTGGGATAATGGTATGACTGTCTTCCCTGGCTTTATGGGTCTCTTGAGAGAGTATTGATCCACTGACCTCCAACCTAATACATTCTCATACTGTATGAGAATACATCGTTTAGACTTCCTCCTTTTCACGCCCTTGTTCCTCACTCACCACAGCGAAAGTCATCCTAATCTCCTTTCCACTCCCCTCACTCCCATCTTCTTCCTTTTTCTTATCAGCATCCTCAATAGTATAGAAGGAGAAAACCTGCTTATTCCGAGCCTCTAGTTGCTTATAAGTCGTATCGATCATATCTAACACGATACCTGAGTACAGCGTCTTCACTATCTCATATTGTGAAGTATCAAGTATCCCTGTAGAGTTAATGGATGGGACTGGAATGGTAATACTCAGACCATCTCTAGTGGATCTGAAGATGGCTTGCTTGAGACGGGAGATCTCGTCGTTGGCTTGTTTGAGTTGATCTTCCAGAGATGGGGTAGGAATGACCTCTGATGCCAAGTCAGGTGTAGGCTCAGATGCGATCTCGACAACAGAAGAGATCTCTTCAATAGGAGCAACCTCACTCTTCGGTACACCCATCTTAATAGACGGCTCATCAACTGGAAGCGTCACGGCCTCTACTCTAGCAGGAACAACCTCATCGCTCGCTTCCAGAGCCTTCTGTCTGGCTACTCTCTTCTCCTTACTCCGATGTTGTTTAGCGTTAGCGATCCGTTTCATCATTTAGAAGTAGTAGATCATCTTCTAAATCATGAAGATCTACTGTGCTATCGGAGACTATGTGGAATACGACACTTATTTAGGCTTTGAGATTTCAGAGGTGAGAGATGAGAGAGTTAAGTTTAGAGTAGTTAATCCAGTGACAGAACGTTGTATCTCTGTGATAAGTGTGGGGAAAGAGGATTATTTGGAGGGTGTAGCTACTGTCTTCACAGCACCGGGGATAACGTTTGGGGAGGTGGCGATACCTACTATTTTTAAGGGTAAAGAAGATAAGAGTAATGAAGGAGTGGGTAATGATGATAGGTCAGAAGAAGTAGATACTCCTTCTAAAGTAGATACTCCTTCTAAAGTAGATACTCCTTCTAAAGTAGATACTCCTTCTAAAGTAGATACTCCTTCTAAAGTAGATACACTTCTCACCATCACCCTCCCTCCACCCTCTCCCCTCTCATCCACCCCCATCACCCACCTCCCCCGTCAATTCATCATTCAAGGCACTGGTGTCAGCGACAAAAACTACTTCACCTCTCGTATTACCCCCTTCATCCCTCAACCACCTCTCACTCTCTTACTCTCTCTTCAAGCTAAGGTTTCATATAACGATCGTTATGAACTTGAGTTTCTCGGTGAAGATGATGAAGGTAATCTTATCATTGCCCTAAATGACATCTTAGCTAACCAAGCAGTCTCATTCTTTACAGTTGCGGGAGATGATCGAGTCCAGTGTATGGCTACTGTCATTGAAGTTGGAGGTAAGTATTATGCTATTCAAGGGTTAGAGGAAAGTGAGACATTGTTAAGTCTCACTTTCACTGAAATTATCTTCCCTGCCACCACTCATCCAAACTGTAATTGTAATGGACGCTGAGAGCGACGCCATTAAATAAATCCTCACTAAATGGCTGATGCCGTGGTGATTTTACTCCAAGATGAGTATCGAGTCATCTATCGGATAGGCTCTAATGTCTATAAGAAGAGAAGAATCGGATTAGACTACGAAGGTATGGTAGGGTTATACATTAACTCGCTTAACTCCCCTTATTGTGTAAGAACGATCGCATTTGAACAGCGACCACGTGGTGATAGATTGGTCACTGAGTACGTGGCTGGTCTCACGTGGCACCAAACCTACAACCAAAGTACCACTCTATTAGAGACACAGGCTTTAAGTTTGAAGATACTCAACATTGTCACAACACTCCCTTTCACTCACTATGATTTACACATGAACAACGTTATCATCCAAGAGAAGACTGGTCTTGTCAAGCTCATCGACTTTGGATTTAGCTCTATCCCATATGAAGCTTGTGATCCTAGTATAAAGTACATTGAGTGTACTTACTCTACGCTATCATGTGGTATCTTACCCAGCGTGGCTGATCCCGGCTATGACTTAATGTTAATAGTGTTGAGTTTGTCTAAGCAGGCTAAGAGGTTTGGGTCTCAGTCTCTAACTAATTACTGTACTGAGGTGATTAAGAAAGCAGGGTTTGACCATCCTCTATTCTATGGACATGAGAACTATCTGTCGATAGAGGTAATCACAAGATATAGATTTCTCTTGTATGAGGATAAGGTACCATTACTTCCCCCAAGCACAAAAAGAATTGGCTATGTACAACTCTTAAACAAGTTAGAGGGATTAAGAGTGGAAGCTATACAATACCTACAAGAGAAGTATTCCTGTGACTCAGACGACGCTTCACGCATGACAGCAGAGATTGGCGGTGTTAAGTTACATGAGTGGTTAGAACTTAATGAGAGGAGAGTGTATGGGGCTTTATATGCTTATAAGAGAGAGAGGATTGAGGTGAGAGTGATTCCGTCGGTGGAGGAGTTGAGGAGGGTGATGAGTCGAGAGTGATTTATTCCTCTCTTGAACATTAGGTGTCTAATGTTACAGTACTTACTAAACGATTACTTAGCAGGCTATAGCTTACCCTCTCTTCGTAAGTCGGTCACTGATCTGACCGGTAAAGTGACATGGACACTTACATCTCAACCGAATAGCTATACCGTAGATATGTCTCACATGAAGAAACCACTTATCATTGTAAAGAAGTATGTCTCTAAAGCTGTAGCCGTGAGACGTGATACAGGTGAGCATAACTATAGCAACGCTCGGGTATTCTTATCTCTTCTAGAGGATGGATCAGAGTGGATAGTTAATCTGGAGGTAAAGGTTGTTGGTTGTGGAGTTGATAAGATAAGGTATTACTTGGTAGAATGAGAGAATGATCGAACTTAGATATCTAATGTTAGAATACTTGAGGTGAATGAAATGACCGATCTCATACCATTAGATAAGTATATTTCGAATAAAGACAGACGTTATACTTTCACTCATCACACTCCGGTTTTGTTTCATCAATCCAAATTAATCCTATACTAACCCCTTCAAACACATAAAATCACACTTATCAGTCTTAATCATACCCTACAATCGTAGGGTATCTATGATATTGACATGATCCATTTTCGACCATGAAAAGGACTATTTCAACCCCTTCTGTGATGACGATGACCCAAGTAAATAACACTGTCTCTTTCGAATAGGTATATGTGAAGGTTTCATCTACTGAAAGATGAAATTAGCCTGTAGTTTGTCGTATCACCAGTTGGAGTCGATACTCTAAGTCCTCGAAAGCGAAGCCATAACTGTGATCGGACACTAACTCATCAAGTTCGTGTAGAACATCGCTGAGCAGTTCTTCGTCTTGGTTCTCTACCGCATTTGAGGCATTGACACACTGTTCCCAGACACCCGGCAGTTGACGCAGTACAGGCTTGAACAACGTGGTAAGTGTATGAGAGAAGCGAGTGGCAAGAGTGTCTGAAACCTCGTTGAAGATCTCTTCAGGCGTCATGACTTGACGGTTCGAGATTAGAAGATGAAGTTTTTCAGTTGACGGTTCGAGATTAGAAGATGAAGTTTTTCAGTTGAGTGTGAGAGTGTGAGAGTGTGAGAGTGTGAGAGTGTGAGAGTGTGAGAGTGTGAGAGTGTGAGAGTGTGAGAGTGTGAGAGTGTGAGAGTGTCATGTTATCACTCTTCT
>Ga0172379_10011213_pt1 | contig 10720 bp, 8 predicted proteins | sample GrowelOW334metaG_FD_119756 | JGI IMG/M metagenome (GOLD analysis project Ga0172379, IMG submission 119756) | Groundwater microbial communities from an aquifer near a municipal landfill in Southern Ontario, Canada - Groundwater well OW334 metaG | ecosystem: Environmental > Aquatic > Deep... | reverse complement strand
TGTCGAATTCCGCGATCACCAACGCCACCCGCGCAGGCGGAGCCGAGTTCGCGCCGGTGGAAATGAAATCGGCGCAGGACAAGATGGCCCGGGCCCACCAGGCCATGGCGAAGGAGGACTACGAGGATGCCCGCCGCCTGGCCGAAGAGGCGCAGGCCGACGCGAGGCTCGCCGAGAAGAAGGCGGAATCCGCCAAGGCCCGCAAGGCCGCCGTCGCCATGAGCGACGACATCCGCGTTCTGCGCGACGAAATCAACCGCAAGAGCAAGTAACCGCGAATCGAGGAAATGACCATGAAGAACAACCGCATTCTCCCGCTCACGCTCGTCGTGGCCGCCGTGCTGGCCGGCTGCAGTTCGCTTCCCGCGAACAATTCCCTGCTGGACGAGGCGCGCGCCGACTACAGCAGCGCGCAATCCAATCCGCAGGTCACGTCCCTCGCCGCAGGCGAGCTGAGGCAGGCGGGCGACTCGCTCGACAGGGCCAACAGCGCCTGGAGCAAGGACGAAAGCAAGTCCAAGGTCGACCACCTGGCCTACGTCGCGAAGCAGGAGGTGGCCATCGCCCGCGAAACCGCCGACCAGAAGGCGGCGGAACTGGCGGTGACGAACTCCACTGCCGAGCGCAACGCCATCCGCCTCGAGGCGAGGACGAGGGAAGCGGAGGCCGCCCAGCGCAGCGCGCAGAACTCGCAGCTCCAGGCCGAAGCGTCCCAGCGCGACGCGCGCTATTCGCAGCGCCAATCCGAAGCGTCACAGCGCGACGCGCGCCATTCGCAGCGCCAGTCCGAAGCGTCGCAGCGAAGCGCGGAAGTCTCGCAACGGCAGGCTGAAGCGCAAATGCAGGCGGCGAACGTCGCGCAGTTGAACGCGCAGGACGCCCGCCTGCAAGCCGAAGCCTCGCAAAGCCGCGCCATCCAGCTGGAAGCGCAGCTCATCGCGCTGGAAGCGAAGAAGACCGATCGCGGCATGGTCGTGACCCTTGGCGATGTCCTGTTCGACACCGACGAGGCGCAACTGAAGACGGGCGGGGTCCACAACGTCCGGAAGCTGGCGGATTTCTTCAATCAATATCCGCAGCGCAACGTGATGATCGAGGGCTTCACCGACAGCACCGGCAGCAACAGCCACAACCAGAGCCTCTCGGACAGGCGCGCCGACTCGGTGCGCACGGCCCTGCTGGACATGGGCATGGGCTCGGAGCGCATCACCTGGCGCGGCTACGGCGAGTCCTATCCGGTCGCCAGCAACGACACCGCGGCGGGACGGCAACTGAACCGGCGCGTCGAGATGGTCGTCTCCGACGACAACGGGAAGATCGCTCCGCGCTGAGCGATGTCGAGGAAGTCCACCGCTCCAGCTACCTTGCAGGGGAAGCACATGAAAACCTTGATCGGCATGGCCGCTGCAGCGGTGACTCTCCTGGCGACGGGCGTGGCCTTCGCGCAAGACGATCGCACGATGAATGCCGGCGGTGGCATGGCAGGTTACGAATGGATGGGTGGCGGCTACGGCGGAATCTGGGTGCAGGCGCTGGTGGTCGTCGTCCTGGTCGGCTTCGTGGCCTGGATCGTCAGGCAAAAGGGCAAGTGAAGCGGAACGCGGGGCGTTGACGGCTTCGGCCGGCGGTCGGGGCGCGCGCCCCGCACCGGCCCCTCGCCTGCCCGTGGTGGGACATAATGTCGGCCCGCGCTGGGGGCATTGCCTCCCGGAGGACGACGCATGTTCCGCACCAAATACCTCGATTACGCCGAGCTCGCCTCCCAGCTCGCCGCCTGGTCGAAGCAGCACCCCGATCTCGTTCGGCTGTCCACCCTCGGCAAGTCCGCCGAAGGCCGCGACATCCCGATGGTCACGATCGGCCGCAATCCCGGCGAGCTGCGCCCCGCCGTGTGGATCGACGGCAACATGCACGCCTCCGAGCTGTGCGGCTCGAGCGTGGCGCTGGCGCTGGCCGAGGACATCATCGCCATCCACCAGGGAAAGAACGAAGCGGGCGGCAAGCCGCTGCCCCGGCACATGGCCGATGCGATTCGCCAGACGCTGTTCTACGTCGTCCCGCGCATCTCGCCGGACGGCGCCGAAGGCGTCCTCAAGTCGGGCCGCTACCTCCGCTCCAGCCCCGTGAACGACCGCGTCAACAAGGACCACGCCTACTGGGAGGCGGCCGACATCGACGGCGACGGCGAGTCGACCTACATGCGCCAGGTGTCGCCCGATGGAGAGCTGGTCGAGTTGCGCGGCGACGACGGCAAGCCGCTCGATCCGCCGGTGATGGTCCCGCGCGGGCCGGAGGACGAAGGGCCGTACTACAAGCTCTACCCGGAGGGCCGCATCGTCAACTTCGACGGCCGGCGCATCCCCGATCCCTACTTCCTCTCCGACAACGTCTACGACTTCAACCGCAACTTCCCGTACCAGTGGGCGGCGGAGCCGAAGCAGGAAGGCGCGGGCCATTTCCCCGGCAGCGCGCCGGAGACGCGGGCAATCCTGGAGTTCGCCACGACGCATCCGGAAATCTTCGCGTGGCTCAACCTGCACACCTTCGGCGGCGTGCTCATCCGCCCGCTGGGGGACGCGCCGGACCACAAGATGGACCAGTCGGACCTCGCGCTCTTCCGCCAGGTCGAGGCGTGGATGACGGAACACACGGGGTACGCCACCGTGAGCGGCTTCCACGAGTTCCTCTACGAGCCGGAGAAGCCCCTCTACGGGGACATCACCGAGTGGGCCTACCACCAGCGCGGCTGCCTCGCGTACGTGATCGAGCTGTGGGATCTCTTCAAGCAGCTCGGCATCGAGCGCAAGAAGCCCTTCGTGGACCACTACTCGCACCTGGACCGCAAGGACTACATCGCGCTCGCGAAATTCGACCGCGAGCAGAACCAGGGGCGCATGTTCAAGCGCTGGCGCAAGGCCGTGCATCCGCAGCTGGGAGAGGTGGAAGTGGGCGGCTTCGACGCGCGCGTGGGCATCTCCAACCCCCCCTACGAGAAACTCGCCGCCACCTGCGCCACCCAGAGCGCGGCGTTCCTGCGCGTGGCGGCGCTGGGGCCGCAGGTTTCGGTCGAGGTGGTGAAACAGGAGAAGGCGGGCGCCAGCCACACGCGGATCGAGCTGCGGGTGGCCAACAGCGGCTACCTCGGCACCTATGGGCTGTCGTCGGCGAAGAAGCTCCCGCTTGCGGAGCCGCTTCGGCTCTCGGCGCGGGGCGCGGGCGTGAAGCTCGTCGCGCCGGCCGAATCCATCGTCGAGATCGGCCATCTCGACGGCTGGGGCAGCGGCCTCTACGCCGGCACCAACATCTTCTTCCCCTGGACGCGCGGCAACGTGCACGAGCGGTTCGTGACGCTGGTCGCGGAGGGGAAGGGCAGGCTATCGGTAAAGGTGGGCAGTTGCCGGGTGGGGTATCGGACGGTCGAGGTCGACGTCGGCTGACCAAGGCGTGCCCGGTTAGGCAGCGCTTACTTGACGCGCGTCAACAGCCTCCCCGCGGACGGAAATATGATGAAGAAACCGTCGGCCACCTGAACGCCGCGTCCTGCGGCGAACGCAGGGGGTCCCGAGGAGGTTCGCCATGACAACCCCTCGTCGCCGGGTCGAGCTGGCCCCGACCGCCCGGTATTCACGCCGCGAATTCCTCACCGACACCGGCGCTGCCGGCGCGGCGATCATCGCGCCCTCCTTCGTGTCGCTGAGGGTATCGGCCGCACCGAACGAATCCTCCGTGCAGGCGCGCGTGCTTCCCGCGCCCACGAAGGAAGGCGGCATGCCGCTCATGCAGGCGATCGGCCTGCGCAGGTCCACGCGCGAGTTCTCGACGAAGAAGCTGCCCGAGCAGGTCCTCTCCGATCTCCTCTGGGCCGCCTACGGCGTGAACCGCCCGGGCGGCGACCGCACCGCGCCCAGCTGGCGCCACATCATCGTGATCGACGTGTACGCGGCGATGGAGGACGGCTTGTGGCTCTACGATCCGAAGCGCCACGCGCTGGTCCCGCACCCCGCCGGCGACATCCGCGCGCACACGGGGCAGCAGGAGTTCGTCCGCCACGCGCCGCTCAACCTCGTCTACGTCGCCAACGGCCAGCGCATGTCCGAGCTGACGCCCGAGAACCGCAAGCTCTTCTGCTCCGTGGACAGCGCGTTCATCGGGCAGAACGTCTACCTCTACTGCGCGTCGGCGGGGCTTGCGACCGTGTTCCGCGGCGCGGTCGACTATCCGAAGCTCGCCCGGGCGATGCGCCTGGACCACGAGCAGTTCGTGGCGTTCGCGCAGACGGTGGGGTATCCGAAGGAGTCGTAACGCCGGCCGGCGTCTTCGCGGATATCCTGTGCGCTCCATGGAGCCACGGGCCGATTCCCCCTACGCCGCCTTCCGCCTCGCGATCACGCTCGCCATCATGACGATCGGCGCGAGCGCGATGTACGTGGTGCCCGTGGTGCTTCCCGCGGTGCAGGCGGAGTTCGGCATCGCGAGGGCCGACGCTTCCCTCCCCTACGCGCTCCTCATGATCGGCATGGGCGTGGGCGGCGTGCTGATGGGCCGGGCCGCGGACCGGTTCGGCGTGATGGTGCCGCTCCTCGTCGGCTCGGCGTGCATCGGCCTGGGCTACGTCGGCGCCGGGCTCGCGAACGACATCCACGTCTTCAACCTGCTGCACGGCTTCGTGCTGGGCCTGCTCGGCATCTCGGCCACGTTTTCGCCGCTGCTCGCGGACACGTCGCTGTGGTGGGTGAAGCGCCGCGGCATCGCGGTGGCGGTGTGCGCGAGCGGCAACTACCTCGGCGGCGCCATCTGGCCGCCCGTGCTGCAGCACATGGTGGATACCGTGGGCTGGCGGCAGGGCTACATCACGATGGGGATCTTCTGCGGCGTGTCCATGTCGGTGCTCGCGCTCTTCCTGCATCGCCGGCCGCCGGCGGCGGTTCCGGCCGCGGCGACACGCTCGGTTCACGATGCCGAACGTCCCTTTGGCCTTGCCCCCAATGCCGCGATGGCCCTCCTGATGATCGCGGGCACCGCGTGCTGCGTGGCGATGTCGATGCCGCAGGTGCACATCGTCGCGTACTGCTCGGATCTCGGCTACGGCGCCGCGCGCGGGGCGGAAATGCTGTCGCTGATGCTGGGCGTGGGGATCGTGAGCCGGCTCGTCTCGGGCTGGATCTGCGATCACGTCGGCGGGCTGCGCACGCTGCTCCTGGGGTCGTTCCTGCAGATGGTGGCGCTCTTCCTCTTCCTGCCCTTCGACGGGCTCGTGCCGCTCTACGTGATCTCCGCGCTCTTCGGCCTGTTCCAGGGCGGCATCGTGCCCTCCTACGCGATCATCGTGCGCGAGCACTTCCCGGCGCGCGAGGCCGGCGCGCGCACGGGCGCGGTCATCATGTGCACGCTGCTCGGCATGGCGCTGGGCGGGTGGATGTCGGGCAAGGTCTTCGACCTCACCGGCTCCTACCAGGCGGCGTTCGTGAACGGGATCGCGTGGAACGCGGTGAATCTCGCGATCGCGTTCCTGCTCCTGCGGAAGGCGAGCCCGCGCCGCCGGCTCGGGGAAGCGGGCGGTGTGTGAAAATGACGCGGTTGACGCATCGGCCCCCACCCCCAGCGCCTCTCCCACGGGAGAGGGAGACGACATGAACGCGACCATCCCCGCCGGCCCGCTCGCCAACCTGAAGGTGGTCGAGATGGGCACCCTCATCGCCGGCCCCTATTGCGGCCGCCTTCTGGCCGAATTCGGCGCCGACGTGGTCAAGATCGAGACTCCGGGCGAGGGCGATCCCCTTCGCAAGTGGCGCCAGCTGCACGAGGGAAACTCGCTGTGGTGGTACGCCCAGGCGCGCAACAAGAAGTCGGTCGCGGTGAACCTGAAGGCGCCCGAGGGGCAGCAGGTGGTGCGCGACCTCGTGGCGCAAGCCGACATCGTGGTGGAGAACTTCCGCCCCGGCACGATGGAGAAGTGGGGGCTCGGCTACGACGTGCTCTCGAAGGCCAACCCCGGCCTGGTGATGGTGCGGCTGTCGGGCTTCGGGCAGACGGGCCCGTACAGGGACCGTCCCGGTTTCGGCGCCATCGGCGAATCGATGGGCGGCATGCGCTACATCACGGGCTACCCGGATCGCGCGCCGGTGCGCGTGGGCATCTCCATCGGGGATTCGCTCGCGGCCATGTTCGGCGTGATCGGCGCGCTCTCGGCCATCCACCACCGCGCGGCCTCGGGCAAGGGGCAGGTGGTGGACGTCGCGCTCTACGAGGCGGTGTTCGCGATGATGGAATCGATGCTTCCCGAGTACGGCATGGGCGGCAACATCCGCGAGCGCAGCGGATCGGCGCTGCCAGGCATCGTGCCCTCCAACACCTACGAGTGCGGCGACGGGAAGTACGTGGTGATCGGCGCGAACGCCGATTCCATCTTCAAGCGGATGATGCTGGCCATCGGCCGGGCGGACCTCGCCAACGATCCCGCGCTTGCCGGCAACGCGGGCCGGGTAAAGCGCACCGAAGAGCTGGACCGCGCCATCGGCGAATGGACGGCCACTGTCACGCTCGACGAGGCGCTCGCCGTGCTGGAAAAGGCCGAGGTGCCGTCAGGGCGCATCTATTCGATCGCCGACATCGCCGCGGACCTCCACTACCAGGCGCGCGGCATGATCGAGCGCCACAAGCTGGGCGACCACGACCTGCTGCTGCCCGGGATCGTCCCCAAGCTCTCCGCGACGCCCGGGGCCACGCGCTGGATCGGCCCGAAGCTGGGCGAGCACACCGACGAGGTCCTGCGCGCGCTGGGTCGTTCGGCCGAAGCCATCGCCGCGCTGCGCGCCAAGGGCGTCGTTTCCTGAGGGGACGGTTCCCAGGAACCGTCCCCAAAATTCATCCGGAGTTGCGAAGGCCGGCGGCGAGGCCGTTGATGGTGAGGTGGATGCCGCGTTGGACCTTGTCGGCGGAGTCGCCGGCGCGGTAACGCTTCAGGAGCTCGACCTGAAGGTGGTTCAGCGGGTCGAGGTAGGGGAAACGGTTGCGGATCGAGCGGGCGAGCGCGGGGTTGGCCTCGAGGAAACCCTCGTTCGCCGTGATCGTGAAGAAGGCCTTCACGGTGAGGTCCAGCTCCCGGCGGATGCGCCCGAAGACCTCGTCGGCGAGCGCGGCGTCCGGCACCAGCTCCTTGTAGCGCACGGCCACCGACAGGTCCGCCTTGGCGAGCAGCATCTCCAGGTTGGAGAGCATGGCGCGGAAGAAGGGCCAGTCCAGCCACATCTGCGCCAGCAGTGCCCGTCCCTTCTCGCCGCGCGCCGCGATGAACGCCTCCACGGCGCTGCCCAGCCCGTACCAGCCCGGCAGCATCACGCGGCACTGCGCCCAGGAGAACACCCAGGGGATCGCGCGCAGGTCCTCGATGCGCTGCGAGGGCTTGCGCGAGGCCGGCCGCGAGCCGATGTTGAGCTCCGCGATCTCGCGGATCGGGGTGGAAGCGCGGAAATACTCCACGAAACCGGGCGTCTCGTAGACGAGCCCCCGGTACGCCGCCATCGCCGCGGTCGAGATCTCGTCCATCGCGGCGTGGTATTCGGCGTGCTCCTGGCGCGGCGCATGGTCGAGCAGGGCGCGCACCGTGGCGGCGACGAGCGCCTCCAGGTTGCGCTGCCCGATGTCGCGATTGGCGTACTTGCTGGCGATGACCTCGCCTTGCTCCGTGAGCCGCAGCTCGCCCTGCACGCTTCCCGGCGGCTGCGCGAGGATGGCCTCGTAGGACGGCCCGCCGCCGCGGCCCACCGTGCCGCCGCGACCGTGGAAGAAGCGCAGGCGTACGCCCGCTTCGCGGAACACCGCCACCAGTTCCGTCTCCGCCTTGTAGAGCTCCCAGTTCGAGGTGACGTAGCCGCCGTCCTTGTTGCTGTCGGAATAGCCCAGCATCACCTCCTGCACGCCGCCCTGCGCGTCGATCATCGACCGCGCCTGCGGCAGCGCGAGCCAGGCGCGCATCGTCGCCGGCGCCTGCCGCAGGTCGCCGATGGTCTCGAAGAGCGGCACCACCTGGATCCTCGACACGGGCTTGTCGCCCGGCACCACGAGCCCGGCCTCCTTGAGCATCACCGCGACTTCCAGCAGGTCGGAGACGCTCTCCGCCTTCGAGATCACGTACTGGCGGATCGAATCGGCCCCGAGGCTGGCGTGCACCCGCGCCGCGTGCTCGACGATCTCGAACTCGCCCCGCGCGAGCTCCGAGTACGCCGCGAACCGCGAGCGCAGCGGCCGCGGCGTGGCGAGCTCGGCGAGGAGCAGCGCCTGCCTCCCCGCCTCGTCGAGCGACAGGTAGTCGGGCGCCACGCGCGCTTCGCGGAAGAGCTCCGCGATCACCTGCTCGTGCACGTCCGCGTTCTGGCGCAGGTCCACGGTGGCGAGGTGGAAGCCGAAGCTGCGCACGGCGCGGCGCAGCAGGCGAAGGCGTCCATCGGCGAGCATCGCGCAGTTGTCCGCGCGAAGGCTCGCGTCGATCACGTCGAGGTCGGCGGCGAACGCGCCCGCGTCCGCGTACGGCTCGCCCATGCCCACGGCGGTGCGGTGCTCGCGTTTCAATCCGAGGGCGGCCGCGGTGGCGGCAAGCCGCGCGAAGACGCCGGTGAGCGCGCGGCGATAGGGCTCGTCGCGGCGGAATGGCGACCGGTCGGGCGATCGCTCCACGAGCGCCTCCATTTCCGGCGTGAGGCGCACCCACAGGGCCGAGATCGGCAGTTCCGCCCCGAGCGCGTGCACTTGCGCGAAATAGTGGTCGAACGCCATCTCCGCCTGGCGGCGGAAGGCGTACTCGAGCATCTCCGCGGTGACGAAGGGATTGCCGTCGCGGTCGCCGCCCACCCAGCTGCCGATGGACAGCACCGTGGGCAGCGGCGAGTCGGGCGCCTCGCCCGGCAGCTGGGCGACGGAATCCTCGATCTCGCCGTGGATGCGCGGCACCGCGTCGATGAAGGTGTAGTCGAAGTAGGCGAGCGCGTTCTCGATCTCGTCCTTCACCCCCAGCTTCACGGCGCGGAGCATGCGCGTCTGCCAGAGGGTGGCCACCAGCCGGCGAAGCTCGCCTTCGGCCGCGGCGCGCTCGTCCTCGAGGAGCCCCGCGTCGTCGAGCTGGCCCAGCCGTTCCGCGATGGCGAGCTGGATGTCGAGCGTGCTGCGGCGCTGCACCTCCGTGGGGTGGGCGGTGAGCACGGGTGTCACGCGCACCATCGCGAGCGTGGCCTTTCCCTCGGCCTTCGTGGTTCCCCGCTCCAGCGAGTCGGCGAAGAGGCCGCGCAGGGTGGAGGCGAGCGGCTTCGACCCGTGGCGGCGGTTTTCGCGGTGGCGGCGGACGTGGTGCCTGTCCTCGGCGATGTTGGCGAGGAGCGAGAAGTAGCTGAACGCCCGCACCACGACCACGACCTGGTCGTCGGCCAGCGCGTCCAGGGTCTGCGCGAGCGAGCGGCGGGAGCCCACGTCCTCCAGGCGCCGGCTCGCCACGGCGAGCTTGCGGATGGTCTCGATGAGCTCGTAGGTCTCCTCGCCCTCGTGCAGCCGGAGGGTGTCGCCGAGGATCCGGCCGAGCAGCCGGATGTCGGCCACGAGCGAGGCGTCCTTATCGAGTGTACTCACGGTACGAAGCTTCCCCGATTCACGGGGTAAAATCCACCTTTCCCGACCCGGGCCCCCCATGCGCCTCTACATCAACGACGTGGCCGTCCGCGACGGCTTCCAGATGGAGAAAACCTTCGTCCCGACGGCGACGAAGGTCGCGCTCATCGACGAGCTCTCGCGCACGGGCCTGCACAAGATCGAGGTGACCTCCTTCGTGAGCCCCAGGGCCATCCCGGCGCTGGCGGACGCGAACGAGGTGCTCGCCGGCATCGAGCGCGTGCCCGGCGTGGTCTACGTGGCGCTCGTGCCCAACATCCGCGGCGTGCAGAACGCGGCGGCGACGGCAAGCAAGCCCGACGAGGTGAACGGCGTCATGTCCGCCTCGGAGACGCACAACCGCGCCAACATCAACCGCACGCACGAGCAGTCGCTGGCGGAATTGCCGACCATGGCGCGCGTGGCGCACGAGGCCGGCATGAAGATGACGATGAGCCTGTCCACCACCTTCGGCTGCCCCTTCGAGGGCCGGGTGAGCGAGGACGCGGTGCTGCGTTTCGTGGAGGCGTTCCTGCGCGCGGGCGTGGACGGCATCTCGCTCGCCGACACCACCGGCATGGCCAATCCGCGCCAGGTGGAGGAGATCGCCGCGCGCGTGCTCGACCGGTTCCCCACGAAGGACGACACCTTCTACACGCTGCACTTCCACAACACGCGCGGGATGGGGCTCGCCAACGTGCTCGCGGGCATCGAGGCGGGCGTGCGCTCGTTCGACGGCTCCGTCTCCGGGCTCGGCGGCTGCCCCTTCGCCCCCGGCGCCTCGGGCAACATCTGCACCGAGGACATGGTCAACATGCTCCAGGACATGGGCTACGACACGGGCGTCGATCTCGACAAGCTGATCGCCGCGGCGCGCCTCGTTCCCGGTATCGTGGGGCACGACACGCCGGGCCAGGTGGCCAAGGCGGGCCGGAGCCTCGAGCTGCACCCCATCCCCGATTCCCTGAAAGGCTGACCCGTGAAAAGACTACTGCTCGCCTCGCTTCTCGCCGTTTCGCTGCCGGCCGCGGCGGGCGAATTCCCGTCCCTGGGCGACCTCAGCCAGGACCAGTTCCGGCGGCTCTCC
>Ga0172379_10011212_pt1 | contig 10720 bp, 7 predicted proteins | sample GrowelOW334metaG_FD_119756 | JGI IMG/M metagenome (GOLD analysis project Ga0172379, IMG submission 119756) | Groundwater microbial communities from an aquifer near a municipal landfill in Southern Ontario, Canada - Groundwater well OW334 metaG | ecosystem: Environmental > Aquatic > Deep... | reverse complement strand
TGGACAACACAGTAACATGCATCGCTCAAACCAAGGATGGGGCGATGTGGTTTGGAACGGTGCGTGGCGAAGTTATCCGACACTCAGGCGGTCAGACGCGGGTCTTTACCCGTGCAGAAGGGCTGTCCGGGAATGCGCTTAGCGGCCTGGCCGTGGATGTGGAAGGACTGCTGTGGGCCGCCACAGACGGGTGGGTGGGCACTCTGGGCGACGGCAGGTTTGAGCAGCACTCATGGGATGTGGTTGGCGAAGTGGTCCTGACGGCCGGGCGTCTAACTGGAGTCTGGCTGGCAGACAGCATGGGGCTTGCGCGATTGTCCAGAGTGTCGGGACAGTGGTTCTGTAAGACGCCAAACTCGGGAAGGGTTCGGGCGGTTTTGGAGGATCTGGACGGTTCGATCTGGCTTGGCCTGCACAACGGGGGACTGCTGCGGGTGACCGAAGGACAATTCGATTCAATTGGAGTGGATGAGGGGGGCGAGGCTGATCCAGTGCTTGCATTGGGACGTGATGAAGAGGGGAATCTCTGGGTCGGCACCCAGAATGGCGGCCTGAGCCGGTTGAGGCAGCGGGTGATTGGCCTGCTGGACAAGCGCAACGGCCTGACGCAAGACAATGTTCTTTCGGTCTGTGAGGACTCCAGCGGGGGAGTCTGGCTGGGGACGGATGCAGGCCTGCACCGGGTCCAGCCTGGTGGGGAGCTGACGCGTTTCAGCGTGGAACATGGACTGAAGAACGAACACATCACGGCAGTATGGGAGGATCGGCGGCGAGTGTTGTGGGTGGGGACATGGGGAGGAGGATTGTTTCGCCGCAACGGGGAGCGTTTTGAACCGGTGGCAGGAGAGCGGAAACAAGAGCGGCGATTCATCCGGTCCATCTACGAGGATGACTTGGGAAGAATTTGGGTAGGCACGCAGCTCAAGGGGGTATTCTGTTTTGAAGCATCCGGGGTGAAGGCCTACGGCTCCGGCATGGGACTGGCTCACTCGGATGTGCGGGCCATCTATCGGGATCGAAGCGGGGGGGTGTGGTTTGGCACAGGAGGCGGAGGACTGGGCTGTCTGCGTGACGGGAAGATTTCAATGCTTACATCAGCCCATGGTCTGCCGAGTGATCATGTGCGGGTGCTGTTTGAAGACGAGAAGGGGGCCCTGTGGGTTGGAACTGGCGGGGGGCTGGCGCGCGTGCAGGCTGGCAAGGTGGTGTCCATACGCACGGAGCAGGGTCTGCCGGACAATTTTATTTCCCAGATTTTCAAGGACCGGCGGGGAACCTTCTGGTTCGGTTCGAACCGCGGAATATTCCGGGTGTCGGCGCAGGAATTGGAGCGGGTGGCGGACGGGGAGAGTTCCGTCATGCGTTGTTTCATCTACAACAAGGCCGAAGGGCTGGGCGGGCGCGAATGCAACGGCGGATTTCAGCCCGCCGGTTGTCAGACTCGCGACGGTCGCCTGTGGTTTCCCACGCCCAAGGGGGTGGCAATTGTCGACCCCGGCAACTTGCGGCGGAACGCGCGTCTTCCCCGCGTCATGATTGAAGAAGTCCTCGCCGACGGGAAGCCGCTGGCCCTGGGCATCGGTCGGGATGAGGCGGACGGGGCGGATGTGGATGAGGTGACACACGAGGTGTTGCCCCGCGCCGGTCAGGTTCATGTGCCGGCCAACTGCCAGCGGCTGGAAATCCGCTACACCGGGATCAATTTCTCCGCCCCGCGCCGCATTCAATTCCAATACCGGCTTGGAAACGGGAAAGGTGACTGGGTGGAGGCGGGAGTGGAGCGGGTTGCCGTCTATCTCCAGCCGGCCTCCGGCCGTCGCCTGTTCCAAGTCCGCGCCGTCAGCAGCGATGGCGTGTGGAGTGAAATCAGTCGAGGTCTGCGGGTGACCGTGGAAACTCCGTTTTGGCGAACTTGGTGGTTTCTGGGGATCACTGGCGCGGCACTCGTCGGATTGCTGGCTCATGGGGTTCGTCTCGTCTCGTTGCGGAAGATTCGGCGCGCGGTTGAGCTTCTGGAGCAGCAGCAGGCTTTGGCTGCAGAGCGTTCCCGCATTGCCTCGGACATGCACGATCAGCTGGGGTCGCGCCTCACTCAGTTGAGCCTGCTGGGTGAACTGGCCCTGCGGGAGGCCGCCTCGCCTGAATCGGTCGCCCGGCATTTGGATAAGATCACCGCTCAATCGCGTGAAGTGGCCAAGTCGCTGGACGAGATCGTCTGGACGGTCAACCCCGGCAACGACACGCTGGAGCGAACCGCTGCTTACATCGTTCATTTCACCGAGGAATTCTTCGAGCCCACGCTGGTGCGCTGTCGTCTGGACGTGCCTGCGAATCTGCCCGAATGCACCTTGTCCGCCGACCACCGTCATCAGCTGTTTCTTGCATTCAAGGAAGCCCTGACCAACGTGGCCAGACATGCGGCGGCCACGGAGGTGGAGGTGCGCCTGTCCGCTGGTCCGCAGTGGATGGAACTGAGCATCCGCGATGACGGACGTGGATTTATCCCGACGAAAGCCATTGGCAACGGTCTGGGCAACATGCGCGCGCGCATTGAAGGCATGGGAGGACGTTTCGACCTTTCCAGCCAGCCGGGCGCGGGCACCCGCCTCACCTTTCGTATTCCGCTGGCACCCGTAGCAATGTCGGGGAAAGATGTGTCCCCCAGCGCGGTTGGTTCCGAGCCCGCCTGCACCAACATTCAAAACAGCTAGAATCCCTTTCACCAATCCGATCCATATGCCTATCCGCGTGTCCATTGTTGAAGACGACGACGAAGTGCGCCAAAGCCTGGCCGTGTTGCTAAACGGGTCGGAGGGTTTCCTGTGTGTCAGTGCGCACCGCACCGCCGAGGATGCGCTGGCGGCGATACCCGGGCTCGCGCCTGACGTGGTGTTGATGGACATCAACCTCCCGCGCTTGTCCGGGATTGAGTGTGTGCGACAGCTCAAGGAGCGCCTGTCCACCCTCAAGTTCCTCATGCTCACCATGTATGAGGATTCGGATTTGATCTTCAAGTCCCTGGGAGCCGGGGCCAGCGGGTATCTGCTCAAACGCACGTCGCCTGCCAAAATAATGGAGGCGATTCAAGAATTGCAGTCCGGGGGCGCACCCATGAGCAGCAAAATTGCACGGATTGTAGTCCAACATTTCCAAGACCGGGCGGTCCCTGCTCCCGAAACGGCCCGCCTCACCCAGCGCGAACGCGAACTTCTCGACCTGTTGGCCAAGGGCTATCGCTACAAGGAAATCGCGGAACAGCTCTCCATCAGCTTCGACACCGTCCGCGCGCATCTTCGCAACATTTACGACAAGCTACAGGTCCGCTCGCGCACCGAGGCCGTCGTGAAATATCTTCAGCCTTGAGTTCGCGCGGTTGATCCAACCGAGGCGTCAGTTTTCGAGCTGCACCTTGTGGGTTTTGGAGTCTGTGCGTCACCCTCACGCATCATGCGTGAAATGTCTGCGATCAAGCTCGGTTTCAGGCTGTAACTCGTTGATTTCCACGGCTCGCCATTTATGCCTATTCCGGTTCATGTGGTTCTGGTCGCATCGCCCTAAAAGACTACCCAATCATTCAGGAAAACTGTTCTTCAATTTTTTGCAACACTCTTTCTGTGAACGTGTTGCATTTGATTTACTCGCTGGCGCCCGGCTTTCATTCAGTTCAGTTCAAGTGGCCATGCTCAGATTGTTGGCTCTTTGAGTGCTAGTGGTTGGCATGCCGAAAGTCGGGACCCGATGAAAACTACTTCATGGACCCGCTGACCAGACAAAAAGAACAAAAAATGAAAAACCTACGCAGCAAGAAAATCGGGGCGTTCACGCTCATCGAGCTCCTCGTCGTGATCGCCATCATCGCCATCTTGGCCGGCATGCTCCTGCCCGCCCTCGCCAAGGCCAAGGCCAAGGCGGCCCGCATCAAGTGCGCGAACAACCTCAAGCAGGTGGGTCTCGCCTTCCGCGTGTTCTCCAACGACAACGACGACCGCTTCCCCTATCGCGTCCAGACGGCGAATTACCTCGCCAACGCTGGAATCTACAACGCTGCCGGTGCGATCCCGAACACCTCCACCGCTGTGAACCAGCGTGCGTGGGCTCACTTTTTGACGATGTCCAACGAGCTTGGATCGGCGAAAATCCTGATGTGCCCCGGTGATCGCTCGAAGCTGAACACCATGGCCAGTGATTACACGACGAACACGACCACCAGCTTCAACAGTCCGGCGGGTGTTAATCTGGACAACGCCACCGCTACGTCCGTGGGCAAGGACTACTCGCTGTCCTACATGGTTGGCTTGAACGCTGACGAGACAGCCCCCAACGTCATCCTCTCCGGCGATAGTAACCTCAAGCTAGTTGATACGGGAACGGTCCAAGTCTCGGCCCAAGCTGCAATCAGCGGCGGCGGCGCTGTCTATGTCACCAACACTGTCCCGACGAACATCAAGGCGGCGTGGGTTGTGGGCAGCACGACGGCGAACCTGCAGGCGCACCACGACGTGGCCGGCAACGTGACGCTCTCCGACGGCAGCGTGCAGCAGCAGTCGGGGTCTGCTGTTCAGACGCAGTTGCAGCAGGGCGCGCAGTCGATGGGTGGAGGATCACAGCCCTTCGTCTTTCCGCTGCAGTAATGCGGATGTCGTGACGTTTCTCGACCTGCTCTCAAGGGGCACCCGAAAGGGTGCCCTTTTTTTGTGACTTTCCAAAGTCAGAAGGCCATCGGAGATCGCAGTGGGCTTCGATCAAAAACCGTTTTTCAGATATGGACGTAACGGAAGCAAATCAGGATTTCGATTATCGCGGGCATGGTCACGGCATGAATTGAACCCCCACCGGCTCGCGCTCGAAATCGTTTGCCGACATGAGCGGCTGAGGCAGCAGCCCGCCCAGCGCCGCGACGAAGCGGTCGGGGATGACCTCCATCCGGGTGTTGTAGTAGGTGGCAATCTCGTTGAAGTAACCCCGCGCCAGTGCGATCCGGTGCTCGGTGTCCACGAGGGATTTCTGAAGGTCAAGAAAGGCCGGTTGCGCCGTCAGTTCCGGGTATGCTTCGCGGACGGCGACGATAACCTTCGTGCAAGCCGCGTAGTCCGGCCCGGCGACACCGGGTGGCGTGGCGGTTTGCTGTGCGCGGAGCAGGGCGATGCTTTCCTGCAACTTCGCCTCGTGGTCGCGCAGGCCGGTGACGGTGGCGACGAGGTTCGGGATGAGGTCGAAGCGGCGCTTGAGCTGCACATCCACCTGCGCCCAGCCCTGCCGCACGCGCTGGCGAAGGTCAACGAGGCTGTTGAATACCATCCATACCCAGCCGAGTGCGACCGTGACACTGAAGCCCAACAAGGGCAGCAGATAGACCGGCCACTGCCGCTGCAAATCGCGGCCCTGCACGCCATCGCGCCACACAAAGCCGCCGACCGCCAGCACGAGGCCGAAGCCGAGCCAGCCCCAGAACGCCCACGCGAAGCCCGAGCTGATTTGCTGCTCGCTGCGGGTCGAAATGAGAAACAGCGGCGCGCTTTTGTCCGCCGCGATTTCCGGAGCGACCACGTCCTCCCGCTCGCGCGACTGCCCCATCACGTAGATGGGCGTGTGCAGGGGGAGTGCGTGCTCGTGGAAATGCCTGCGGCCCGTCGAGTGCGCGATGCCCCCCGCCGGACCTTTGCCGTAGTAGAGCGGATCCCAGCTCGTGCAGGTCTGGTCGAAAACGCTCAACGCCTCGATCTCCGCGCCCTCGGGCCGCACCAGCACCGCGCCGCAGTCGTCATTGAGGTAGAAGGGGATCAGCTCCCCACCGCTGGCCACCGTGGTCCAGCCGCTCTCCGTGCGCGTGCGCGTCTGCATCTTGCCCTCGCTGTCGGTGTAGGTTTCGGTGACCGTGCGTTGCCAGTGCTCTTCCACGCCCCACGAATATTGCGCGCAGCGGCACTCTGCGAGAAAGCTCCTGAGCGGGGAGTCAATCTCCACCGAACCCTTCAACTCGACCAGCCCGATGAAAACGCCGGTGGTCTTCGACGTGGGCAGGTTGTCCACGAGCCGGCGGCGTTTGCCCGCGCGCAACGCGCCCAGCAGGCACAGGAAGCCCAGCACACAGCCGAGCAGCGGCAGCCACGGGGCGAACTCGTTCATGGGCCTTGGCTATAGCAAAGCCGGGCGGGGGAAGGACACTACAGAAAGCGGACAGGAGTGGAGGCGGACGGCGCGCGTTGGAAAAGCGGCGGTGAACGCGCCGCAGTCCAGACGCTTCGCGAATCCGGATCGCCGTTGAACTCGCGCCCGCGTCTGGACTGCGGTGGCTTCAGCACCGCTCTTGTTCGAGGTGGGCAGACACGCCGGCGGTCTTCTCCAATAGCTCGCCCAGATTTCTCAATGATGACATCTCAACAATCGCCTGCTAAACCATGCGCCGATGAAACGCAAAACCACCTCGCCCGGCCCGCGCTATCAAGCTCTGATTCAGTTGCTCCGCACGGCGGAGGAGCTGTGGAATGCCAGCCGCGTTTTCTTCGCCCGGTGGGACCTCAGTCCCAGCCAGTTCAATCTCCTCAACGTCCTCACTGATTTCCCCGGTGGCTGCACGCAGTCGGACTTGAGCCGCCAGCTCATCATGCACCGCTCGAACGTGACGGGCTTGGTGGACCGGCTCGAAGAGCGCGGGCTGGTCGCACGCAAGGAGAACGCCGACGACCGCCGGGCGTGGCTCGTGGTGCTCACGCCCGCCGCACGCAGGCTGCTCGCCGAGATTTACCCGCACTACTACACCGCTGCCGAGGAAGTCTGGGGGAAACTCCCGGCAGCGCGCGCGGAAAAGCTTCTCACCGAACTCGCCGTCATCAGCGACAACGCCACTCGCGCCGCCCAAGCCAATTCCTAAATCCATTTCATGAAATCCTTCCGCAACTATCCGCTTCTGCTCATCAGCCAGTTCCTCGGCGCGCTGGGCGACAACGCCATCCTCGCCATCATCCTCGGCCCGGTGATGAAGTCCTTTGCCGAAGGCAGGATCACCAGCCAGGACCAGAGCGTGGCGAACATCTTCTTCACCAGCCTGCTGTTCATCCCGTATCTGCTCTTCGCTTCGCTCGCGGGCTTCGTGAACGACCGTTTTCCAAAGACCCGCTGGCTTGCGGCGGGTAACGCAATGAAACTCGCCGGCACCGCGCTGGTTGCCACGCATGTGGCGGTCGGCGAGTGGACGCTGGCGGCGGGCTACTTCGTCGTCGGCATCGGTGCGTGTTTCTACTCGCCGGCCAAATACGGCATCCTGCCGGAAATTGTCCCGACCGAGAAACTCGTGAAGGCCAACGGGATGGTCGAGCTGCTCACGCTCGTGGCGATTCTCTTCGGCAGCATCGCCGGTTCGGTCGTCGCGGACGGAGTCAACAAGGGCAACATCACTTCGCTTGGAGCCTACGGCATCGTCTGCGGCATCTATGGCCTGTCGCTGACGCTCAACCTTTTCATGGAGCGCACGCCGTCGTATCCCGAGGTGCAGTTTCGCGGGAGCACGGGCGAGTTCTTCCGCAATTTCAGCCACCTTTTCCGTAGCGCGCGACTGCGCCGGGTGCTGGTCGGCACGGGCCTGTTTTGGATTTGTGGCGCGCTGCTCAAGATGAACTTCCAGCCGTGGGGCCAGCAGGTCTTGAAGCTGGAGACCATGACGCAGGTTGCGCTGCTGGGCCTGTGGTTGAGCCTCGGCGTCATGGCAGGCAGCGTGTTGGCCGGCCAGCTTCACAAGGTCGGCGACCTCCGCACCACGCGGCGTTACGGGGCGCTGCTGGCAGTGGCCATCGCGCTGCTCGGCGCGGTGAAGTGGCTCACCGGCGTCGGACTGCCGTGGCCGAAGCCCTTCGCCATCGGCGTGCTCATTGTTGCGGGCCTGTTCGCCGGCCTGTTCCTCATCCCGCTCAACGCCGCGCTCCAGGCCGAGTCGCACCAGGACAAGCTCGGCAAGACCATCGCCACGCAAAACTTCATCGAGAACACCGCGATGCTCGCCGCCGGCGTGTTCGCCTGGGTGAACGTGAAGAAGGGCTTCGACCCGTCGCAACTCTTCTACTGCCTCGCCGTGCTGGTCGCCGTGGTCGTGGCGTGGCTGAGGATTCCGGAGCGGGAGGAGGACCAGCCCATCCTATGAAAACAGACGACGCATCAGCGAACGGGCCTGCGCCAGCAGTCGTGATGAGCGACGCAGCCGTTCCCTCTCACCCCGGCCCTCTCCCGGCGGGAGAGGGCCGGGGTGAGGGAGAATGCTTGGCAAAGCCGATGGGCTGGCGCGCAGCCGTTGGCTGGGGGGCGCTGGCCGTGGCGTGTTTCCACCTCGCGTTCCTCTTTCCGGCGCTGGCCTTCCTCATCGCAGTCTATCTCTTCGGCGTGTTCAGGCTGTCTGAAATCGCCACGCCACGCCGGGCGATGTGGGCTGGCGTGACGGTGGGTTTCCTGTGCTTCGGGCCGCAACTGGGTTTCTTCTACACCATCTTCGGCATGTCGGCGGCGGCGCTCTGGGCGGTGCTGGCGTTCTGGTTGGGGATGTATGTGATGACACAGCATCTTGTCCGCGCCCGCTTTGGCGTGAAGGTGGCGACATGGCTGGCCCCCGTGCTGTGGATGGGTTTCGAGTTCTTTCGCAGCGAACTTTACTTCCTCCGGTTCACCTGGCTGGGTGCAGGCTACGCATTTGCCGAGGGGCCAAACCTCGCGCTGATTTACTGGCCGGGCGTATATGGCGTCGGCTTCCTGCTCATGGCGTCGGGTGCGTGGCTGGCGTTGCTGCCTCGCAGGGCCCTTTTAGTCGGCACTGCTTGTGCCTTGGTGCTGCTGGCATTGCTCTGCAGCCTGTCACTCACTTCACCTGTCGCAGAGTCGTCCGATGCCCGGCCGGTGCGCGTGGCCGCGATTCAAATCGAGCACAAGCACGACCTCGAAGTCCTCGAAGCGCTGAAGTTGCTCCGCGCGAATCATCCCGAGGCTGAAGTCCTCGCGCTGAGCGAGCTTGCCTTCGACGGCGTCGTGCCCGCACGGGTTCTCAAATGGTGTGCGAAGGAGAAAGTTAATCTGATCGCGGGTGGCAAAGACCCCGTGAGCGCGGACGGCAAGGTGTTCTACAACTCCGTCTTCATCGTCGGACCCGATGGCAACGTCATCCACAAGCAGGCCAAGACGATTCCCATTCAACTCATGGCCGACGGTCTGCCCGCGCCGGATCAAACTCTCTGGAACTCACCGTGGGGCAAGCTCGGCTTCTGCATCTGCTACGACAAGAGCTTCACCAGCGTCACCGACAAACTGGTGCGACTCGGTGCGCAGGCGCTCATCGTGCCCACGGCGGACGAAATCGAGTGGGGTGCCTGCGAGCACCGGCTCCACGCGCGCATTGCGCCGGTGCGGGCGGCGGAGCATCGCCTGCCTGTGCTGCGGGTTGCCAGCTCCGGCATCTCGCAGCTCATAGAGCGCGACGGCCGGGTGACGGCCACGGCTTCCTATCCGGGCGACCTTGCGCTCCTGAGCGGCACGCTCCGGCTTGGCGAAACAGGTCGCATCCCTCCTGACCGCTGGCTTGGCCGTTTCTGCGCCTGGTCAAGCTGGGCGCTGCTCGGTTGGTTTGCCTTTGCTGCGTTCCACCAACGCAAACATCCTTCCCCCGCCTCCTCGAAATCATAATCTTACTCTTAATCCTAATCCTGTTCCTCCCTGCCACATGAAATCCTTCCTCCGCCTTCTGGCCCGGGTGCTCTTTCGCTTCCGCGCGTTCAACGAGGACGCGCTCCGCGCGCCCGGGCCGGTGCTGCTCGTTCCGAACCACACGTCTTGGTTTGACTGGCTCTTTCTCGGCGTGTGCCTGGGGGACGACTGGAAGTTCGTCACCTCCAGCACCACGGCGGAGAAGTCGTGGTTCCACAAGTTTGTCATGGTGAACTCGCGCACGTTCCCCATCGACAACGCCTCGCCCTACGCCGTGAAGCACATGGCGGAATTCCTCTCCAAGGGCGGCAAGCTCGTGCTCTTCGCCGAGGGCCGCCTCTCGAAGACGGGCACGCTGATGAAGCTCTTCGACGGCACGGGCTTCCTCATCCACAAGACGCACGCGAAGGTCATCACGGCCTACCTGCGCGGCCCGCAACGCCTGCCGTTCTCACCGAACACAGGCTGGAAACGGTGCTTCCCCAAGGTCACTGCACATTTCAGCGAAGTCCTGACCGCGCCACGGGAAGAACACTTGAGCACGTCTCAGAGCCGTTCGCTCTTCACCCGCTGGCTGCGCGACCAGATGGTCGGCCAGCAGTTCGCCGCGGAGATGGAGTTCGGCCCGGCGACGGTGCCCGCGGCCATCGCGGCAGCCGCGTCTGATGAGCCGGGCAAGGTCATCCTCGAAGACGCGACGCAGGCAAAGCTCACGTATCGCAGGCTGTTCGTCGGCGCGCGGCTGATGGGCGAAGTCATCCGTGGCCACGTTCGTGAGAACGCGGCCGCGAACCACATCGGCGTCCTGCTCCCGAACGTCAACGCCACGCCGGTCATCCTGCTCGCGTTGTGGCAGCTCGGCAAAGTCCCCGCCATCCTCAACTTCTCCACCGGCACGGCCACGATGCTCGCCTGCGCCGAGCTGGCGGGGCTGAAGCACATCCTCACCTCCCGCGCCTTCATCAAACGCGCCAAGCTGGACATCGAGCCGCTGGAGAAGGCCGGCGTGGAACTTGTTTACCTCGAAGACCTCCGCGAGAGT
>Ga0172379_10011211_pt1 | contig 10723 bp, 6 predicted proteins | sample GrowelOW334metaG_FD_119756 | JGI IMG/M metagenome (GOLD analysis project Ga0172379, IMG submission 119756) | Groundwater microbial communities from an aquifer near a municipal landfill in Southern Ontario, Canada - Groundwater well OW334 metaG | ecosystem: Environmental > Aquatic > Deep... | reverse complement strand
AGATATATCCGCGGCTCCTTAATCTCTCAGTAAGCGCGTAGAAAGCCACTTTAGAGGCATTGCTTACTTTATAAAACATTGACTCGCCGAAAAAAGCTCCGCCTATAGCTACTCCGTACAAACCGCCTGCAAGTTCACCGTTAAAGTATGTTTCGACTGAATGAGCCCAGCCGAGCCTGTAAAGATTAATGTAAGATTCTATAATCTCTTGCGAAATCCAGGTATCCGCACGGTTACTGCAAGACCTGATTACCTGCTCAAAATTCTTATCAACCTGAATCTCGAAGTAACCGCTGTTAATCAGCTTTCTCACACTTCGCGGAGTCTTTATGGATTCCAGTTTAAATATAGCACGCATCTCCGGTTTATACCAGTAGAGCTTCCCGTCCGAAGGCTCAGCCATCGGAAAATAAGCATTCATGTATGCATCAAGTAAGAGGTCAGCCGGTATCATAAATAAACCGGAAAAATATTTTATACAATCATAACTTTCTTTTTCTCAGCCTGCATCTTTGCGTTATCCGCAAGGAAAGCCGCCAAACCGGCATCAGTCAGCGGATGGTTGAGCGACTGAAGCAAAACCTTGTAAGGTACCGTTGCAATGTGGGCGCCTGCTTTTGCCGCTTGTACCAAATGCAAAGGATGGCGGATAGACGCCGCTATTATCTGCGAATCGTAGCCCTGTACATCCCAGATTTCGCATATCTCGTCCAGCACGGCTTCACTGCTTTCGGCTATATCATCGAGCCTGCCCATAAATACCGATACATAAGTTGCACCCGCATTAGCCGCGGCAATAGCCTGTGTCGGACTGAACACCAACGTTACATTAGTAGGAATCTCCTGACGCGACAGTTCCCTTACCGCCCCAAGACCGTTAGCAATCATAGGTATCTTGATTGTAGCTTCTGGAAACCATGAAATTATGTCTTCCGCTTCCTTGAGCATACCTTTAGTATCGGTCGAAATCACCTCAACCGACAAATGACCGCCTATTAGGCTGTGAATTTCAAGAATCCTTTGCTTAACGTCAACCGTAGGGTCTTCCTTTGCAAGCAGACTCGGATTAGTCGTTACACCCGTTATAAAACCCAGTTCAGCCGCACGCCTGATATGCTCAATATTGGCAGTATCCACATAAAGTTCCATAATACACTCCGCATTTATAATAAATAAAACATTAATTCCCGAATCGGCAAAAAAATAAAAATAATAAATAATACCTTAAATTCGTAGAATAATTTTCCGGGACAGGACATATTTTCCGTTTTAAAATATTAGCTCCGAACTTTCGTCGCATAAAAGCTTGGGGATGAAATGGCTTCGACAGGGTGACGGATCGCGTAACTGCATGTCGAGCTTTACCGTTGAAGCTCGTAAATTCAAACGGTAAAAAATTCAAATGCCGAATATAATTTCGCAATGGTTGCATAATAATAATTAGAGCAACCACATCCGATTGGCAATGCGCCTGTCCGTAGTCAAAAGGGTGTCGTTTTCTGACGGGCTGGTGCGGTTTTGTTCTACTGGGTACCGTACGAGATAACACAGCGGATAGTTGGCAAAGACCTGTCGTTTGGAAACTTTGCCGGTGATCCATAATAAAACGACTGAACATGGAGACGTTGCGTTAGAAGCTCTCTGGACGCGGGTTCGACTCCCGCCATCTCCACCTACAGAAAAAAAAGTCTTTGCAGGTTTTTAATTTGCAAAGACTTTTTTTATTATAAGTTTGCCTTAAAAAAATAATGTACTAACTATTTTTCCTTTTGATTTCTGAACTTTTTTTTATTAAATTTAAAGTTTAGATTATGTACATCATTAAAATCAAATAAATCAAAGTTTAAAAAAAATGCCATTGGCAGCATGATGAAGCAGGAACTTCATAACGAGATTAAAAGTTCATAAAGATCATTAATTATTTTTCAAATATATAAGGTCTAAATTATGAGAATAGCTACTTTTAATGTCGAAAATCTTTTTAACCGCCCCAAACCTTTTAACACTGAGTATGATACGGCAGGCAGGCAAATTCTAAAAGACTACTACGAACTTAACAATTTGCTCAGAGAACCCGAATATACCGATTCAATTAAAACCGAAATTGAAACTTTTGTACAACAGTACAAACTAATAGATAGAACAATTCAAGAACGGGATTTGGTTCTGAGAGACATTCGCAAAAAATTGTGGATTCAGCACAAAGACGGTACTAAAACCTGGCAAGTAAACGGATATGCTGAGTTCTTAGGCTGGGTTGAACTTGAAAAAGACCCTGTGGATGCAGATGCAATCCAAAACACTGCAAGAGTGTTAGCCGAAGTTAATGCAGATATACAACTTCTGATTGAAATCGAAGACAGAACAACCCTCCAAAAGTTTCACGATAATATATTAAAACCGATGTTGGAAGATGAAGGTAAAGAGCCATACAAACACATTTTGTTACTCGACGGGAACGACGGCAGGGGCATAGATATAGGTTTGCTTTCCAGAGTCCCCGTGGAGTGGATAAGGTCGCATATTGAAGTTTTAAACAATGCAAAGCATCCAATGTTTCCACGTGATTGCATTCAATTTGTATTTGCTTTGAAAAACGGAGAAAAGCTCGTACTTTTTGGCAATCATTTTTCGAGTCAGGCTTCAGATAAAACCGGTAAGAGAAGAAAAGAGCAATCGGAATTAGTTTCCGAATATGTAAAAGCGACTTTAGCGACCTATCAAAATGTTGTTGTAGCAGGCGACTTTAACGAAAATCCGTCGAAGGGAAGTATGACTAAGCTATTGACCAAATCTAAACTCAAAGATGCTATGTTAATGGAACAATACAAAGACAAAGATATCTTTCCCGGAACATTCAAAACAGGCTCTGCAACTAACAAACTTGATTATTTACTTTTATCCGAAAGCTTGCAGAACAAAGTATTAGAAATCAATGTTAACAGAAAGGGCTACAAATCACGCAAGTGGGAACCGTATCCGACGGTAAAAGAAGAATGGACTTATGCTTCGGACCATCACTGTGTATGGGTAGAACTCGACATTGAATAAAAGTACCACACCTTTCTCATCTTTTGTAAGGATTGGAGATTTTTTGAGTGAAGTGAAAAAAATGTGGTAGTTAAATACACTTACGTTTTAAAGAGCAATCCGAATCATCTGATGTCTAATGAATTATTTGTGTAAAAAGAAAAGATTCAATTTTGCACGAATTAGGGTTCATTGTGCATAAATACTGCTTATTTTTTAATTAAGTGATTTGTTTTTTAAAAAAATATCCTGTAATTTTACAAGATTTATTAAAAAGATTTGACCGGTACTTAATAATTTTAAGAATTTACATCAAACTTCTTGAAGCCGCTTGTGTCTGTTAAACTGATATTATAAAAATAAAGATAAAATTAAAACTCATTATTCACGGCTGGAGTATGGTTATTAACGTTAAAACAATGCTATTGATATTTTTTGTGCTGTTGCTATCTGCAAGTCGGGGCTTCGCACAAAAGAATGAAGTCTGCTTAGACTGTCACAAAGACCCGGATATTAACACCGAGCGCAACGGGAAAACAGTTTCCCTTACCGTTCACCCTGAAATGCTTGCAAAATCGCCGCATTCAAAGCTAAAATGTGTGCAATGCCATCAGAATTTCAATCCTGAAGCGGTTCCGCACAAAGAAAAAATTGAACCTGTAAATTGCCTGAACTGCCATGCTAATGCACCTGCAAAACATGACTTTCATCCTATGGGTGCATTGACAAAAAATCAAAGTTCTTCACTACCTACGTTTTTCAATTGCAAATCATGCCACGGAAAACATGATATAACTTTTCCGAAAAACCGCGGCGCAAATATGCAAATCCCAAAGGTTACAGAAACCTGCGGGAACTGTCATAAAAGTGTTTTAAGCGAATTGAAGTTATCCGAGCATTACAAAGCACAGGTGAAAAAAGACGTTACGCCTCCCAACTGTGTTATATGTCATACAAACCATGTTACAAAAGGGTTCGGACTCTCACCTGCAGAATTAAAAGCTAATCAGGAAAAACTTTGCCTGTCTTGTCACCGATATGAAGAAGGTGCAAAAAGAGTAAGCCCCGCCAATATGATAAAATACGAAACCAGCAACCACGGCTCTAAAACTTTGAAGGGCAAAAATGAAGCCGCCGGATGTGTTGATTGCCATGGAGGTCATAATCTGCATAAATCGGAAATGCTGGAACCGAAAGTACATAAGTTTAAAGTACCGATTATATGCAGTAAATGCCACGTTGCAGTTTCCGCAGAATATAAAAGTTCAATTCACGGCATTTCGCTTCTGAAAAAGGATATGGATACACCCGGTTGTACCTATTGCCACGGTGAGCATAATCCAAAACCGATTCCCTACGTTCCCGATTCCTTTTTTGAGGAAACTAAAATCAAGCGAGACGTTGTGAATAAAAATAAAATGATTTACTGCATTTCCTGTCATTCGAATGAAGCTCTGATGGTGAAAAACGGCAGGAAAACCATTGCTCAATCTCATAACTGGCTTCAATACCGGGAAAAACATTGGGAAGTCCTTCGCTGTGTTGACTGCCATTCTTCTTCCGATGCGAATTATCTTTCTCATAATATTCTTCCAAAATCTAAAACACCGAGAAACTGTGAGGATTGCCACGAGCAGAATTCGGTTATGATGACTAAATTAGTCAAACAGAAAAAAATCATGTCCCGTGAAAAAAGCGGATTAATCGGCGGAATACTAAACAGCACAGCTTATGCTAATGGCACAACAAGAAATTTATTTCTTGAAATTGTTGTTTTTGTTATAATCGGTTTGTCATTATTCGCTGTTTTCTTCCATACAATGCTTCGCATATATTTCCGCAGGGGAGGTAAAAAATGAGAAAAATAACACTTTATCCGCTTTGGATTCGATTCTGGCACTGGCTCAACGCTCTGCTATTTCTTGGATTGATAGTTACAGGAATAATTTTGCATTACATAGAGGCAAATCCTCAGCATTCTTTATTCCAATTTTCAATTTTTACTCATAATGCTTCAGGTATTCTCTTATCTTTTATTTATATTTTTTACTTAATAAAATCTATTATTTCAGGAAATATACGTAGCTACATTCCTATATTCCGCGGGCTTCCACGAAGGATTTTTACTCAAATAAGGTACTACCTTATCGGTATGTTGAACAAAGAGCCTAAACCGTTCCATTCTACAGAAAAAGAGAAATTTAATCCATTACAGCAAATTTTCTATTTTGTGGTAATGTTTATTTTTATGCCTATTGTCATTATTACAGGTTGGTCGTTACTACTGCCTGAACTCTCTCCTGACGAGCTAATGGGATTTGGCGGAATCTATCCCATAGCCGTTTTTCATATTTTGGGCTCTATAATATTGACTATCTTTTTCGTGATGCATGTTTATCTCGGTACTACCGGCAAGACGGTTTTTGACCTGCTAAAATCAATGATACGCGGATGGAGACTTATTGATGAGAATGAAGAACAGGAAATTGAACAGGCATTTGCTTTAGAAATGGAAAGAAGAGCAAAGAAGAAAAAATTCCTTCCTGTCGTTTTTTACAATCCTCTGACTATGGGAGGTGCATTACTCTCTTCTATGAGTTTTGTTGCGATATTATTTCTGATGACCCTTGAATATTTCAATCAATTTACTAAAGCTTATGTAGGAATAATTACTTTTGTCGTTTTGCCCGCTATTTTAATGATAGGTGTCTTGCTTGTAATCATAGGCGCATTTAAGGAAAACAGACGAATGCTTGCCGGCGAAAATCCTGATAAGCGATTACCAATCCTTGATTTGAATAACCGTAAGCATCAAATTGCTACAATAGTGTTTTCAATTGTTACATTATTACTATTAACCGTAACCGTTATAAGCAGCTTCAAAGCTTATGAATATACTGATTCCGACGAGTTTTGCGGAACAATTTGTCACCAGGTAATGGATCCTGAATTCACTGCATATCAGGGTTCACCCCACTCCCGGGTTCATTGTGTAAAATGCCATATTGGTCCCGGAACCAAATGGTTTGTTAAAGCAAAAATTTCCGGCTTATATCAGGTATATTCTGTTCTATTTAATAAATTTTCTAAACCGATTCCTACGCCTATTGAAGGATTGCGTCCTGCACAGCAAACATGCGAGCAATGTCATTGGCCCATACATTTCTTCGGCGAGAAAAAATTAACTTTCGATTTTTATACTACTGACGAAAAAAACACAGGTACCAAGCTATCTATGTTGCTTAAAACCGGAGGAGGTTCACCCGAGCATGGCTATAGCGAAGGTATTCACTATTACATGAATATCGCAAACGAAATGAGATATTTTCCTGCTGATGAATATCGGCAGAATATCCCTATAGTAATTGCGAGAAACCGGATAACAGGCAAAGAAACCGTATATAAAAGCATAGATTCTAAAATCAACTTCGATACTTTGAAAAAAGAAAACTTCCGGATTATGGATTGTATTGATTGCCATAACCGACCATCGCATATTTACAATCAACCGAACAAAATAACAAATCTTTACTTAACACAGGGAAAAATTGATACAGCACTTCCATATATTAAAAATCTATCTGTTCAGGCTATGGAGTCGCAGGTAAAAAATAAATTGACGGCTTATAATGAAATCAAAACATTTATTTGGAAATTTTATGAAACGAACTATCCGGAAGTTCTGACTGATAAAAAAGCTTCATTACAAAAAAGTATAGATAATATTCATAAGATTTATAATGAAAACTATTTTCCCGAAATGAAAGTATCCTGGAGAAAATTCTCGAACAATATCGGACATTTATACGGTGCAGGCTGCTTCAGATGTCACGACGGTAAACATTTTAGTCCCGAAGGCAAGGTTATTTCTATGGATTGCAACTTATGCCACAGAATAATTGACCAGAAAGCACCGAACGGTCAGGTTAATACTTTCGACGAAAACGGAAACATCAATTTTATTCATCCCGGCGGCATGAACAACTTTATAGTCGGGAAACCTTGTTACAAATGCCATGGAGTTAGACGTTGATTTTTGGATATAATTATTGTAGGATGATTTTTTGAAATCTAAATTTTTATTTCAGTGAATAATCTGTAACAATTCTGTCACTTATAAAATGAAAAGCCTTGTCAATACAAGGTTTTTTGTAGACAGTTAACATGCACTAAAAAGTGAAAAAAGAGTGCATGTTGTTTGAATATGATTATTCATAACAATAATTACATTTACTATTAATTTGAATATTCTCTATTAATTTAGGAGATGTCTTTTGGTAGAAGATTTAAATTTGATTGTCGCAAGCGAAGTAAAAATCAGAGAACTGATTAGAGAGGAACTCATCACGTTTCGACAAGAGTTGTTAGCAGAAATAGTGAAACAGAAAAATGATCAGGACTCAGATGAACTGATGAATAGAAATGAACTTCTCAAAATGTTAAGAATATCTTCTACTACTTTATATTTTCGGATGCAAGAGGGCACCATTCCATATTTGAAGTTTGGTCGTAGAGTTTATTTCAAGAAAAATGAAGTAATGAAAAGTCTTGAGACACACAATTTACAATTCAATAAAAAATACCCTTATTCCAAATAACTAAAGTTAGTATCATACAAAGAAAAATCAAAATAAAAATAATGGAAGAATTGTTTTTGTTTTCTTTTATTTTCACTTGTTTTGGTAATCTTGGTCACTTTATGGTCACTCGAAAAATGAAAAGCCTTGTCAATACAGGGCTTTTTGAGTGTTTGTTGTAGCGGGGATAGGACTTGAACCTATAACCTTCGGGTTATGAGCCCGACGAGCTACCAATTGCTCCACCCCGCGATTTAAGAGTTACAAAAATACAAAATATAAATCTCATTTCCAAGTTTCAATAAAAAAACGGCGGGAAATGAATCCCACCGTTTTCATTAATTCGTCAGTTACTGCCCGGATATTTACCGGTACCGGCTATTGCTTATCAGCGTACAATTGTTAATGTCCTGATTGCAGAATCATTACCGCTTGATACCTGTAAAATATAAGCACCTGCCGGTAAATTCTCGACATTAAATGATACTTTGTTTTTACCGACTTCAAAGGATTTGCTCTGTGTCATTACCTTACGACCTGTTACGTCCATAAGTTCGATAGTCACCGGCATACCTTTGATTAAATTCAAATCGAATCTCAGTTCATTCACAACCGGATTCGGTGCAATGTTGCTTATTTCAAAACTACCAGTAGGAACGTTGTCGCCTTCTACAGATGTTACCAATACCGAATTAGGATTATCTGTTGATGTGCCTGTTATGTAATTAGCTGTGGCTCCGTCTCCGTTATATCCGAACACTCTGAAATAATACGTTGTGTTTATTGTCAAACCTGTTACTTCTACACTGTTGCCAGTGCCGTTGTAAACTGCATAACATCCGTTTGAACCTAACTGCTGTCCGCTGGCATAAACCGCATTCGCTGTGTAATTCAATCCGTCTGCCGGGATTTCCGTGTCAAGTATCGCATCCTGAGGTTTGCAGACTACCAACTTCTTCGCTCCGTCTCCTGATACCCAGTCGACTGTTGCTCTGTCGGAATTGAATGTCGGGAAGCTGATTGCACTTTCCTGCCTTGCCGGCTCTGCCGCCATTATTGTCGCTGTCTGTGTGCATCCCGTATAGCCCATTGCCGTCGCTGTGAATACTACATCCAACTCTCCGTCTGCTTTTGTATATACCACTCCGTTTATCGTTACTTCAGATGTTCCCGCTGTTAACTGTCCCGTTGTTACTCCGCTGAGTACGCCCGTACCCGCCGTTGTTATCGTTACTGGTATGTTTAAAGGTACATTATACGGTAAACCCGTGTTCTGGTCTTTTACCTTGATTGTATAATCAAATGATGCTCCCGATACTATCGTACTTGCACTTAATGTACATTCTACCTGTGGTACCGGTATCTGCTCGAATGTTGCATCTATCGTGTGATTTGCAGTTACGTTCGGGAATGTGTGTTCGGTCTTTACTCCTAAACTTGTTCCGTCAACAACTACGTCCTTTATGTTCCAACCTGTGTTTGCGGCTATCAAGAACTGCTTGCTCATGCCTTCGTTTACATTCACTACTCCGCTCGGTGTGATTGTACCGCCCTGACCTGCCGTTGCCGTTATTGTATATACGTTCGTTGCATCGAATGTTGCCGTTACCGTTTTGCTCGAAGTGATATTAAGCAATGTTATCTCCTCTTCGGGATTCATGCTCGCTCCGTTTACCGCAAGGGTTGCTACTTTGTATCCGAGATTAGGCATTATCTGTAAGGTCAGATTCGTTCCCGTCTCTACTGTCGAGTCTTTCGGGAATATCGTTCCGTTCGCTCCCGCTACTCCGTAAACTCTGTATGTGTATCTTGCGAATTTCGCTTCTATCGTCTTGTTCTTCCGTATCTGATTCATTGTGTAGGTGCCTATTACTCCTACGCTCACACCGTCAACAAGTACGTCCTTGATATAGGAACCCGCATCCGCTTTAATTGCAAATGTAAGATTTGTTCCCGAATTTACCGTTATATGCCCGTTGCCAGTAACCGGATCCAATGTACCGTATGGCGTTATCTGTCCGCCTTCATTACGGATTATATCTACTCCATACTGGGCAATCGTAAACGATGCGGATATGGTCAAATCCGTTACTACATGAGCTATTTCTATATCCATCGGTCCGTTCTGAGGTATCGGTACCGGTGGTGTCCATACTGTTACTCCGTCTGTCCACTCCAATAATCCTATTCTCCAGTCCTCGTTCATCGGGGCTACCCGATAGTACAAGGTTACGTCATGATTGACCAATAAGGGATTCGGTGAGTCGGGTGTTATCGTACCGCCCAAGCCGCTTCCCGTTATTACATAATGTACCTTGTGTGCAAAAAAGTTTGCATGGATTGTATGAGCCGATGTAATGTTTCTGAATGTATAAGTCGCCGATTGTGTCGGTGTATTGCTAATTACAAGGTTCGGGTCAAGTGAAATACCGTCCGAACTGATTTTATTCACTCCGTCAATCAATACTTCACCGATTTGATAATTCGCGTCGGGTGTAATCACATAGAATGTGCTTGAACCATAGTTGTTCATTATTGTGCCGAAAGGTGCTCCACCTGCTCCGCCAACTGCACCGTGTGTGCCGTTGGATGCTGTTGTCGGTAAACTAGCCGATGCTGTTATCCTGATGTTTGCCTGTAAAGGTGCACCATAAGGAAACATTAAAGGATCTGTGGTTGAGTTGCCGATTGTAAGTATCTGACCGAGTCCTCCGTTTTGAACTGTTATAGTCTGAGGAGGATTTAAACCGTCTGCATCTGAAAGTTCTATTGAGTATATCTGCGAACCCGGATTTGCCGGGGTAATATTAAATGTTACAATAGAACTGTAAGGGAAATACTGGAATGTAGAGGGATAGCCAACAGGTGTAATATCTGTACCGTTCGCTGATTTCAGTATCTGATGTCCGAAATAAACCTGTAATGTTGTATTGCTTGAAATATCGGTAACTGTGTGTACATAAGGGGATGGCTTAAATCCTGTATGTGCTGTTCCGCCTGTAACTACATCTGTGATATACTGCTGCGGTACTGAAAACGGTGCTGTTATGGTGCAGGAAAACGGACTTCCCGCAAATACACCGTAACTACCCGCCACCGGGTTTAATATACCGCTT